>Ga0190363_1002461_pt1 | contig 10538 bp, 10 predicted proteins | sample 48721867_MG_FD_161272 | JGI IMG/M metagenome (GOLD analysis project Ga0190363, IMG submission 161272) | Hydrothermal vent microbial mat bacterial communities from Southern Trench, Guaymas Basin, Mexico - 4872-18-6-7_MG | ecosystem: Environmental > Aquatic > Marine > Hydrothermal vents >...
TTAGAATTTGTTTTTGATATTTGACCTTTTATACTAGGGAGTAGTCGATTACCCTTTTGCGGTAGAGGGGGATGGCGCAGGGAGGGGGATTCGAACCCCCGCATCCCAAAGGGATACTGGCTCTCAAGGCCTACGCTTGAAGGATAGAGGTACCATTCAATCAGCGCCGTAGTGTGGGACAGTAAAATTAATCTGTCCACTTGGCTATCCCTGCTACGTATTATGTGAGGGAGATTTAGGATATATTTATTTCTAATGTTCTACGTTCTCTTTAACGGCTTCTTGGTGTTTGAAAGTTGCGGTGAGAAGCGTGGAAAAACAAAGTGATTTTCAATTTTTTACCGTTCATTTTCTGCTTAGCTGGTAGAGTTCCTCGTAAATTTCGGGCCTGAGGTCGCGTAATACCGGTGCCGCTATCCTTGACGCTTTTAAATCCGAGTAGTCGATTGTTGCGATTACCATGTCTTCCTCATCATATTTTGCTTTTGTTAAAATTGTACCGTTAGGACCAACGATACGACTTCCACCCCAGAAAACTAAACCGTCTTCAACACCTACCAGATTCACATAAGCCAGGAAAACCGTGTTTTCCATAGCTCTAGACGATATAAACGTTTCAAAGTAGCCTCTTCGAGTGCCGGGTGAGGCGGATATACACACTATTAGTTGTGAGCCCATAAGGGTGAGGAGCCTTGCGACCTCGGGAAAGAATATGTCGTAACATATCATTAAGCCTATTTTTCCGATTTCGGTTTCAAACACCTGGGTTTCGTACCCTTGGCGAAAATACCTTTTTTCTTCAAAAACTAGATGTGTGGGCAAATACTTTTTACGGTACTTGCCTATGAAGCCTTCGGGCCCTACCATTACTGACGTATTGTATAGAACGCCCTCCCCCGCCTTTTCCACCATTCCGAAGACAACGTACACATTATTTTTCTTCGCGATATCTGCTACTTTTTCCGTAGAGGCGCCCGGGACGCTTTCTGCCAGCGAGTAGTACCGATCTCTACACAAATAACCTGTTAGTGCTAGTTCGGGAAAAATTACTAATTGGGCTCCTTCGCCTGCAGCCCGGGATATCATTCTATCCATCTTTTGTAAATTTTTTTCTTTGTCTTCAAGTGTGGGTTCAATTTGAGCTAGGGCTAATTTTACTTTCATGGAAGTTCCTCCAACAATTTAATATACTTTTGGAGTAATAGTAGCTTGATATACTTTTATGTTTATACGAGTTAATCCTCTGGAGGTCTTGGGAATGAAACTTTCGCCAGACGTACTTAGTATTGATCCGGAATTCGTAGAGAAGCGTATCCTCAAATTTATTCGTGCAAGGATTGTTGATGCTGGTTTTTCCGGAGCTGTAGTAGGGTTGAGTGGTGGCATCGACTCTTCGGTTGTTGCGACCCTTTGCGCAAAAGCGATAGGACCAGACCGTGTACTAGGCCTAATGTTACCGGAAAAGGACAGCAATCCTGACGATGTCGAGGATGCGAAAAAAGTGGCGGAACAGTTGGGCATTCCATATAAGATTGTAAATATAACTCCAATCCTCGATGCTTGTCTGAACACATATGCAAAAAACGATTCCGAGTCCCCGAGAGTAATTGGAAATGTTAAGGCACGCATACGTATGGTGACCCTTTATTACTATGCTAATAAGCTTAACCGTTTGGTTGTGGGCACTGGGAATAAAAGTGAGATACTAGTCGGATACAGTTAATGGTTGGGTACCATTACTGCCGAAAACTTCACCAAATTTGGTGACGGGGGCTCGGATATTCTCCCCATAGGCGACTTGTACAAGACCCAAGTTCGTAAGCTGGCGGGATATCTAGGAATCCCAAGAGAAATAATCCAAAAAGTGCCCACAGCGGGGCTTTGGAAAGGTCAAACGGATGAATCTGAAATCGGCGTGGCGTATGATGTTTTGGATCTAATATTGTATGGTTTAGAACACTGGATGGATGAGGCGGAAATTGCTGTGGAACTCAACATACCTCTTGAAAAAGTAAAAAAGATTGTAGAAATGTGGAGAAAGAGTGAACACAAAAGAAAGCTTCCTATTGTTTTCAAACTGTCGCATAGAACTCCGAGCTTAGATTGGAGAATTCCGTTTAATTATTACGGATAGATAGAGAACCTAGGTGGTGAGCAGGATGGGGCGTCGAAGGAGAAGAAAGGTACTGAGAAGACCCGAGAGGAAGATACCTACTATTTTTACATGTCCTTCCTGCGGGGAGGAGAGTGTAAAAGTAGAGATTAATAAAAATGAGGGGTACGCGATAGTAGGTTGTGGCGCATGCGGAGTAAAGAAAAAGGTGAAGATTAATAAACTCACAGAACCCGTGGATGCATACAGTGAGTTTGTGGATTCATTTTATGAAGAGGAAGAGGAAGTATAAACCAAAAAGGGGAAAGTGTTATTGTGTGATTCTAGAATAGCAGGAGATAAATTGCGAAGGCACTAATTGCTCCAATTGCGGTTGAAACAAAATTAACGATGTTATTATCGATAGCTTTGTGGCCTCTCAGGTGGACCGCCGCTTCTCCACAGTGAATGTCGTGTTCTGTGATTTTGCCACAGACAGGGCACTTGTAAAGAGCTTGCACGGTTGCGCCTATTAGACTATCTGCCGTGCTTCCGAGAAAACCTGCGCCCACGGCGATTATTATCAGCTTTATTCCGGTCGGCAATCCAAAATTTAGTGCATCTAGCCAAGGGAACAAGCCTATCCCGAGTAGATTAAAGTATTGAAGTAGGCAGGCAACCCCACCGGTTATTAACCCGCCCATAAGTATTGCCAGTTCTCCCAAAGGGGAAACTCCTCCAGAGGTGCCGGGTGCGACTTTTTTGGAAAGGTTTGTAATTAGTCGAGGGGGATGAGGATTTAGTAAGCCTACTTCGGTTGCCAACGTATCTGCAGCGGCTGTGGCGATAACTCCAATAAAACCGGCGAAGAAAATATCGAAATATCCCATTGGAATGAAAAATAAGCATACTCCCTCCATTACTGCGAGAAAAGCCGCAAGACCGCCGTTAGCTATGACGTTTGTCCATGCTCTAGCGCCACCCTTTTCTTGCGCCGCTCCCATTTTTCTTTTCCTTTCGTACTTGAATTTTGTGAACACAGCAGAAACCAGGAAGAAGACCAGTATAACCATAAACCATGCCCAGTTGCCGAATATCCACACCGCTAAACCTACAACCAGCCCTGCTAAGAATCCAGAGAAATCAACTACACGTAGTTTTATAGAGACCACTCCGAATCCGCCAACTACCAGAATACCGAGCAGGATCTGGATTATGTTCATGGTTCCCGTGTTAAACAGTGACTCAAACATCTATCGCACACACCTTTTTGAATATGATTATTGAGGTGTTTGTATTAGGTATATCTACTTTAGGATTAATGCGTAGTAGGACTTATTTTTAAAATAAAAATTTTTCTCAAGAAGTTCACATTAAATCGTGTTTTGTCGAAATATGGATATTTTTTTCATATACAGTCGAAGAAAGGAAATAAGGAGGATAACCACATCGAAAAACAAATGCATCCTAGACGAACATTTTCAAGGGCATAAAAATTTATTAAAACGGATACATAGAAATCTAAAAAGCAACGGGTAGCGATGAGAGGAAATGACAAAAATACTTTGCGTCTCCCCAGCATATAACGAAGAAAAAACAGTTTCTGAAGTGGTAAAAGGCGCTCTAAAATACACAGATGGAGTAATAGTTGTCGATGATGGAAGCACAGATAGTACCTATAAAAAAGCGAGGAAGGCAGGAGCTACAGTTGTTCGACACAGTAAAAACATGGGCAAAGGCGTTGCTTTAAAAACGGGTTTCAAAACAGCATTAGAGATGGAGGCTGACATAGTAGTAGTTCTGGATGCAGATGGCCAACACAATCCAGAAGAAATACCTAAACTCCTCAAAACCATGGATAATAAAAGTTCGGATATAGTAATAGGTTCGAGATTCCTAGGTGATATAAAAGGTATGCCCAGGATTCGGATCCTAAGCAACACGTTGACTACATTAATTCTTAGGCTGTATTTTGGGCTGCCTATCACAGATAGTCAAAGTGGGTTTAGAGCGTACAAAAGAGAAGTCTTGGAGAATGTTGAATTCTCCGCACCCCGCTTTTCTGCGGAGACAGAGATACTAGTTGATGCACATAGGAAGGGTTTCAAAATAGCAGAGGCAAAAGTAAAAACCATTTACGGAGAGGAAAAGTCGAAAATGCGAAATTTTGAGGACACGATACGTTGGATTTGGGATGTGGATAGGCAACTAATAAAGAGCATAAAGCATAAACTTTTATACAGAGGCTATAGATATAACCAGCAAAGCTTCCGAAGATTCTAAAGACCCTTTTTAGTAGTAATGTTTGTCTCTAACTTCTTCTTCCTCCCATTTAGAGCAGGGAGACAGGACAGAATAATGTCCAATATTTCGGGTATATCGCGCTATGTTATTCATGGAAGACCCGCACTTCGGACATTTACTTTGAATACCGTTAAAAGATTTTGAACAGTGGAAGCAGTATGTGGTGTCTCTTGTAAATGTAAAATTTCCTATTTGCGTATCTCTACAAATTTTTTCACTTAGCTCCATTAATAGCTCAGAAGCCACCTTTCTTTTAAGGGGAATATTCATCAGGTGACCTCCTAACAAAAGGGGGTGAAATGTACTCTCTATGCTTAGTCTCTCATCGAGTGTTAAAGGTGCAGAGACACGAATATTACTTGCAGAGTAGTATACGTTTTCACCTTTGCCCTTAACACTGACGTGTTTTTTTCCAAATTTTTCAACGTCTAGCTTCGCTAGCCTATTTACATAGGATCCACTCTTAGGTTGGGTTACCACCCACCTTAATCCTGTGTTTACCTTTAAATTGTTTGCATACTCGCAGAAATATCGTAGAATTCTTAACGCGAAATCTAGAGAGTTATTAGAACCTCCTAGTGGGGAGCCAACATGTTGTTTGGTTGCTTCATCCAACCCTACAAAGCTCAGTGAAAGTGTCGCGTTATCTATTCGGTAGTACGCTTCTCCCGCCAGCTCCGAGGTTAGGGAGGGGAGAGTTTTATCGGTAAACATTCGCTCTTTAATTGCTTGTAGCTTGATTTTGAGAACCGTTGAGGCCATATCCAGTCTTTCAGCGAGTAACTCGAAAAAAATTTCATCATCATTATTTGATTCGTAAGCGATTCGGGGTAGGTTAATAATGACGGTTCCAAGATTTCCGGTTCTTAGAGTATCAAGCTCCCAATCGTTACTCCAATCGGTACCTAGACGCTCTAACGCGCCTGTGTAATTAACATTCTCATTTTGCCATCGGGGTGAAAAGTTTGCAAAGAAAGGAGCACCTAAGCTGGCGGATAGTTCAAACATCTTATCCAAGACGGTTTGAAGGGTATCATCTTTCCAGACATCGGACCTCAACTTAAAGACAAGATTACAGTTAAGAAAGGGTTTGTCTATCAAGTTTTCTTCTTCCATTAAAACATCCAGTAGAGTGTTAACGAATAGTTGGGCTTCTTCTTCAAAATCAGCATACTTCCCTATGGTTTTTCCCTTAGGACCTATTGCAGCCCTATTTCTTAGATGGCGAGGAGTAACAAGCTCTAGGTTAATGCTAATGGAATGATTTATGTTTCGACAAAATTCGGAGATAAAATAGCGTGCCACTTTTTTCGTTTCCTCGTACGACACGCCCTTTAGAAAGGGAGCTAGGAAAAAGTTAAAGTTGTCGAGGGACTGTTCGCCGCTTAAATCGGTTTGGAACAAGTCGATTAGATGAGATAGTTGTGAAATTATTTGCTCCGCGCTAGTTATTCTGCTCAGCGGAGTCCCGCCTCCTCTGGATTTAAAGTTTAGGGACAGCAAGTGGTAAATGTCGTGTTGAATATTGTTGGGGCGTAATACCCAGTAACTGGCGTCAGGGATATGTATGGACCCAGAGAGATGCGCATCAGCTATTTCTCTCGGTAAAATCTTTAGAAGAAGGTACTGTTCCAAAACGGCGTCCCCTGCAAGCCTATGGATTCTTTCAGCATTTGAAAACCCACTCCGGGGGTTCTTTATTATAGTTGTAACATCATAGACGGGAAGCCCTAAACGGGTCAGTGCGTGCCGATACTCTTCTAGCCCTTTTTCTAGTAACATTGCATTGACAAACTCTCGAATTAAGGGGGCCGTTAGGTACCGTATTTTGGATTTAAACAATCGTTCCTCCGCTTCGGTGGCGATGTTCTCAGCAAGTTGCCTTGGAACCCTGGCTTCTCGCACTAATGAGTTTGCGATTTTTTTCCTATCAAATCTCTCAATCGCCAATCTTGACGTTCTAACAAAGAGTTCTCCTTTTTCTCGCCGACTAAACTCTTCTAACATTCTAATGAATTCAACTGCTTTTTCCCCTAAACTTGTTAACATATAATTGTTGTCTTCGTCACAATCAACAAGATGCGCCTTCTTAGTGAGTTCCCCAAGGTGATAAGCAAACTTTCCCGCTTCTTTTTTTGTGTCCATTTCTAACAACTGCATAATTTTGGTAAAAGAAAGAGGACTTTTCATGCTGAGAATTTTTAGTATCTGTATACGCGTTTCACTAGACAATGCAGACAGGACTGCCGAAGTTAATTTCCAATCTTCCAAATTTTCGGACAATTTAACCCCCTTTAAATACATCCAATTATTTCAATATTAAAATTATAATAATTTTAAAAATATTTCTTTGCTTTAGTTAACTTTCTTTGCACTAAGTAGAGGCCTAAATTTTATTGAGTAGTAAACTACTCCGTCCTCACCATCTTCTTTAACTTTTCGGAGTACAGCTTCTACTGGCATACCGATAGAAATTTCATCAACGTCGCAGTCCGTCAACTGGCAAATTATTTTTACGCCTCCCGACAATTCAACCAAGGCAACAGGATACGGTACGTAAGATTTGAAGTCATCGGGGGATTTCCTTACCACGGTATACGATAAAACCTTGCCTTTTTGTGGTAATTTTTGCGAGTCCAAATCTCTGCTTCCACAGTTGGGACAAACAGGTCGGGGAGGGAAAAAGCAGAATTTACAATTTTTACAAACAGCCCCCTCCAATCTGTATCTCCGAGGGATTTCTCTCCACACTTTCGGCAGTCTCATTGCTCACGAGCCTCTAAATTCTTTTAAACACATGCACGGTGACTAGGGAACCTATTCCCGCTGCATTCTGGATTAGCGCTACTTCCGCGGGATCGGCCTGGTTTTTACCAGCCTCCCCCCTAAGCTGAAGCGTAGCCTCCACCGCCTGGTAAACGCCTGTAGCGCCACCAGGATGCCCCCTCGCCTTTAAACCTCCACTCAAATTGGTGGGGGCAGGCCCATCCAGGTCGATTAACCCCTCTTCGACAGCCTGCCCCACTTTCCCCCTCTCAACGACACCTAGGTCCTCCAAAGCAAGAAAACCAGAAATAGTGTAGGAATCATGCACCTCAAACAAATCTACATCCGAAATCTTTAATTTGGAGGTCTTCAATGCGATTTCGGCGGCCTTGGAAGTCGCCTTAAAAGTGAGTATGTTTTTTCTATCATAGAGTGCCAGAGTATCACTTGCTTGCCCCGCTCCAGCTATCTCCACCGGAGTGTCAGTAAACTCCCTAGCTCTCTCCAAAGGGCACAAAACAACCGCTGCGGACCCATCTCCGGTAGGAGCCATATCAAACAAGGTCAACGGATCCGCAATCGTCTGCATGTTCAAAGCAGCCTCTAGGGATATTTCATATGGTAGTTTGGCATAACGGTTTCCAGCGGCGTGTTTGTGCATCTGAACCGCGAATAGGGCAAACTGTCTCTTAGGTACGTCATAGTAATGCATGTAATAACGCATAATAATCGCGAATTCACCATCGATTGATAGTCCATGAAACGCTTCATATTCCTGCTCAATTGTCATAGATCTTATTTTCCTATTTTCTCCCTGAAGAACTTCGGACATTTTCTCCACCCCTCCTACAATAACAACATCATATAGTCCTGAAGCAACAGAGTTATACCCCTCGTAAAGCGCCGCTCCGCCAGAGCCGTCAGCACACTCCACGAGTTTACACGGCGTAGAATTCAAGCCTATGGAATTGGAGAGAAGAACACCGAGATTCTTCTGAAAGGTATGCTCACTCGCAGACATGTTCCCAACGTAAATGGCATCTATATCCGGATTGCCCGCGCTTTCCAGAGCATCCAAGGCTACTTCAGCGAATAGTTCACTAAGAGACTTTTGGTAGTGATTCCCAACTTTACACATCGAAAAACCACAAATTGCCACTCTTCTCAACAGAAAGGCCTCCATTATCGTAGAACGGATATAAGGGGACTAGATTTTCCTCCTAAGGTTTACTGAATGATGGGAGGATATTCTTTAAAGAGTTTTGATTTTCACAACAACCTTCTATTTACATAATTTTCATAACTGAAGGGTAATCCTAGTAAGGCGTGCCTTTTTGGTATATCAGGGAGGGTTATGTAGGGGAATGAGAAGCTATTTTATTAGTAGTTACAAAAGAAATATTAGAATTTTCCGCAAACTTCAGAAAAAGCAGTGATTATCGCTTGTAGAAATATACAAAAATTATTTTATTAAAAATTACTCCGTAAAAAATTTTTAAATTATTTTTTATAACCCTTTAATAAGTTTTCTCCACTTAAGATAGGTAACATAATCAATATACTTTTTACGTGCAATGTACGCCCTAACGCTCGGAGCTAGTTCCCTCTTTTCTTTAATACCATCATCGACGATTATATAAAATGCGTCACTTCCGGCCCCAGATCCATAGGAAACCAGAAGTATCGTATCATTTGGCTCCGCTACGTCCAGAACCGCTGCCAGCCCAAGCATAGCCGAAGCGGAATAAGTATTCCCAATTTCGCCTACGAGTAATCCCGGCTCGAGCTGTTTTCGTGTAAATCCTAGTTTTTTAGCAGCTCTCAGGGGAAACTTGAGATTGGGTTGATGGAAAACAACATAAGTTAGATCAGAACTTTTCAAATCTAATTCATTCATTAGGGTTTGAGCACAGCTTATTGTGTGACTAAAATATCCTGGTTCGCCCGTAAATGTTTCTCCGTGGCTGGGGTATATTTCTGTGGGGCGCCTCCAAAAATCAGGTGTATCTGTGCAGTAGGAATAAGAAGCCTCGATAGTTGCTATTGTTTTACTACTATTTTTTGCTCCGATAATAAAAGCCGCCCCGCCCGCAGCAGCTGAGAATTCTAACTCATCACCGGGCCTGCTCTGAGCCACGTCTGCGCCTACAGCTACTCCGTATTTGATCATTCCCGATGAAACCAGCCCCATACAATATTCCATGGCTTCGGTTCCAGCTTTACACGCGAACTCCAAATCAGAAGCTAGCACGCTTGGTGTAGCATTTATTGCCTCCGCGACGATAGTACCAGTAGGTTTTACAGCATACGTTGGGGATTCAGTGCCAACTAAGACGGCTCTCAGTTCACGCGGGTTTACTTGAGCCCTGGCAATAGCATTCTTAACTGCTTCGGTAGCGATGGTAGTGGTGTCCTCATCAGGACCAGCGACAGCCTTCTCTGAAACACCCAAGTTTAGTTCAAACCTTTCCTTACTCTCGCTCCATACGTTAGCTAACTCTTGAATCTTAAGCCTATAGCGGGGAATATACGCCCCCCAGCCTAGAATGCCAACCTTTCGTAAGGGTTTCATAATCAACGTGGTATCATTTTCGGTATTATCCGCCACAAAACCACCTTTGAATGTTTGATAAATTGCTAAGGGACAGTTCCTTCATATTCTTCCAAGATTGTGCAACGTATGATTTTTTTACTACTAAAACACTTCACGTAGTTCAAGAAATATCAATGGAGTTTCATAAACTTTAACTTTCTAAACGAGTTTAGCGTATGTCTGATTAGTAGGGAACATTTACAAATTTTTCCTAGAGCAGACTATGAACCTTTCAAACTTTTAAAATAATTAAGTCCACACGCTATCTCGGTTTCCAGATTGAGGCAACCGAATCTCGGAAAAAGATGAAGGATACCTTTTTGAGTAGAAGAATGAACGGTAGTTGAAAAGGGAGAGAACGGATACATGAGGAAAAGAAAGGATATGGAAAGTGAGGAGTTAAGCGAGGGTTTCCACGGTAAGGGACGCGAATTCTTCATCGATCTTTTTGTTCACTTCGCCAACACGTTTATCAATCTCGTCGTGTGGCACTATTTTGAGACGGGAGATATCGTTGAGTACATCCATTTGTTGGATTGAAGAGATGGGTACGCCTCTGTCTACTGCATTCTTCATTTGATGATAGAACTTCAGAATAGTTTTCAGCATAAGATACGCTTTTTGCGGACTGCAGTAGGTGTCAACGGGATGTAACGCTGACTGCATTAGATAGTCCTCGCGGATCATACGAGCCGCCTCAAGTATTACACGCTCGCTCTCGGGAAGAGCATCGGGACCTACTAGCTGGACAATCTCACGGAGCTCCTCTTCACGCTGAAGTAG
>Ga0190363_1002463_pt1 | contig 10530 bp, 8 predicted proteins | sample 48721867_MG_FD_161272 | JGI IMG/M metagenome (GOLD analysis project Ga0190363, IMG submission 161272) | Hydrothermal vent microbial mat bacterial communities from Southern Trench, Guaymas Basin, Mexico - 4872-18-6-7_MG | ecosystem: Environmental > Aquatic > Marine > Hydrothermal vents > Microbial...
AAAATTCTCTCTTTCTCTTCAAATTTCCCCTGAAGTTCAAGAGCAATTCTTAGAGCTGTTTTTCTTCCTATGCCAGGTATAGCAGTTAAACGGGTGAAATCATTCTTTTTAATTGCCTCCTCAAGTTCATCTGGTCCAATTCCAGAGAGGATATTTAAAGCTAACTTTGGTCCAATTCCAGAAATTGATATTAATTTTGTGAAAATTTCCTTTTCTTCTTTAGTTAAAAAGCCGAAAAGGGAGAGACTATCCTCTCTTAAATGTGTATAAATAAAGAGTTCAACTGGTTCCTTAAAATTTCCTATTTTTGAATAGGTCGACAAAGGGATAAAGACCTGATAGCCAACACCTCCCACTTCAACTGTAATTTCATTTGGTGACTTATCTATAAGGATGCCTTTTAAAAAAGAAATCATTTTATCTGTTTTGAATTTTTTCAAGAAAACCTGTTGAATTTAAATGGCATAGAGCAATAGCTAATGCATCAGTTACATCTTTTTCAATCTCTTTATCCTCAATTCCTATCAAATTGAAAACCATCTCCTTTACCTGAGTTTTTTCAGCTCTTCCATACCCTGTGACAGCTTTTTTTACTTCAAGAGGGGAATATTCGAAAATCGGGCATTCATGAGTGGCTAATACAGATAAAATAACTCCTCTCACTCCCCCGAGCACAATTGCAGTTTTTACATTCTGGGCGTAAAACAAATTTTCCAATGCAGCAGCTTCAGGATTGTATTTAGAAACTATTGCTTCTAAATTTTGCTTTATTTCTTTCAATTTTTCAGCCAGAGGAAGGTCAGCTCTGGGTTTTATTGTCCCGTAATCAACGATTTCATATTTATTATCTTTTAATTCTACAATCCCAAACCCAGTTACTTTAGTTCCTGGGTCTATTCCAATTACTTTCATTTATTTTAAGAAAGTCACTCGTTCGCTGCAAATCTTGATATTTCTTCTTCTTCAATATCAAAATTAGCCCATACCTTTTTTACATCATCATGGTCTTCCAGAGCAGCTAATAATTTTAACAGTTGTTCTGCTTCTTTACCCTGAAGTTTTATATAATTTTGAGGAACATAAGCAAGACTTGAGGTAGCAATAGCAATATTGTTATTTTCAAGAGCATTCACCACTAATTCTAATTTTTCAGGAGGGGTAAAAATTTCCCAGTTGCTTCCATCTTCTCGCATATCCTCTGCGCCACTTTCTAAAATTATTTCTAAAAGCTTATCCTCTGATAAATCATTTTTTTCGACAACTATATAACCCTTACGAGAAAATAGCCAGGAAACACATCCTGGTTCTCCAAGTCGCCCCCCGTGTTTGGAGAAAATGTGTCTTAGTTCTGCTACAGTCCTATTTTTATTATCTGTTAATGCTTCCACAAAAATTGCAACTCCCCCAGGTCCATATCCTTCGTAAATTACTTCTTCATATTGAGCTCCCTCGATTTCGCCTGTACCTCTTTGGATAGCCTTCTTTATATTTTCAGCAGGCATATTAACATTTTTTGCATCAGCTATTGCTTTCCTTAATCTTGGGTTTGTTTCAGGGTCTCCTCCTCCCAGTCGTGCAGCAACAACTATTTCTCTAATAATTTTTGTAAAAATTTTTCCTCTTTTGGCATCTTGAGCAGCTTTTTTATGTCTTATGGAATGCCATTTAGAATGTCCTGACATCCCTCAACTCCTTTAATTTTTTATGAATTTTAACACAATTTAATTTAATATGCAAACAAACCAATTTTAGCAAGTTTTATTGGTTTTCTCTTAAAGGTGAGTTGCCTAAATTTTTATATTAGTGTATCATTTTTCTGTCAAGAGAAGAAAGATGAAATTGACTTTTTTTATGAATGGAAATGAATTTACTTTAAAAATTGCAGGTAAAAGGAATAGTGAAATGGAAGTTGCTATAAAGAATGAGAAATATTTAGTCGGAGTAGAAAAAATTAGCCAGAATGAGTTTCTGCTAAACATAGGGGGTAGAATTTACAATGTGATAATTTATCCAAGCAAACAAAATTATTCCATTTCCGTAAACGGGAAATTATTTAAAATTGAAAAGCAATCTTTAACTAAATTTTTGGAAAAAAGAGGGGATTCGGTAAAAAAGAAACAAGAGGTGAAAGCCTCTATGTCAGGAAAAGTGGTTAGAATCCTTGCAAAAGAAGGTGATGAAGTTAAAGAAAATCAGGGAATATTAGTTCTTGAAGCCATGAAAATGGAGAACGAGATTAAATCTCCTAAATCAGGAAAAATAACAAAAATTGCGGTTGCAGAAAGGAATTCTGTAGAAGTTGGAAATCTTCTCTTTATTGTGGAATAAATGAAAAAGAAAATAAAATCATTGATTATTATTTTGCTAATATTGAGCTTTATAAGCGGAGGGGTTTTTCTGCTTAAATATTTATTTCTTAATCAGATTAAAGCAAGGATGGGTCAAACCTTAAAATATTCCTCTATTGCTTTAACTATTTTTCCTCCTAAATTGAAAATCATTGCTCCAACTTTTCAAAAAAATAATATCTTTTTTTCTGCTGAAGAATTGGTTATCAGTTTCCCTGTTCGTTCCATACTAAGAGAAAAACAATTTGAAGTATTTATAGAGAAGCCTTTAATTAAAATATTTCCAGCTCCTGTATCAGGAAAGGGTGCGGATTTCCTTTTGCCTTTAATTATCAAGAAAGGAGTAATTCACAAAGGAAAAATACAGTATAAAAATAATGGATTAACTATAAATTCTCTTGAAACAAATATTTTCTTCACCCAAATGGAAAAAGGAATATTTATAGTTTATAAAGCTGATAATTATCACTTCTCTTTTCCAAGAAAAAAAATTGATCTGGAAGGGAAAATAAATATTACAGCCCATATAAGAGGCAAAAAAATAAAAGTGAGGAAACTTAAATATTATGGAAAAGATTTCTGGTTCAATATAAATGGAGAGATAGAGGACATCTCCCGCCCCGTTTTTAATTTTAAAACCTTCTATAATATAAATGCTTCAAAAATTGAGAAAATTTTTTCACTGCCATTCAAATTACAGGGCAGAATTGAAGGAAAAGGGACTTTTAATAAGGAAAAATATATAACCTATAAAGGGGAAATTTATTCGAATCAATTAATCTTTGAGAATTCAGAAGTTAGTCCTGCTTTTGGAACAATAAATTTCTCAAATTTAAAAGGTGTGAATTTAAATTTATGGCTTAATAATAAAAAAAGTCCTTTATTCTTGAAAATTTTACCCGATTATATTAAAGGAGAATTCAAGAATTTTAATCTAAAACCTATTTTAAATTGGCTATCTTTGGGATGGCCGATTAAAAGTCCATCATGGGGAAATTTTGAAATTAAAAATAAAAGATTAAAAGCCTATTTTAAATTTTTAGATGATTATTCTTTATCAGAGAATGGTTTTCCTTTAAAAGGAGAACTTGAACTTGAATGGAATGGGAAAAAGCTTGTCCGACTTAATTCCTCTCTATTAAAATCAAGTTTTGGAGATTTTAAACTTTCAGGTATTGTTTTAATCAATGATAAAATGGATATTAAAGTAGATGCAGAAGTTAGAAACTTCCGAGATACAGTTAACTTTGTAAATTCTCTGCTTAAATTATCTTTAAAAACTCCGCCTATTAAAGGAAAAGGAAGTATTTCTGTGAAGGCTTTTGGTTTATATTCTAAGCCAGAAATTTTCTTCTCTTTTAATTTCTATAATTCAGGTATTTTTGGCTTTAATTTTTTAAAAATCGCTGGTGAAATGGTTTATAAAAATGAGCTATTTGGAGAAATAAAAATTAAAGATAATTATTTTAATGGAATAGGAACACTTAATGTAAATGAAAATAAAACTTTTTTAAATATTAATTTAGAAGAAGGAGACATTAACAGGATATTTTCAAACTTAAATTTAAAAATTCCAGTTAAAGGTAAAGTTTCAGGTAAGATTTTTATTTCAGTTATAAATGAACAATTTTCATGTGAAACAGTCTTTAATAGCAGAAGATTGGAAGCCATTAATAAAATATTCGAAAATGTTAATGGGGTATTCAGATGGTCAAAGAAAGAAATTGCTTTTCCATCGATTAAATTAGATCTTAATGGTGGAAGTATACTTGGGGAATTGTATTTCAACCCCATCACAAAGGAATTAAATTTGAATGTTAAAGGAAAAGGAATGGATATTTCTTCTTTTTATTCAAGTTTAAAAGGAATTTTATCCTTTTCAATTAAAGGAAATAGCAAATTTGAAAAAGGTATGATTTCAGGAGATTTTGAGATTGATAATTTCTCATATCTTTCATATCCAAAAAGAAAAATTACAGGCAAAATCAGTTTGGGAGAAATCGAAGAAAACATTTCATTAGAATTGTTAGGAACAATAAAACCTGGAAAAAATGAGTTTGTTGCTCAGCTCATCCATCCGTTGAATAAAAATGAAATTAAGGGCAAATTTGATTTAAAAATTGGAGATTTAGACCTGATAATACCTTGGAAAGGAGCAAAGGGAAAGCTTAATCTTAGATTTGAAATTTCTGGCTCTTTAAATGAACCTGAAATTAAAGCAATAGCGGACTTTGAAGGGGAAGAATTACCCATTCCAAAATTTGCTCATTCATTAAAAGATTTTGCGGGTTTAGTATTATTAGAGAAAGATAAATTACAAATTTTATCGATAAAAGGGAAATTAGGAGGAGGAGAAGTTAATGGATTTGGCGAAATGAAGTTAAAAGGTTTAAAAGGCGTAGATAAACTGGATTTCAAATTACAAGGAAAAAATATGCACATCTCACCTTTTGAAAAAACAAGATTTCTTTGTGATAGTAAGTTGAATTTAATTAAAGATAATGAAAATTTTATGCTTAGCGGGGAGATCTTTGTTCATCAGATGCTATGGACAAGGGATATTGGAGAAAAAATTGTTTTCTCTTCTTCTCCTTTTATAAAAGAAGAATCTAAAAATGAATTATTAAAAGGTCTCCTCTTAGATCTAATTATTCATTCAGAGGGGGGATGTTGGATAAACAATTCCTTAGGAACCGTTGAATGTAAATTTAACTTAAGAATTTTTGGAAACATTAGTTCTCTCCGCATTTTAGGTGAGATAGTAGCTTTAAGAGGTAAGTTATTCTTTCAGGATAGGACTTTTAATTTAATAGAAGGTAAAATAGATTTCACCGATCCTTTAAACCCGAACAACCCAGAAATAAATTTCAGAGCAGAAACATTTATAAAAGATTACCGTGTGATTTTTAGTTTAACAGGTCCTTTGAATCACCTAAATCCTGAATTAAGCTCTTCTCCTCCCCTTCCTACTGAGGAAATCCTTGCTCTTCTTGCCTTGGGAGAAGCGTTTGAGAGGATTTACTCTTATGATAAAAGCACTCAATTGAGTCTATCTTCTTTTCTTTCATTCAGATTAACTGAAAGATTAACAAGCAGAGCCAGTAAAATTTTAGGATTAGACTGGTTAAGAATCAGTCCTCTTTTAACTGGTTCAACTTTTCTTGCAACTCCCAGACTTTCTCTTGGGAAAAAAATTACTGAAGATATAACTGTCCTTTATTCAACCAATTTGTCAACTAATAGAAGAGATTATCTTTTTCTTGAATGGAAATTTACAAGAGATATGTCAATAATTGCAATTAGAGACGAAGAGGGCAGGATTGGATTAGATGTTAAAGTTCAAAAAAGATTTTAAAATTTTTTTTATTTTATCTTTTTTATTTTTAGCTTTTATAAATTATTCTCTCCAGGGAAAAAATTTAACTAATAAAATAATTGAAGAGATAAATTTAGAGATAGAAAATTTTAAAGACCAAAGTGAAATAAGAAAATTAATTTTAATTAAAGAAGGTGAAAAATTCTCGTTAAAAAAAATTAGAGATAGCGTCAAACTCCTATACAAAACAGGATTATTTTCAGATATAAAGGTTAGAATAAAAGAAGTAGAAAAAAATAAAATTGAATTGATATTTTCTCTGGAAAAAAAATTTTTGATAAAAAAAATAAAATTTCAATGGATTGGTTCAAAAGAAATAGGCAATTTTAAAATAAATGCAATTAAAGAGGGAGATTTTTTTTCTAATAACAAATTTAAAAAAGCTTGTAATGAAATAAGAGAAAAACTGAGAGAAGAAGGATATTTTTTTTGCAGAGTGGATTATGAAATTAAAAGAAATTTTAAAAAATCAGAGATAGAAATATATTTTAAAATTTATCCGGGAAATAGGCTAATTCTAAGGAAAATAAATTTTGTAGGTAATAGGATATTTACTCAAGAAACTCTTAAAAAATTGTTGAGGTTAAAAGAAGGAGATTACTATAATCCTTTTATTTTAAGAAAAGACATTAAGGCTATTGAAAATTTTTTCCACAAAAAGAAATATTATAGATGTAGAGTCGAGCTAAAAGAGAAAAAAATAGAAATAAAAAAAGGATATGTAGAAATTGAAATAGAAATCGACCCTGGCAAGAAAATAGATTTCGTTATAAAGGGCGCAAAAATTCCTCTTTCACTCATTTTGCCCTTTTGGAAGGAAAGGGTTTTTGAAGAATGGGCATTAACAGAAGGAGAAGCAAAAATTTTGTCTTTTTTAAGAGAGAAAGGTTATATTTTCGCATCTGTAACCTCAGGAACTAAAAAAGAAAAAGATAAACTAATTGTCATTTATAGTATATCCCCTGGTCAAAGATATAGACCTGGAGAAATTGTTTTTCACGGAGTGAAACATTTTTCCCTCCATTTGTTAAAAGAAAAATTTAAATTAAAGACAAGACCCATTGAATTCTGGATAGATGGTAATAAAGTGTTTAATTTACCTGAGAAGATAAAGAATTTTTACCAATCCCAAGGATATTCTGATGTAAAAGTTACAATGAATTTTCAAAAGGTAAAAAATAAATTGAATGTTTTAATATACATAAATGAGGGTGAAATTAGTTTAATTAAACAAATAAATTTTATTGGGGTAAAATCCTTTTCAAGGGAAGAATTACTGAAACAAATAAGAGTCTTTGAAGGCGGACCTTACTATGAACCATTAGTACAGGCTGATATAAGCAGATTAGAAATTTTTTATCTCAATAATGGATTTAGAGAAGTTAAAATTAAAGCTGAAATAAAAAAAAGTGATAGAAAAAATATAGTTTTAAACTTTATAATATATGAAGGAAAAAGAATTAAAGTAGAAAGAATCATAATTGTTGGAAATTTAATTACAAAGAAGACCGTTATCCGGAGGGAATTGAAAATAAAAGAAGGAGATTATGCCTATTACAATAGAATAATTGAGTCAAGGAAGGGATTAGAGGAACTTGGGATTTTTGACGAAATCAAAATTGAAGAAATCCCAATAAATGAGAAAAGCGAATATCTTATGATAAGAGTTAAAGAAGGGAGGAGAAATTACATTGGGTTTGGTATTGGATTAATGACAAAAAGAGAACCATACTCCTTTGCTGTTTGGAATTTTGAAATCATGCCAAGGGTCACTCTTGAATTTTCAAGAAACAATGTTTTTGGCTCTGCATCCCTTTTTAGTTTCATAACTCAGGTTGGACCATGGGAAAAGAGAGGAGTCCTATCATGGGAACAGCCTTATTTCTTTAGTTTGCCTTTTAAATCTTTTATTAACGCATGGATAGAAGAGGAAGACAGAAAGAGTTTTGATTACAACAAAAGAGGAATCAGTCTTACCAATATAAAAAGATTAAATGGAAATGTAACCCTTCTTTACAGAGTGAGATGGACAAGGACTACCCTTTTTAATTTAGAGATAGCTGAATCGGAGGTTGATAAAGAACATAGACCATTTTCTGCCTCTTCAATGGCCGGTACTTTTATTATGGATAAAAGAGACGATTCCTTTAACCCTGAAAAAGGATTTTTTCTAAGCATAACATCAGAGTTAGCTTATCCAATTTTAGGGACTAAATCAAAGTACTTTAAAAATTTCCTGCAATTTCAAAATTATATCCCTTTGGCCTCAAACTTGAATTTTTCTTTAACGACTCGTATTGGTTTAGCATGGGGAAAAATTCCCGTAAGTGAGAGGTTTTTTGCTGGAGGTTCGAATTCTCATAGAGGTGAAAGATTTGATGAGCTTGGTCCAAAAGATCCGATTTCTTTGAAACCAATCGGTGGAAAGGCTTTAATTCTATTTAATTTTGAATTGAAATTTCCTATTTCAGGTGCAATGAAAAATCTCTATGCTGGAGTTTTTCTTGATACAGGAAATTTATTTTCAGAGCCAAATAAAATTAGAATAGGTGAGATAAGAAATGCAATTGGTGTTGGAATAAGATACAAAACACCAATGGGTCCTGTTAGAATTGACCTTGGATGGGATATTGCTCGAAGAAGAATTTTACCGTTTTTGACAATTGGAAATGTTTTCTAATAAAGTAAAATTAACATTTTTCATAGTGAGTATTTTTTTATTTATTAACTTGATTTATTCACAAGAAATTATAGATAGAATTATTGCATCAATTGGTGATGAGGCAATTACTCTCAGTGATTTAAAAATAGCAATTCATTTTAATCTTTTTCCTAAAATAAAAAAAGAAGAAGTTAAAAAACTAATTGAAAGAATGGTTAATCAAAAAATTATAAAGAAAAAAATTAAAATAGAGTTATCTCTGGATGAAGAAATTGAGAAAGAAAAAGAAAGGTTGATTAAGATGTTTGGTACTAAGGAAAATTTTAACAATGAACTTATGAAGTTCGATTTAACTTGGGAGGATCTAAAAGTTTATATAGAAGAGAAAATTTACTTTGATAAAGTTATTCAGGATAGATTTAAATTTATTTCTCCAATAACCTTAGATGAAATAAAAAAATATTACGATGAAGTATATGTTCCTGAGCAAAAAAAGAAAAAATTATATCCAAAATCATTACTTGAAGTGGCAGGAGAAATTGAATCTATAATTGAAAATCAGAAGAGAGAGAAATTAATTTTAGAATGGCTTAAGGGACTGAAAAAAAATGAGAATATTGAGTTTAAAGTAAAGGAGTGAAGAATGAAGCAAAAAATAGCTTTTCTATTCCCGGGTCAGGGTTCTCAATATGTTGGAATGGGTAAAGATTTCTACGATAATTATGATATTGCTCGTGAAATTTTTTCAAAAGCAAACGAAATTTTAGGTTTTAATTTTTCAAAATTGTGTTTCGAAGGGCCTGAAGAAAAACTTAAATTGACAGAATATACTCAACCTGCATTGCTTACAGTCAGTTACATTGCTTTTAAACTTTTAAACCTTTCTCCTGATATTGGGGCAGGGCATAGCCTGGGCGAGTATTCAGCCTTGACCGCATCTCAAGCTTTGAAATTTGAGGACGCCCTTATTTTAGTTCATAAAAGAGGAAAATATATGCAAGAGGCAGTTCCTGTTGGTTATGGAGCAATGGCTGCTATATTAGGGGTGCCCGGCGAAAGAATAATTGAAGCATTAAAAAATATAAAAGACGGTATCGTTGAAATAGCAAATTGGAATAGTGAAGGGCAAATTGTTATTGCCGGCGAGAAGAAAGCTGTTGAGAAAGCTGTAGAGTTAATAGATCCTCCCCGAGCAGTATTTCTCCCAGTTAGTGCTCCATTTCACTGCCAATTAATGAAACCTGCAGAGGAAAAACTTTCCAGAGATCTTGATAGAGTGGAATTTAAGAACCTATCTTTTCCGATTATAACCAATGTTGATGCAAAGATTATATCACGGGGTGATGAAGCAAGAGAGGCTCTTAAAAGGCAAGTGAGTAGACCTGTTCTCTGGTATAAATCAATGGAGGTATTGAGAGAAGAAGGCTGTTATGTTTTTATAGAATTGGGAGCAGGGAAAATCCTTTCCGGATTGCTGAAGAGAATAAGCAAGAAATGGGAAAAAGAAATAATCATTTTAAATATAGAAGACAGCTCAGGTCTTGAAAGGGTAAAAGAATCTCTATCAAATCTTTTTAAGTAGGAAAATTCTTCCAAATTTAAAGTAATAATCAACTGCAGATAAAACTGCTACTATTAAAGTAATCCAGAGAGCGATTCTACTAAGAAAGACAAAAGACCCAAGATATTTCCTCCCAATTAAAAGAGTTATTGTAACAACCTCAGTAACCATTTTTATCTTCCCTGAAACTCCTGCGGGAATATTATAACCATGAGATGCAGCAATTGCCCTAAACCCAGTAACGGCAATCTCTCTTCCTATAATGACAACCACCATCCAGGCTGGAACTACCTTCATTTCCACGAGAGAAATAAAAACAGATGCGATTAATAGCTTATCAGCTATTGGGTCTAAAAATTTTCCAAGAAGTGTGATTTGATTACGTTTTCTCGCCAAATAACCATCAAACCAATCTGTAATCGCTGCTAAAAGAAAAATAGCAAGAGCTATTGGCTCACTTCCCTCAAATTCAGTTAACAAAACCACAACTAAAGGGGGAACTAAAAAAATTCTTAAAGTTGTAAGCCAGTTAGGCAAATTCATGTTAAAATGATGTATACTATATAGAGAGATTTATGTCAAA
>Ga0190363_1002464_pt1 | contig 10526 bp, 9 predicted proteins | sample 48721867_MG_FD_161272 | JGI IMG/M metagenome (GOLD analysis project Ga0190363, IMG submission 161272) | Hydrothermal vent microbial mat bacterial communities from Southern Trench, Guaymas Basin, Mexico - 4872-18-6-7_MG | ecosystem: Environmental > Aquatic > Marine > Hydrothermal vents > Microbial...
TTTCTTTATAATAATCTTCTGCTTTCATAAACTGAGCAATTACCTTATCCTCAAAAAATTCATTAATCCAGTAATCAAAGGTTTTCTTAAAAAAGAAAAAACTTCCAATAACCAATACTAAGGAAGGGAATATTATAGAAATAAAATAGATTACAAAGAGTTTGATTTTTATGCTTCTTGAAATTTTTCTTACCTGTATATCCCAAAAAATCTTAAAAAGATATCTAAAAATAAAGTAAATAAGTACCAGAATAAAAATTACATTAAGCTGAAAAATAAAGAAAACTAAGATGTTTTTCTGAAAAAGATTTAAAAAAGAAAATTTAAAAATATTAAATTCCAACCAAAATGTAATTAATAGAAGAAAGAAAGTAAAAAATAAAATTTTATATTTTTTAAGTATTGTTTTAATACTTTGCAAAAATTTCATCAAAATTAGCAGATTTCTCTACTTCTATTTTTTTATTATGAATTTTCTTTGTATATCTTAAATCATCAGAAAGATGAGTAGAATATTTAATTTTTATTTTTACTTTTACTTTTAAAGCCAATTTATTTTTTCTCTCAGGTAAGGTAAACTTTAAAGGATAAGATTCAACATTTATAATAGATAAAATAGCATTTTCTGCTTTTTCAAATTTTTTCAAACCAAATTTATCTTCTAAATAATAAAGATTTTCTTCTGGATTGTAAACTAATTTTTGATGGTATTTTTCTCGATGTAAAAGGATATCCCTTAATAAAAAACGTTTTTTATATACCTCAAACTTATATTCTAACAAAATGGGTCTTTTCTGAGCTTTAAGAGCAAGCACAAGTTCTTGAAAGGGAAAATCTTTATAATAAATATTTATTAAAATATTTTTATCATAAACAAAACCATCTATTTTTTTAATTTCCAGAGCAAATAAACTAAAAGGATTTAATAAAATAATTATTAATAAAATTAATAAATATTTATTAAGTTTCATCAAAAAAAATATAACATCCGCATTCAAAAAGGCAAATTAGTAAATATTTATTGACACTGCTTTACTTCTAATATATATTTCCAAATTCAGATGAATCCATTTTTAAGAAAATATATATATTTATTTATTCTCATTTTGATTTCTTTTTACTTTGTTATTTTTGGAAACTGGATCATTAGCCTTACCTCTTCAGATGAAGGAAAAAATGCCTTTGTTGTTTTAAATATGTTAAAAACTAAAAACTATTTGGTTCCTTACTATAATTGTGAAGTCCGTTTTGAAAAACCACCAATGCTTTATTGGGTAGGATTAATCAACTCAAAAATCTTTGGATTAAATGAATTTTCTTTAAGACTTGTTTCAGGACTTTCTGCTATTGGTGTAATAATCTTTAGCTATCTTATAATTAAAAAATTCTTTACAGATTCCTTTGCTTTAAAATGTGTTTTAATTCTCCTTTCTTTTCCACATGTTTGGATAGAAGCAAGATCTTTTGTTCCAGAGATGCTTTTAAATTTTTTCTCCGTAGGTGGAATTTATTTTTTTTTAGCAAACAAGCCCTTTTTAGGATGGTTATTCTGGGGATTTGGAGTTTTAACTAAGGGTCCTGTTGGAATAATACTTCCTTTTACTGTAATCTTATTTTTTAAATTTACCAAAAGGGAGCTAAAAATTTTTGATATTAAAGGATTATTAATATTTTTCTTAGTAGGAAGTTCCTGGTATCTTTATATGATTTACAAATTTGGTTATCTGTATTTTTATAAATTTTTCTTGAAAGAAAATATTTTTAGATATACAGGAAAAAAATTAACACATCCTTATCCTTTTTATTATTATTTTATAGTCCTCATTCTTACATCTTTCTTCTATTTACCTGCTTATTATAAAATTTTTGCTGAATTAAAAAAAAATCTTTTAAATATTAAAAATAATTACCAATCTTGTATAAAAAATCCTCTTTTTCCTTTTGTGTTGTGGTTTTTATTTGTATTAATATTTTATAGTTTTTCAAAAAATAAACTTCACCATTATATACTTTTTACCTATCCTCCTTTAACTGTTATTCTGGCTAAATTTATTTCTGAAAAGTATATCAAAAAAATTGTTTTTATCTCTGGTATATTGCTACTTATCCTTATAATAGGAAGTGGTTATTATGAAAAGAAAAGATTTTTACCAAAAGCTAAAGATCTTTTAAAGGAATATAAAGGAGAAATTTACTTTTATAAAGTTGAGATCTCTGCTCTCCCTTTCTATTTAAACAAATGTATACCTAAATTAAGCAATCCTAAAAAATTAAGACAAGGGATAGTAATTACTCTAAAAAAGTATGAAAAATCTTTTAAAGATTGTAATAAACTTCTGGAAGCAAATGAATTTGGGAGAAAGTGTCTTATCTTAAAATGTAAAGGAAACTTATAAAAGATTTTAAAACTTATATATTGCATGTTTTCTTACAATTTCTTTTTTAGTAAATAATACCTGGTATTCAAAAATTTTAAATTTTTCTGAAATTTCTTTTATTCTTTTTTTTACTTCTTCTTTATCCTTTCCATGAATCATGGTATAAAGGTTGTAATTCCAGTCTTCGTAAGTTTTTCTAATATAACAGTGAGAAATATAAGAAAAAAAAGCAAGATACTTTCCTATTTCTTCTATTTTTTCTTCTGGCACTTTCCAAGCAACCATAGCATTTCCTTCAATACCTGCAAGATTGTGCCTAAGTGTTATTCCTATTCTTCTTATAATCTTCCTTTCAAGCAAATTTTTTGTTATTTTAAGAACCTCGTTTTCTTCAAGTCCTAATTTTTTGGCAATTTCATAAAAAGGACGTTTTGAAAGAGGGATACCTTCTATTAAACTCTTAAGAACCTTTTTTTCTTTTTCTGAAAGTGTTGTCATTTAATATCACTTTTAATTTACTTTATATCTTTTTTCCTTCTCTTTTGTGCTTTTTCTTGTTTTTTAATTCTTTTTTACTTTTCATTTTTTCCTTATGCATTTCGATTCTTTCTTTTTTTCTTGCCTTTTCTTCAACCCATTTTTCCAAATTCTTTTTTTCTTCCATTTCTTTAAGCTTTTTTACTTCAATGCTTACTTCTTTACCGATTCCTGCACTTTCAAATCTTTAAAATCTTTTTCCTTTTTTACTATAAAGTGAAGATGGAAAAATAAGTAACAACCTCTTAAAGAAGATTTAAATTTTATTATACTTTTATTAAAATTTATATCAAGTTTTTAAATCTATCCTCTTGACAAAAAAAGAATTCAATTTTATTATTTAATTTGATATTAAAGTTCCCCGGTAGCTCAATTGGCAGAGCGGTGGGCTGTTAACCCATAGGTTGCAGGTTCGAGTCCTGCCCGGGGAGCTTTTAATCTTAAATAAGATCTTATAATCTCGGTTAAGTCTTAATAAATGCAATATCTATTTTTAAATATAGTTAATTATAAATTTTTTATAAAAAAGGAGTAAGTTATGGATCAAACAACAAATGGAAAACTTATTTCTGAAAATTGGGAAAGTGAAGCCATTGAAGCTTTACCTGAAAAACTTATTTCTCCAGTATATCTCTCGGAACTGAGAAGAAAGAGTCTTTCTGAACTTTACAAATTGGGGGAGAAATTAGGAATTGAAAATATTTACAATTACTACAAAAAATCTGAGGTCATTTATCAAATAGTAAGCAATCTTCTTAATAGAGAAATTGAGGTAATTGTAGAAGGAGTTTTAGAGGTTTTACCAGAGGGATTTGGTTTTTTGAGATTTAATGATTATAACTATTTACCAAGTTCAGAAGATATATATGTTTCTCCTCCTCAAATAAGAAAATTTGGATTAAAAACAGGAGACACCATATTAGGATATATACGCCAACCCAAAGAAGGAGAAAAATATTTTGCTTTAGCAAAGATTGAAAAGGTTAATTATTACTCTCCAGAAATTGTAAAAGCAAGAACACCGTTTGATCATCTTACTCCTATTCATCCAAATGAATGGCTTCGTTTAGAAACTGATCCAGAAAATTATTCAACCCGTATTATAGATCTTTTTGTACCTATTGGAAAGGGACAAAGAGGACTTATTGTTGCTCCACCCAGAACAGGAAAGACAGTTTTATTACAAAATATTGCCAATGGTATAGTAAATAATTACCCGGATGTGCATTTAATGATTCTTCTTGTTGATGAAAGACCTGAAGAAGTAACAGAAATGCAAAGAATTGTTCCAAGAGCAGAAATTATAAGTTCTACTTTTGACGAACCACCTCAAAAACATACTCAAGTAGCAGAAATTGTTATTGAAAGAGCTAAAAGATTAGTAGAGTGTAAATATGATGTAGTGATTTTACTTGACAGTTTAACTCGTCTTACAAGAGCTTACAATGTAGTAGTTCCATCAAGTGGCAAACTTCTTTCTGGAGGAATTGATGCTAATGCCCTTCATAAACCCAAAAGATTTTTTGGAGCAGCAAGAAATATAGAAGAAGGAGGAAGTCTTACTATTATTGCAACCTGTCTTATTGATACAGGAAGCCGAATGGATGAAGTAATTTTTGAAGAATTTAAAGGAACAGGAAATCTGGAAATAGTATTAGATAGACGCCTGGCAGATAGAAGAATTTGGCCTGCTATTGATATTCATCTTAGTGGAACAAGAAAAGAAGAGTTACTTCTTCCTTTGGATATACTTCATAAAATCTGGCTATTAAGAAAGGTCCTTTCTCCTCTTAGTCCTGTAGAATGTATGGAATTTTTACTTGAAAAGATGAAAGATACTAAAAATAACGAAGAATTTTTAAGTAAAATGAATCAATAAAAATATTAATGTTCTAAAGTTACAGATTTGTCTTTCATTTTTTCCTGTAATTCTACTAATTCCCAAATATCAAGAGATGGAGCTTCTCTAAAGAGTGTTGATGGATCTTCCAGAAGCAGAGCTATTTTTAAAACTTCATCCATATTCTCTACTAATATGATTTCTAAATCCTTTAATATTTTAGGATTAATCTCTTTAAGTTCTTTCTCATTTTCCTTAGGTATAAGAACAGTCTTTATTCCACCTCTTACAGCTGCAAGTAATTTTTCTTTCAAACCACCTATAGGAAGAATTCTTCCTCTTAAAGTAATTTCTCCTGTCATAGCAACTGTATTTTTAACAGGTATCTTCAAAAGGGCTGAAACTATAGCTACTGCAATAGTAATTCCAGCACTTGGACCATCTTTTGGTATAGCTCCTTCAGGGACATGAATATGAATATCTATCTTTCTATAAAAATCCAAGGGCAAACCTAATTGAAGAGCTCTTGATCTTACATAACTCATTGCAGCTTGGACAGATTCTTGCATTACTTCTCCAAGTTTTCCTGTAATTTGTAAGTTCCCTTTTCCAGGCATAATAACTGCTTCAATTTGAAGTAAAGAACCTCCGGTTTCAGTCCAAGCAAGTCCTGTAGCAATACCAACTTGTGGTTGCTCTTCAGCTACTCCATATCTATATTTAGGAACCCCTAATAATTCTTCTAATTTAGAAATAGTGATTTTAAATGGTTTAAATTCCTCAGGATTTTTAGCTACTTCTTTAGCAATTTTTCTACAAATAGTAGCAAGTTCCCTTTCTAAATTTCTAACCCCTGCTTCTCTCGTATACTTTCTAATAATCTCAAGAATAACCTTATCATCTAAAGGAACCATTTCTGGATTAAGTCCATGAGCTTGAAGTTGTCTTGGTAATAAATAATTTTTAGCTATTTCTAATTTTTCTTCTTCTGTATAACCAGGAAGTTCTATAATCTCCATTCTATCAAGTAATGCTGGTGGAATAGTATAAAGGGCATTAGCAGTGGTAATAAAAAGAACTTTAGAAAGATCATATCCTACTTCTAAATAATGATCCTGAAAAGAATGATTTTGTTCAGGATCAAGCACCTCTAACAGTGCTGCAGCAGGATCTCCTCTAAAATCCATACCTATTTTATCCACTTCATCAAGACAGAAAACAGGATTAATAGTTCCTGCTCTTCTCATTCCCTGAATAATCTTTCCAGGTAAAGCTCCTACATAAGTTCTTCTATGTCCTCTTATTTCTGCTTCGTCTCTTATTCCTCCAAGAGACATTCTAACAAACTTTCTTCCTATTGCTTCAGCTATAGATTTAGCTAAAGAGGTTTTACCTACTCCTGGAGGACCAACAAAACAAAGAATAGGTCCTTTAATAGATTTAGTAAGTTTTTGAACTGCTAAATGTTCTATAATTCTCTGCTTAGGTTTTTCTAATCCATAATGATTCTTATCTAAAAGCTCCTCAACTTTTTCTATATCTATATTATCTTTTGTTTTTTCATACCAAGGAAGACTAAGAAGCCAATCAATATAATTTCTTACTACAGTTGCTTCTGCAGACATAGGAGACATTAAAGAAAGTTTTTTAAATTCTCTTCTTACAATATTTGCAACTTCCTTGGGAAGTTTTTTTCTTTTCATTCTTTTTTCTAATTCTGCTAAATCACTTCTTCCATCTTCTCTTTCTCCGAGCTCCTTTTGAATGGCTTTCATCTGCTCATGAAGATAATAATCCCTCTGAGTTTTTTCCATTTGCTTTTTGATTCTTTCTCTTATACGTGCTTCTGTTTTAATTATTTCTATCTCACCTTTCAGATAATTAAGAAGAAATTCTAAACGCTTTCTTACACTTATAGTTTCAAGAAGTCTTTGTTTTTGATCTAATTTAAGATTTAAAATTGCAGAAAGTCTATCTGAAAATTCTGCAGGATCATCTACATTAAGAAGATTATTGACTAATTCAAGATTAATTTTTTTATTATAATGGGCATATTCTTCTAAAGACTCCTTACAAAGTTTAAGAAGAGCTGTTGTTTCTACATCTGTTTCAATCACTTCTGTTTTTGGTTCTACTTCAACTAAAAAATATTCAGAATCAGGAAGAAATCTTATTATCCTTCCTCTATTTAAACCTTCTACCAAAATTTTTAGAGTCCCATCAGGAAGCCTCAAAAGTTGAATTATTTTACATACAGTCCCAACTTTATATATATCTTGTTCAGAAGGATTATCTAATTTAGCATCTTTTTGAGCAGATAGAAAAATTAATTTATCTGTATTATAAGCCTTTTCAATAGCAAGAATACTTTTTACTCTTCCAATAAAAAGAGGAACAGCTGTATATGGAAATACTACTATTTCTCTTAAAGGTAATAAAGGCAAAATCTTCAAATTTTCATTAAACATGCTTTTACCTACCCCTCCTTTGCTTTTTTCTTTCTATTAAATATTAAGATCGGTCTTTCTTTTTTCAAGATTACTTCTTCAGTAACTATACATTCTTTAACATCTCTTAAAGAGGGGATCTCATACATTACATCTACCATAACCTCTTCAATGATTGATCTTAAACCACGAGCTCCTGTTTTTCTCTTTGTTGCTTCTTCAGCAACTGCTCTTAATGCACCTTCTGTAAATTTTAATTCTACACCTTCTATCTCAAAAAGTTTTTGGTATTGTTTTATTATTGAATTTTTAGGTTTAACCAATATCTTAACAAGATCTTCAACTGTAAGATCATCTAAGGTAGCAACTACTGGAAGTCTTCCTACAAATTCAGGAATAAATCCATATTTTATTAAATCTTCTGGTTGCACTTTTGACAAAATTTCCCCTAAGGTCAAATCTTTAATATTTTTAATTTCTGCTCCAAATCCTATAGATCCTTTGCCAAGTCTTCTTTTTATTATCTCTTCCAATCCAACAAATGCTCCTCCACAAATAAATAAAATATTGGTGGTATCTATTTTGATATATTCTTGTTGAGGATGTTTCCTTCCTCCCTTAGGAGGAATATTAGCTATAGTTCCTTCTAAAATTTTTAAAAGTGCTTGCTGAACCCCTTCACCTGAAACATCTCTGGTAATAGATGGACCTTCTCCTTTTTTTGCAATCTTGTCTATCTCATCAATATAAACAATACCTTTTTGAGCTAATTCTAAATCATAATTAGCAGATTGAAGTAGATAAAGAAGAATATTCTCTACATCTTCTCCTACATAACCTGCTTCAGTAAGAGGAGTGGCATCAGCAATAGTAAAAGGAACTTTTAAAAATTTAGCTAAAGTTTGAGCCATAAGAGTTTTACCACATCCAGTAGGTCCAATTAATAATATATTAGTTTTTTGAATCTCAACATCTTTTAAATATCTTCTATTTAATTTTTGATATTCTACCCTTTTATAATGATTATATACTGCTACAGAAAGAATTTTCTTTGCTCTTTCTTGACCAATAACATATTGATCCAAATAATTTTTTATTTCTGCAGGTTTAGGAAGTTCACTATAACTTTCTTCAGAAAGATTGATCCTTTCATATTCTTCTTCTAAAATTTCTTTACATAATTCTACACATTCATTACAAATATAAGCAGATGAACCTGCTATTAATTTTTTAACTTCACTTTGTGATCTTCCACAAAAAGAACATCTGGGTTCTTTAGTAAAATCTTTCATTTCTTACCCACCTCATCTTGTAATTAAAATTTTATCAATAACTCCATATTCTAAAGCCTCTTCTGCAGACATATAAAAATCCCTTTCAGTATCCTGCTTAATCTTTTCCTTAGACTGTCCAGTATGCTTAGCTAAAATTTCATTAAGAATTTCTCTTAAACGTAAAATTTCTTTTGCTTGAATTTCAACCTCTGTAGCTTGTCCCTGAAAAGCACCAATAGGTTGATGAAGCATTATTCTTGAGTGACGAAGAGCATATCTTTTACCAGAAGTTCCTGCTGCTAAAAGAACAGCTGCCATACTTGCAGCTTGCCCTACACAAATAGTGCATACATCTGGTTTTATATACTGAATAGTATCATAGATAGCAAGCCCTGCAGTAACTAATCCTCCTGGAGAATTAATATAAAGCATTATATCTTTATCTGGATCTTCAGCTTCTAAATATAAAAGTTGTGCTATAACAATATTAGCTATGTTTTCATCAATTGTTGTTCCTATAAATATAATCCTTTCCTTTAAAAGGCGGGAATATATATCATAAGCACGTTCAGTTCTACCTGTCTGTTCAATTACAATCGGAATATAATAAGACATCTTTAATTCTCCTTAATTATTGGTTTAGCATTATTTACTAAAAATTGCAAGGTCTTTTCTGCTAATCTTTTCGGAAGTATATTAAAATAAACAATTTGTTGAGCTTTTTCACCAGAAATTTTTAATCCTTTTGAAATAGCTTTTACAGTATCATTAATTTCGTCTTGAGAAATCTCAATATTTTCAAGCTCAGCTATTTTTTCTAATAATAATTCCTCTTTTGCTTGTTTTTCAGCAATAGGATAAAGTTTTTCTTTTAATTTATCTATAGAAATATTAAGTTTATCAAAGCTAAAACCATCTCTTTCCAAACCTTCTTTAACTTGTTCTAATAATTGATATAATTTCAATTCCACATACCGAGCAGGAACTTTAAAATCCACTTTTTCTAAAATTTTCTCTAAAAGCTTTTCCCTAAATTTATTTTCATTTCTTCTTTTTTTATCTTCTAATAATCTATTTTTAACACTTTCTTTTAAGGCTTCAACTGTCTCAAATCCCATATTTAAACTTTTTACAAATTCATCATTCAATTCTTTTAATTCTCTTTTATAAACTTCCTTTATCTCTATTTCATATCTAACTTTCTTACCAGCTAAAAGAGGATTAAGACCCTTTTCCGAATACTCAACTTCTACACTAAATTTATCTCCTTCTTTCTTTCCTATTAGTTCCTTCTCTACTTTTTCATTAAATTCACCTGTTCCTACATCTATAAATAGAGCTTCAGCTTGATGCCCAGGAATTAATTTTTCACCTTCATAAGCTTCAAATTTTATAACTGCTACATATCTTTCCTCTATTGGTTCATCTTTTTCAACCCTTTTTAATTCTGAAAAGGAATATCTAAATTCATTTAAAATCCTATCCACTTCTTCATCATTTATTTCATCAGTCTCTTTCTCAACTTCTATTCCAATATAATCTTCTTTTTTTATATCAATTATAGGTCTTATTTCAACTAAAACTGAATAATTAAATGGCTCCCCTTCTTTTAATTCTCCCCATTCTTCTATTCTGGGTCTTAAAAGAGGTTCCATCTTAGTTTCTTTAATGGCTTTATTAAGTGTATCTTCTATAATTCTTGCTATACTTTTTTCTTCAATTTCTTCTTTAAATAATTTTTTAACAAGATAAACAGGGACTTTTCCTTCTCTAAAACCTTTTATTTTAGCCTTCTTTTTGATCTGATTAGTTACTTGTTGAATTATTTCATTTACTTTTTCTTGAGGAACCTCCACTTTTAAAATCTTTTCTACCTCACTTACATCCTGTAACTCTACTTTCATAACTTTTTCCTTCCTCCTTCAAATTTTTATTTTTACATTACCTTAAATTTAAAAATTTACAAGGCTTGACAAAAGTCTTAAAATTTTCTTTTACTATATTTTTCTTCTATATACTTTAAAGCTTCTTCTTTAGAATTAAGTTTTTT
>Ga0190363_1002465_pt1 | contig 10525 bp, 11 predicted proteins | sample 48721867_MG_FD_161272 | JGI IMG/M metagenome (GOLD analysis project Ga0190363, IMG submission 161272) | Hydrothermal vent microbial mat bacterial communities from Southern Trench, Guaymas Basin, Mexico - 4872-18-6-7_MG | ecosystem: Environmental > Aquatic > Marine > Hydrothermal vents >...
ACCAAAATTTTTTTACCTCTCTTTTTTACCTGTAAAATTACTTCAACCAATGTTTTTGTCTTCCCGGTTCCAAAAGGCCCATAAATTAAAAAGAAATTTTTTGTTCCCAAAGAAAAAGAAACCGCAGTTTTTTGACTCTCATTTAAACTTTCATCAAAAAAATCTATTTTTTCTTTTTGGGGTGGCTTGGGCCTTTTTTGACATAAAGCATACTCTAAAATTTCTTTTGCTTCTCTTGAAAGGCGTGATAAGTTTTCAAGTTGACGCGAAAAAGTAATATCATTCACCCACAAATCAACTCTTATATCTTTGAGTGAAAAAGAAGGAAGTCTTTCAAGACTGACAGTCAAAAAATAAGAGCCTTTTTCAACAACCGTTCCCGAAAGAGAGTTTTTGAAAGGATTTCCTTTGCTTAAAAGAACAAGGTCCCCCACTTTAATTTCTGTTTCAATTTTTTTCCTTCTCCCAAACTTCAAAAGTTTAAACCCAAACTCCTCCCCCACAACTTTTCCAGAAAGTTCCAAAATCGCTCTTCCAAGCCTTTCACGTTTTTTTCCACTTATTTTTCTCATCTCTTCAAGCATAGCAATCATTTCTGCTTCTCTTTCAATCTCAACCAGTCTTTTGAGTTTTTTAATGAATTTTTTCAATTTCATTTAGAAAAATAAACTGCCCATCCTCCGATTAAAATAAAATTAAATTTTTTTTAAATTCTTTTTCTTTGAGTTTTTACATAGTTTCGATTTTTGAAAAAATAAGTTCTCTTTTTTTCTATAATATTCGAAACAAAAATAGAAATCAATTTTAAAAGATTTAAAATTAAAAATTATGATTATGAAAAATAAATCTAAAAAATTACCAAAATTTTTTAAAAAACTCTTTTGGTGGTGTGATTTTTCTAAAATTGATTCTGAAAAAGCAAAAAATTTAGTCGTTGTTCAAACAATAAATTATGGAGATTTAAAACATTGGAAATGGTTGATAAAATATTACAAACCTCAAAGGCTTAAAAAAATCATTCAAGAAATTCCCCAAAGTGAATTTCGAAAATCTGCTTTTAAATTAATTTGTCTTTTTTTAAATATCAAAAAAACAAAATATGAAACTCGAAGTGCTAAAATTAAAGCAAAGAAAAAGTTTCAAAAAAAGAACTCAAAAATTTTCTTGAAAAAGAAATTAAAAAGATAAAACTTTAAAAGAAAGCAGTAGTACTACCCTTGTTTTAAAATATTTATGGTAAAAACTTAAAATTTTTTAAAAATTTCTTGTAGAATAATTTAGCATGACTATTGTCCACATCATCCATACTTATTGAATAAAGTTTATTTTCATTTATACAGAAAATTGTTTCATTTGCCCAAGCTTGTCCTCCAGTTCCTGTTTCAGAATTTGCTCCGGGAGTGTAAATTTTAACTGCGGGTTTTCCATCTAAGGTGAAATTGGGTTCATCTGGAATATTTTCATAATAGGAAAAATTATTCTTTAACCAGTCTATTAAATCTGCATCAGGAGGAGGATTATAAGGAGGTGTGTTAGGATGAGAAATGTAAATTTGAGGCCAACCTCTCTCCCCTACTTTCTCTAACCCTCCTTCAACACTTGGAAGTTTTCCGCTACTTCCAAAAAGTGTTACGCCGTACTCATCTTCAGTAATCCTACACCAACATTCTTCTGGTGCTTCTTCGGGAGAAAAACTTTTGCAGTAATTTGGCAAAGGACCTACTTTACATTCTGGAGGATGTTTAAAAGAAATACCTAAATTTTGATTAGTATAAACTAACCAGGTTGAAGATGGAGAAGGTGAAAGAACATTTTGAGTAGGAGAAGGTGTAATTTGAGGAGATGTAAAAGTTTGAGGAGTAGGAGAAGGTGTTTTCTTTGGGGTAGGTGTTGGAAAAGGTTTTTGGTAAAGAATATTTTTAAAAGATTTAACTTCAAAAACTAACCACAAAAGACATATTGCAATGCATATTAAAAATAAAACTAAAAATATACCTTCGTATTTCATAAATATAATAATAACAAAAAATTTTTAAGAGTAAACTCCCTTATCCCCTTCTTTTGAATTCTTTTAAAACAAAATCATCGTTAACTTTCTCAATAATGCAGTTGTAATAAATACCTTCCTTATTTTTGATTATTTTCTCAATCATCAAAAAATCACTCGGAATAATTTCCTTTTTCTTTTTTTCTATCTCTTGCAAATCAAACCAGCGAAATTCCTCTTCTCCCTTGCGAGAAGGCTGAAAATTCTGAGGCAAAAGCTGGCAAATGTAAAGTAAAAAATGTTTCAAAATTTTTCCTTTTTCTACAAGATGCTCTAAAACCAAACCCAAAATTTTTCAAACCTCTTCTAAAATTTATCCTTCTGAAAACTTGCTTGATTATTTTGATATCTTTTATTAAAAATAAATGGGGTGAGAAACGGTGAAAATAAATTGGAATTGGATAAAAGAATTGATTTCGCAGCAGGACGTTTCGGTAAGTTTTAGAAGAAATAGAGTTGGAGAAGTAGGAGTTATTAACATCAAAACCATTACTTTAAAAGGTGACAAATCTGAAGAAATTATTTCTTTTTTGAAAACTCAGGGATTGGAATTTACACATATATCTAATTTAAAAACGGAAAACAAAGTAGCACTAATTTTTAGGACCAAGGACAAAATAGAAATATCTGATGCAAATGTAAACGCATTGGTGCAGGAGAATTTAAACCTTTCTTGGGACATCCAAGAGGTTGAATTTTGTAATTTAGTTTCGATTTTTAAAGGAGAGACTCTTGTACAAAAAATAGGAGCAGTGATATGGATTGATGAGAAATACGTTGACCTTGAAGTTGAAAAGGTAGTTTCTCTATGTCTCCAAAAAGGACTTTTTTACTTACCAGAGAAAAAACTCAGAAAAGAGAGTGAGGAAGTGTTTGATAAATATTACATTGGTATTCCATTCCTCTTTGAGGAAATTTCTTCAAGAGAAAGGCGGAAACTCAAAAAAAGAATTGTTTAACTTCTTAATACTTCCCAACTTCGCTCAATGTAACGACAATACTCGCAATTTGGAGATGGTGAAGGTATAGTGTCTTTCATCAAACATTCTTTCATTTCTTTTAATTTTTCTTCCACCCAGTCATCATTTCCTTTGTAGGGTAAAATTTTCACATCAAACTCAAGTTTCCCATCAAAAGCTTTTCTATCTCTGTTAGCATTACAAAAAACAAAATAAGCAATATCAGAAACCAAAAATCCATTTTTCCTAAAAAGCCATTGATAAACTTCAACTTCTCTTTTAATCCTGTCTTTTTGGTCTCCATCTAAAGTAATCGCTTGGCTGGTTGAGGTTGCTTTGTAGTCTACAATGAAAATCTCCCCACTTTTGCCAATCCAAACATCATCAACTTTTCCAAAAACCACAAAATTTGTTTCTTTGTGATGAAAAGAAATTCCCTTATTTCTCCACTCTTTCAATTTTCCATTATCATAAGGTACAGCATCAATTCCGTATGTTTTCATTAAAGGGTGCTGCTCTCCATTTGCTCGATGAATGTCAAATTCTTTTTTTAACAATGTATCTACTGCACTATTCAAAGAAAAAGCCGGCAAAGACGGGTGAGAAATTCCCAACCTTACATTTAAATAAAAACATCTTGGACATTCAATAAATTCCTCAATCTTTGTCCTGCTTAGTTTAAATGGATCATCCGATTCAGGATTAAACAATTTTTTGGACATGAAAGTACTATTATACAAAAAAACCCTCTTCACTCTTAAAACAAAACTTTCCTTCTTTTCGATTTTACATTTTAATTGAATTTAAACTTTTCTCCATAAAATCTCGAACATACTTATAGTTTTTCAAATGAAGCAGAATCCCCAAATAGACGCTTAATTTGAAGATAGAACAAATTAGAAAATTCTTCTATTCCAGAAAGAGGAATATTTCTCATTTGTCGATCAAACAGTTTTGTTAACATCATCTTAAAAGGAAAAAGGAGATAAAATTATTTAGTTACTCAAACTAACTAAATCCTCTAAACTTGACAATTGATTCAGGTGTAAGAATATATAAAGAGGTGAAAAATATGAAAGAAAAATTTTTGTTTTTTAAAAATAAAAATAATGAAAAATTAGCAGGATTTTTGCATCTTCCTGAGAAAAAAAGAAAAGAAGGAATAATCCTTTGTCATGGGTTTGGGTCAAGCAAGTCTGCAAGAAAATTTGTCATTTTAGCAAGACATCTTTGCCAAAAGGGGTTTGCAGTTTTTCGCTTTGATTTCTCAGGGCATGGTGATTCTGAAGGTGATTTTAAAGAACTTTCTTTAAAAACATTAAAAAATGATCTTTTTTGTGCTCTTGAAATTTTTAAAAAAGAAACTCAATCAGAAAAGATTTCCTTTTTAGGACACAGTTTAGGAGCGCTTGTTGTTTCTCTCTTTGAAAAAGAAAAACATGTTACCAAAACTTTGATTCTTATTGCTCCTGCAATTGACCAAAAAAATCTTTCAAAAATTTGGTACAAAAAAGAAGAAATTGAAAAATGGGAAAAAAATGGCTTTATAGACACAGACAAAGGAAAAGTAGGCTCCAAATATTTAGAAGATATAAAAAAGGACTATACAGAAGTTTTACCAGAAATTTTTTGCCCTACACTCGTATTAGCAGGCAAAAGAGATGATAAAGTGCCAGAAAATTTTGCAAAAAGAGTTTATCAAAAACTTCCCTCAAAAAAGAAAAAATTTGTTTTAGTTGATACTGACCATCACTTTGAAAACGAAAAAGGAAAAGAAACCTTAAAAAAAGAAGTCTTAGAATGGTTGAAAATGAATTTATAAAACTCAAAGTATCATACAGAATATCCCACTGAAACTTTTATTATCTTTTGAGTGGTAATTCTTGCAGATTTTTAATTTATCTCCTTTAAGTATTTCTTTTACTCTGGAGAAGCAATTTTTTCTTTGGATTTCATTAAAATGATTTTTTCAAATCTCTCCCTTTCTTCAAGTTTGTTGAAAATATATTTTATCGTTGCTTTAAGACGAGGAATATAAATAAACTCAAGCGCGTTTACTCTTCTCCTTGTTTTTTCAAGTTCCTGGGCTAAAGACAATGCTTTTTTTTGAAGTTCTCCTAATTTAACTAAATCCTCAATTAAATTTTCTATTTTCAATAACCCTAAATCTAAATTTACTGAAGTTGAAATCAAACTATAATTTAAAAAATCTCCCTCTTTAACTAAACAAAATCGAGGAGTTTTTATTCCTAAAATCATTTCTTTTTTTTCTTTTAAATAAATTTTTTGAGAAGGAGTAGAAAAAATTTCCTGAATTTCTTTTTCTCTTAAAGAAGATCTTGCAAAAATAAAATCTTTAAAAGCAGAAAAAAAACTTTTCTCAATTCTTTCTCTTAAAGTTTTTATTCTCTTCATCACCTCTAAAAATTCTTTCATTAAACTATCTCTTTTTTTCTTTAAAAGACGCCAGCCATGCTCTGCAATCTTGAGTTTTCTTTTAAGTCGAATCAGTTCAATCCGGGTAGGATTCACTTTAAGAAGCATATTTTCCGTATTTTTGAATATGTTCTTTTTTTATTCTTTTAAGTTCTGCGGGTGGGAGTAAAGAAAGTATTTCCCAGGCAATATCAAGTGTTTTTTCAATATTTCTTTCTTCTTCAAAGCCTTGTTTTAAAAATTTATCTTCAAATAATTCAGCAAATTTTAAATATTTTTTATCAATTTCACTTAAAGCACTTTCTCCTAAAATCGCAGCTAAATCGCGAGCCTCTTTTCCTTTAGCATAAGAAGAAAATACCTGATTTAAAACTCCTGAATGATCTTCCCTTGTTTTACCTTCCCCAATTCCTTTATCTTTAAGACGAGAAAGAGAACTTAAAACATCAATTGGAGGATAAATTCCTTTTTGATAAAGTTCTCTTGAAAGAACAATTTGACCTTCGGTAATATAACCTGTAAGATCAGGAATAGGATGAGTTTTGTCATCTTCAGGCATAGTTAAAATTGGAATTTGAGTGACTGAACCTTCTTTTTCTTTTATTTTCCCTGCTCTTTCGTAAATAGAGGCTAAATCAGTATATAAATAACCAGGATAACCTCTTCTTCCAGGAATTTCTTTCCTGGCTCCAGAAATTTCTCTCAAAGCCTCACAATACATCGTCATATCAGTTAAGATCACCAAAACATGAAGACCTTTTTCAAAAGCCAAATATTCAGCCACTGATAAAGCAATTCTTGGCAAAGCTACTCTTTCAATTACAGGATCATCGGCTAAATTAATAAAAACAACCGTTCTTCCCAAAACACCTGCTTTTTTAAAACTTTCTAAAAAAAAGTTCGCTTCTTCAAAAGTAATTCCAATCGCTCCAAAAATCACACCAAATTTTTCTCCTGTTTTTCTTACTTTTGCTTGCCTTACAATTTGAGCAGCGAGTTCATTGTGAGGAAGACCTGCTCCTGAAAAAATAGGAAGTTTTTGTCCTCTGACTAAAGGATTTAAACCATCAATTGCAGAAATTCCTGTTTGAATAAAATCTTCAGGATAATCTCGGGAATATGGATTTAAAGGAGCGCCATTAATATCTAGTTCTTTTTCAGGAAGAATCTCTGGTCCTTCATCAACTACTTCTCCTTTACCATCAAAAACCCTTCCTAACATTTCTTGAGAAACCCCAATTTTTAAAGGTTTTCCTAAAAAGATTGCTTTTGAATTTTCAATTTTCATTCCACGAGTATCTTCAAACATCTGAACCACACTAAATTCTTCTCCTGCTTCCAAAACTTGGCCTAATCTTTTCTCTCCGTTTTCCATCACTACTTCAACCAACTCTTGATATTTTGCTCCTTTGACTTTTTCTATTACCACCAAAGGGCCTTTTATTTCTTTGATGGTTTTGTATTCTTTAAACATAAAATTTATATTTCAGAAGGTTTTTCTATTTTTTCAATTACCTTTTCAATCTCTTTTATATTTTTTTCAGGAATATATTTTAACCTTGCAATTTCTTCTTTTAAAACTCCTTCTTTATCAATTTCACTTAGTTTTTTTCCTTTTTCTATCATTTCTTGAGATTTTCTTTCAAATACAAAAATGGCTTTTAAAATTAAATATTGTTTTTTTAAACTTGTGTAAGTATCCACTTCATCAAAAGCATTCTGTACTAAAAAGTCCTCCCTGATTGATCTTGCAATCTCTAAAATAAGTTTATCTTTTTCTGAAAGGGCTTCTTTCCCAACCAAACTTACAATCTCTTGTAAGTTTGCCTCTTCTTGAAGCCTTTTTTGAGCTAAACTTATCAACTGAGGAAACTCAGGATTGATTTTTTGAGCCAAAATTTCTTTTAATCTTTCTTGATAAAGGGAATAAGAAATTAACCAGTTAATTGCTGGGAAATGGCGCCTGTTTGCTAAAGTGTCATCTAAAGCCCAAAAGACTTTGGTTACTCTTAAAGTAGATTGAGTCACCGGCTCGGATAAATCTCCTCCTGGAGGAGAAACCGCTCCAATCACTGAAACCGAACCTATCCTTTCATCTTTTCCTAAACAAACCATTTTCCCTGCCCTTTCATAAAAAGCAGAAATTCTCGAGGCTAAATAAGTAGGATATCCTTCTTCTCCTGGCATTTCCTCCATTCTTCCTGAAATTTCTCTTAAAGCTTCTGCCCAACGAGAAGTTGAATCTGCAATTAAAGCAACACTGTAGCCCATATCTCTGAAATATTCAGCAATTGTAATTCCAGTGTAAATTGAAGCCTCTCTGGCTGCAACCGGCATATTAGAAGTATTTGCAATTAAAACACTTCTTTCCAAAAGAAGTTTTTGAGTCCTTGGATCTCTGAGTTTTGAAAATTCTATTAAAAGATCTGCCATTTCATTTCCTCTTTCTCCACAACCAATAAAAACAATCACATCTACATCTGACCATTTTGCTAATTGATGTTGAACAACTGTCTTTCCTGCTCCAAAAGGTCCAGGAACGCAAGCGGTTCCTCCTTTTGCTAAAGGAAAAAAACTATCAATTACTCTTTGACCGGTAACCAAAAGTTCATCCGGGGGAAGTTCTTTTTTTACTGGCCTTTTTTTTCTTACGGGCCATTTATGATACATTTTTAAATTTATCAACTCTCCTTTTTCTGTTTCTATTTTTGCGATAATTTCTTCAATTGAATATTCTCCTTCTTTTTTAATCTCTTTTAAAATTCCTTTTTTTATTTCTGGAGGAACTAAAATTTTGTGCAAAAATTCTCCTTCTTTTACTTCTCCCAAAATATCTCCCCCACAAATTTTTTCACCTTCTTTTAAAAGAGGAATAAATTGCCATTTTTTGTTTCTATCTAAAGCAGGTATTTCCACCCCTCTTTCAATAAAAGAACCTGTTTTTTTTGCGATTACTTTTAAAGGTCTTTGAATGCCATCAAAAATTGAACCCAAAACCCCGGGTCCAAGTTCTACTGAAAGAAGTTCTCCAGTTCGATAAACTGGTTCTCCACAAGCAATTCCTGTAGTATCTTCATAAACCTGAATAAAAACTAAATCTTCTTTGATATTAATTACCTCACCAATCAATTTTTGATGAGAAACTCTTACCACTTCAAACATTTGACACCCAGGAAGATTTTTGGCAACCACTAAAGGACCAGCAATTTTAATAATTTTTCCTTGCTCCATAATTAAATTTTTTCTTTTCCAATTGCCATTTTTGAAATTTCTTTAAGTTCATGCGGTTCTTTTTTTTCTCCTTTAAAAGGTAAAGAAACAAAAACAGGATATTTTTTTTGATAAAACTTTTCTAATTTTTCCATTTTAATTTTTGAAAAAATATGAAAAGGGACAAAAATTATAGCCAAATCTTTTCTTTTTTCAATACTTTCAATAGCTTTTTCCAAGCCTTCATCTATAGGAAAAATTTCAAATCCTAAAACTTTGAAAAAAATAATTTCTTTTTCTTTTCCTAAAATTCCGATTTTAAGTTTTTGGTTTTCTTTTATCATTTTAAAAAGGAATTCTCACTCTTTGTTGAATTTCTTCATTTTTTATCCCATTAAGTTTTCCTTCCATAATTATTCTCAAATTCCGATTAGCATTAAGCCTTGCCACAAAATAAGAAAAAATAACTTCAGGTCCAACAATAATAAATTTTGATTTTTTCAACTCCTCACGATGAAAGTTTTTTAAATTTCGCAAAAATTTCCAAAGATTTTTTTCTTTTAAATACTCATCAATAATTTCTCTTATTTTCAGATCAAATTGATTTTTTATTTTCAAAAGGAAATTTTGAGTGTCTTTAAATTTAAGCAAAGATTTAATCTCCCACTCTATCTTTCCTCCTTCTATTAAAACTTCTTTAATTTTTTCTTTCTTTTTTAAATTAAAAAGTCTGACTATATTCGCCAAGTTCAAAAGGTCTATTTCTTCTCTAATATAGTTCAAAATCCATTTACTTTTAATTTTCTTGGCTAAGAAAAGACTTAGAGAATATCTTTTTTTATCTAAATAGGTTTCTATAAAAAAGGGGTCGTGTCTTTTCTGAAATTCTTTTTGAGTTTTTTTGATCACTCCTTTAAAATTCAAAGAAATTTTAGCTTCTTTTTTGCCAAAAACTGCTTTTCTGAGTTCCTCTGGATTTTGTGATCCAGTAAAGGAAACAAAATTTTTAAAATCTATTTTCAAAAACCTTTCTTTAAAAAAAAGCTTCAAGTTGTGGAAATCAAAAGGCAAAAGGCAAAGTTCAATTAAATCTTTATTTTCAACCAAAGACTCAAGTAATCTTTTGGCACAGCTTAAATCATCTTCCAAAATTTTCTGATAATCTTCAGGAGAAACTTTTGAAATTAATCCTTTAAATTCTTTAGCATAGTTTGTATCCTCAAGAACTTTCAAAACTTCTTTTGGCTCTTTTTCTCCAATCATTCTTTGAATATCGGTCGCATCAAGAAGCCATTTCTCGATCGTTCTTAAATAAGTAGAAGCGAAAACATAATCTTTCATAAAATTTTAAATTTTAAAAAAGAATTTTACTTACTTTAATTTCTGTTTCTTTCTTTACTTTTTCAAAAATCTTCTCAAAAGTGCAATTCAAATCAAAATTTTTTGTTTTAATGATGAAACCATCTCCAATCTCTTTTTCATTAACTTTCCAATCTTTACCAAATTTTTCCAAAATTTCTTTTATCATTTCTCTTTTCCCTAAAGGACAAATAACTTCTATATTTTTTTCTTTTTCAATTTCAGGAAGAAATTTTTTAAAAAGTTTCTCAAAAATTTCTTTTTCTTTTCCAGAAAATATTTTTTTTATTTCCTCAAAAGTTTCTTGATAAATTTTTTCCATTCTTTTCCTTTTTTCTTCAAGAAGGATAAAAATTTCTTTTCTTTTTAGTTCTTCCTTTTTAGCAAAAATTTTTTCTTGAAGTTCTTTTTCTTTTTTTTCCAAAATTTTTCTTTTTTGTTTTTCCAATTTTTTTTGGTACTCTTTTTCCAAAAAAGAAATTTCTTTTTCTTTTTCTTTTTTTTTTTCTTCAAG
>Ga0190363_1002467_pt1 | contig 10522 bp, 12 predicted proteins | sample 48721867_MG_FD_161272 | JGI IMG/M metagenome (GOLD analysis project Ga0190363, IMG submission 161272) | Hydrothermal vent microbial mat bacterial communities from Southern Trench, Guaymas Basin, Mexico - 4872-18-6-7_MG | ecosystem: Environmental > Aquatic > Marine > Hydrothermal vents >...
AGCCGAATATCGAGACTTCTCGGCATAGGGCAAAGGGAGTTCAGGTTAACCGAGAGGGGAAGAGAGATCGCGGAGCGGCTCTTCGAAGGTCAAGGGAGGGATAGAAAATATATCCAAATCCATGAAACCCCTTAATTCATGAAGCCTCCGAGATTCCGGCAGCCTTCTAAGGGTAGGATTTTTAAAGCATCAGCCCTTTCGGATAGAATCTCTATCCAAAATATAGCTCGTGGTAGATGTCTTTAGGGGTTGATGGATAGGTTTATTGTCCAAGTTTCAGGGGCTTCGCCGTTCTCCATAGGTGGTTGAAGTATATCTTCGCTATGTTTGTCAACCCCTTATGATCTGAGGCGATGGCGAGGCGTCCACCTGGGGTGGCATCGAGTATAAGCAGCGTCTCAGCTCCATCGGCTATGATTCCGCCGCCGAACATCTCATCTCTAACCCTAACCTCATCGAAGTGATGGAGATAATCTCCAAGCTTTGAGGCAACCTCCATCGTCGTCAGGAGGAGCATCCCCACACCTCTACTCCTCGCCAGGCTGAGGGGAGTTGAGAGCGGCATCAGGAGCTCCTCATCCACCGCTGGGAGGGCGATCATCAGCTCCCTCCTCGCCTCCTCCACCATCCTCCGTAGGCTGGAGAGGATGTTCCCTAGGCCCCTGATGATCCAGACCTCGGGGCGCTCCCTCAGGCCCCTACCCTCATAGATTGGTTGAAGCTCCTCGAGGATGACGCTCCTATGCTCCTCGAAGCTCCTCTCCCTCCTAATCCGCTCAACCCTCAGGGCCTCGAGGGGAGACTTTGGGTAATATACCCTCGGCCTCCCACCACCAACCTCGATCCAACCCCTCCTCCTCAGAGACTCCAAAACCCCATAAACCTTGGAGTAGGGAATCGAGGCCTTCTCGCTGAGTTCCAAAGCCGTCAGGCCTCCATGCTGTAGGAGGGCGATGTAGGCTGAGGCCTCATACTCCGTGAAGCCCAGACCCCTAAGGGCATCTAAGGCCCTCCCACCCACAGCTGGAGACAACTCCAAAACCCTACTCCCCACAGATTTTAAAGAGTTCTCACACCAAGTTGAGGAGGAGTTTTCGGATAACCTTAAAATAAACTAGCCAAATGAATCATAAGCCGTATGAACTTCATAAAGGAGACGAAGAGCCTCTGCCCCGAATGCCTCAAGGTGCTCCCCGCCACCATCTACGAAGAGGGGGGAAAGGTCTACATAAAGAAGAGATGCCCAGAACACGGTGAATGGACCGACCTCTACTGGGGAGACTACGAGCAGTATATAAGAGTTCTAAAGTATGAACACCTCGGCAGGAAGCTGGACAACCCAAGAACCGAGACGAAGCTCGGATGCCCCTACGACTGCGGACTCTGCCCAGAACACAACTCCCATACGGTGCTCGGCATAGTCGACGTGACAAATCGATGCAACCTACGATGCCCCATCTGCTTCGCCCACGCCGGGGCAGCCGGATACCTCTACGAGCCAAGCTACGAGGAGATCGAGGACATGCTCAGAAACCTCAGGGAGAACCGCCCAGTTCCAACTCCGGCGCTCCAATTCAGCGGCGGCGAGCCAACTGTGAGGGAAGACCTCCCAGACCTGGTGCGATTGGCCAAGAGACTCGGCTTCAACCATGTGGAGGTGAATACGAATGGCATACTGCTGGCGGAGAGCGTCGACTACTGTAGGGAGCTCCTCAAAGCCGGCGTCGACACCTTCTACCTCCAGTTCGACGGCGTCTCGCCTAAGCCCTACATCGCTGCGAGGGGCTTCAACCTCTTCGAGATCAAGGTTAAGGCCCTCCAGAACATAAGGGAGGCTGGGGGTAGGAGCGTCGTATTGGTGCCGACGCTCGTCGGCGGCGTAAACGATCAGGAGATCGGCGGCATCATCCGCTTCGCCATAGAGAACAGGGACATAGTCCGATGTGTAAACTTCCAGCCCGTCTCCATAACGGGGAGGATAAACCGCCGTGAGCGTGAAAGGATGAGGATAACGATCCCAGACCTGATGAGGCTGGCTGAGGAGCAGACCGGCGGCCTCATAAAGCGGGAGGATTGGTATCCCGTCCCGACGGTCGTCCCCTTCGCAAGATTTGTCGGCAAGCTCAAGGATCGATATTATCCAGACTTCAGCGCCCACCCCCACTGTGGCATGGCGACATACCTCGTCGCAGAGGGCGATAAGGTGGAGCCGATTACGAGGCATCTAAACGTCGACGGCTTCCTCAAGGCCATAGAGACGGCCTCAAAGCTGGTGGATGAGGGGCATAGCACCAGGGCGAAGATGACGATAGCTGCGGCAGCCATAAGGAACATCAGCTTCGGCATGCTGCGGAGATTCCTTCTACCCATAATCTGGAGAGGCGACTATAAGAGCCTCGGCGACCTCCATCACAGGCTTATAATGATTGGGGCGATGCACTTCATGGATCCCTACAACTTCGACCTTGAACGGGTGAATCGATGCGTCATCCACTACGCCGTCCCAGATGGGCGCATCATACCCTTCTGCACCATGAACACTCTGCATAGGAGAGCTGTGGAGAAGAAGTTCGCCAGGCCCCTCGAAGAGTCTAAGATAACGCCCCTCTACGATGTGGAGTCGCTGAGAAAGAAGATACTGAGGGAGATGAAGGCTTAGGGCATCACCGCCCCCCGATTTGCCGAGGAGACGAGCCTGGAGTATCGAGCCAGATAACCCCTCCGAACCCTAGGCTCAGGTGGAGTCCAACGTCGACGACGCCTCTCCAGCTCCCCCTCCGAGACCATTAGGTCAAGCCTCCGCCTCTCAACGTCTAGGATTATCTGATCTCCATCTTCCACCAGGGCTATGGGGCCTCCCTCAGCGGCCTCAGGGGATATATGACCGATGCAAGGCCCCCTAGTCGCCCCCGAGAAGCGTCCATCCGTGGCGAGGGCCACAGACCTATCGAGGCCGGAACCAACCAGGGCGGCGGTGGCCGTCAACATCTCCCTCATCCCAGGCCCACCCTTAGGGCCTTCATACCTTATGATGATGAAATCCCCCTCCTTGATGCCCCCTCCCCTAATCGCCTCAACGGCCTCCTCCTCTCGATTGAAGACCCTCGCCGAGCCTTCAAACCTCCACATCTCCCTTGGGAGAGCAGCGACCTTTATGACGCAGCCGTCAGGGGCGAGGCTTCCATAGAGGATGGCGATGCCCCCCTCCCTGTGAACCGGGTCGCTCCTCGGCCTGATCACCTCCCTATCCCAGACCTGGGCTTTGGCCGTGATCTCCGAAACCTTCATACCCGAGACGGTTAGGCAGCTGCCGTCGATGAGTTCTCCCAGCTCCCTCATCACCGCTGGGATTCCACCCGCGAGGTGGAGATCCCTAATCTTATAGGGTCCGGCTGGAGCCATGTTGCAGAGATGAGGAGTCCTACGGCTTATCTCATCGAAGAGGTCTAGGCTTAGCTCTATGCCCAACTCATGGGCTATGGCGGGTAGATGTAGCACCGTATTCGTCGAGCCTCCGAGGGCCATATCCACAGCTATGGCATTTCTGAAAGCCTCCTCCGTCATGATGTCGCTCGGCCTCACATCCTCCCTCAGGAGCTCCATGATGCGCCTCCCTGTCTCAACGGCCAATCTGAAGCGCTGAGCGCTCATAGATGGCGCCGTCGCCATGTAGGGGAGGGCCATGCCGATGGCCTCTATGAGGCACTGCATCGAGTTTGCCGTGAACATCCCTCCGCAGGCCCCTGGGCCACCACAGCAGATGTCCTCCAGATACCTAAACTCCTCTAGGGTCATCTTCCCGCCTCTGACGAGGCTCTCAGCCTCCATGAGATTCTGAACCGTGATGGAGCATCCCTTAAACCTACCCCACCTGGGATAGCCTGGCTCCATTGGGCCGCCGAGGCAGAAGATGGTGGGTATATCAAGCCTCGCGGCAGCCATCATCATCCCAGGGTCTATCTTGTCGCAGGTGGTGATGCAGACCATGGCGTCGAAGCCGTGGGCCTCTATCATCACCTCTATCGAGTCGGCGATGATCTCCCTGCTGGGCAGGGACATACGCATACCCTCATGCCCCATGGCGATGCCGTCGCAGACTGCGATGGTATTGAACTCCAGCGGGGTCCCACCAGCCTCGAGGACGCCCCTCTTCACCATCTCCGCCAGCAGCTTCAGGTGGAAATGCCCTGGGACGATCTCGTTCCAGGAGTTGACGATGGCGATGAGGGGTCTCCTGAGCTCCTCGTCGGTGAGGCCAACCCCCTTTAGCAGCGATCTATGGATGCCTCGGCTGAGGCCGTCTAGGACTCTGCTACTCCTCCATCTGGGGCTGCTCATGTTTCTTAGAGGTGAGGATAAGAGTTTAAAACGGTTTCCAGCCTTCAGGTAATCGGTTGAAGGGTTTAGACATGGTTATCCCCGCCTCTTTGTCTCAGAATTTTGAGGCGAAGAGGGGGTTCGAGGAGAAGAGGCGTATCATGGAGGCCTTCAACAGCATGGGCGGAGGCCTCTATGAGGCCCTATACAAGGGGGAGCAGGAGGAGAAGTATGAGAGCTTCCTATCACATCTAGAGTGTATCGAGGGCATAGCCCTCGACAACGGCTGCGGAACGGGCCTCCTCCTGGAGCGGCTTAATGTGGAGGCTGTAGGCCTCGACTTCTCATCCTCCCTCATCTCCACAGCCCGCCGAAAGGGGTTGAGGGGGAAACATCTCATCCTCGGGGACGCCGAGAACCTCCCCTTCAGAGACGGCGTCTATCGATATATCTTCGCCATAACCCTCATCAACAACACCCCAAACCCACTTAAAGCCGTGGGGGAGATGGTTAGGGTCTCAAAGGATGGGGGGAAGCTAATCATAACGGCATTGAAGAAGTCCTTCAGCAGGGAGAGATTCCTAAGCCTTCTCAGGAGCTCCGGCTTAAAGGCCATTACCACGCCCCCAGACGAGAATTTGATGGATTGGGTCGTCATAGCGGTCTTTGAAGGTAAACTGAGAAAGCTTTAAAGGGGGAGTGAGGGGGTCATATACGGGGCCTCCCGTGCCGAGCTTAGAGCCTAGTAAGAAGCCCCTCAACGTCCTGATAAAGAGCGTGGGGAGTAACGTCGTCGTCTGCCTAAAGAGCAGGGATACCTACTGGGGCAGGATGATTAGGGCTGACGGCTACATGAACGTCCTACTGGAGGGGGCTAAGGAATATAACAGCGAGGGAGTGGTCACCAACTATGGAAACGTCTTCATCAGAGGCAACAACATCCTCTACATCTGCATCGAGCCGGCGAATCCGCCGAAGCCTCAGTCAGGGTAGTCAGCACTCCTATGAGCGGGGGGATACTTTGGGTAGGCCACCCTACTCGGTTTTAGGCCCAGCTTCACAGCCAGCTCAGCCATCTTCAGCGAGGCCTCAGCTCCATCTATGACAGGGATCCCCAACTCCTCACGGAGCCGTCGGCCCAGACCCCAGAGGGCTAGGCAGCCAAGGTAGAAGGAGTCCCCCTCACCCCTCTCGATTCGTTCACGGATCATCCTCTTCAAAACCTCCACAGTCCTCTCTAAGTCTCTACGCATCTCCAAAACGGGTATATCGGGGACGATGCAGCAGGGCTTCTCGCCGCACATTGAGGCCAGAAGCCTCATCGCCTCCCCAGGGCCTATGACGGGTATATCCACCAGCTCCCTAGCGGCCTCCAGGGCTGGGTCGCCTCCACACCAGATGATGACGGCGTCGCATCCCTCCTCCTCAGCCTCCTTAACCAGCCTCAAAACCTCTGGCCCCGCCTCCACCTCGTCTACCCTAGACTCGATCGCCGGAGGCCCCACCCTAATCGGAGTCATCTCCACCTCAGTTCCAGGGTCAGCTATGCTCCTGAGATACCTCAACCTCTCCTCTATGGCCTCGGGTGTCAATCCGGTTATGGGGACGACAACCCTGATACGCATATTGATGAATGACGTCAAACCCCTTTTATAGATTGGCGATGCCTCTGAGAGCGATGAGGCTCATCGTCGCCGTGACGGGGGCGAGCGGCGTCATCTACGCCAAGAGACTTCTCGAAGAGCTGAGGAAGAGAGATGTGGAGATCCACCTCATAGTCAGCGATGCGGGTAGACTTGTGGCCGAGGAGGAGCTTGGAGGCATGGAGGCTTTAGAAGCCCTAGCCGATAGGGTCTATGACCTCAGCGACCTCATGGCTTCACCAACCAGCGGCTCCTTCAAGGTCGATGGCATGGTCATCGTCCCAGCCTCGATGAAGACGGTGGCGGCCATCGCCAACGGCTATGCTGACAATCTCATCACCAGGGCCGCCGACGTCCAGATCAAGGAGGGGAGGAGGCTGATAGTTGTTCCCAGGGAGACCCCCCTAAGCCCCATACACCTCAGAAATCTCTATAGGCTCAGCCTATTAGGGGTTAGAGTCCTACCGGCCTCACCAGCCTTCTACCATAAACCTGAGAGCGTGAGGGAGCTTGTAGATTTCATAGTGGGGAAAATCCTTGAGCAGCTTGGATTCAGCCACGATCTCTACAGGCCTTGGAGCCGTTAGGTTTCGAGGTTTAGCTCCCTCTCCAGCTGCTCAAGGTATTGGAGCATGAATCTATGCCGCTCCTCCGCCATCCTCCTCGCCTCCTCGGTATATAGCAGCTCCCTAAGCCTCAGCAGCTTCTCATGGAAATGCTGTATAAAACCCTCTATGGGTCTTTGATGCTCCCCGCTGTAGGTTGCGGCCCTATAGATGCCTATGGCTCCCATGGCGTCCAGCTTGTCGGCGTCGGATAACACCTTCGCCTCAAGGGTTCTCGGCGCTCTCCCCCCACTGAAGCTGTGGGTCTCAATAGCCTCGACGATGGCCTCGATCCTATCGGGTTTAAGGCCTATTCTCCCCAGGATCTCCCTAGCCCTCCTCGCCCCAGCCTCGGCGTGGTCGATCTCCCCTCTACCTATATCATGGAGGAGGGCTGCGGGGAGTAGTATACCTAAATCCGCATTCACCCTCTGACCTATATGGAGGGCGAGCCTGAAGACGCGTTCCGTATGCTCATAGCCGTGGGTTCCACCCTCGGGTAAGAGCATTCTCACCTCCTCCCTGAGATTTCTTAGGAGCTCCTGGAGGTTCATTCCCTCACCAGCCTGATCTCGGATTCTCTGCCGATATTGATGTGTATAACTCCCTGGAAGGAGGTGATGAAGCAGTTCCTCAACTCCACGATGGAGCCTTCCCCTACGCCCTCAAGCTGCCTTATGGATTCATTCCAGACGTTGAGGAGCGCCCTACCCGTCTCGTCTTCGACCTCCCCCTCGACGAGTAGATGCTCCAAACCCCTCGCTGTCTTCACCCTCCTAGGATTCTTCAGATTGATTATCCTCACCTTGAGGTCTACACCCTCCATTCCAGGTCTCAGCTCCACGATCCTCAAGCTTTCAAACCACCATTAGGAGAGGGGGTAAAAAGGGTGTCGACTCCTAACACTTAAACCCTACTGACGGTTATCTCCATACGTCGATGGAGACCCCCTATCAGTTGAGGTGTTCCAGATGCGGGGCTGAGGCTGAGCCTACACCCTGGAATAGATGCCTACGATGCGGAGGCCTGCTGGAATATGTCTTCAACCCAGAGTATCTCAGGGATGTGCGGCTTAAGGGGCCTATCAACTTCTGGAGGTATAGGCCTCTTCTCCCAAGGGTTGATAGGGCCATAAGCCTAGGTGAGGGTGGGACGCCGCTCCACAGGGCTGAGAGACTCGGTGAGGCCCTCGGATTGAGGAACTTGATGCTGAAGGATGAGACTCGGAACCCGACGAACTCCTTTAAGGATAGGCCTGGCGCCCTCCTCATCTCAGACGCCTATAGTAGGGGCTTCGACGCCATCGTCTGCGCGACGAATGGGAATCAGGGCGCCTCCCTCGCCGCCTACTCAGCGAAGGTGGACATCGAGTGTCATCTTCTAATCCCAAGAGATGTTGATATGGGTAAGCTGGCTCAGATGATAGCCTATGACGCCTACATAGAGGAGCAGTGTAGCAGCATAGAGGAGGCGATTAGGCTGTCGGTGGAGATGGTGGAGAGGCATGGATGGTATCAGGCGACCGCCGAGCTGAACCCGCTGACGATAGAGGCGTTGAAGACCATCTCCTATGAGCTTCATGAACAGGGGGCTGAGGCCGACGTCGTTGTCGCCGCCATGGGTAGCGGAGCCACCATCCACTCCCTATGGAAGGGCTATGGTGAGATGAAGGCGATGGGCTGGATGGAGGATCCCCCCAGACTCATCGGGGTTCAAGCTGAGGGCTGTCCACCCATCACCGAGGCCTTCAGGCTCGGCCTTGAGAAGCCCGTGGAGGTGGAGGAGGCCTCCACGGGCGCCACGCCCATAAGGGTTGCCTCACCCATCTACGGTGAACTCGCCCTCAAGGCGGTTAGGGAGTCGGGTGGCCTAGCCGTCTCCATCAGCGATGATGAGATGCTTGAGATGGAGAAGACCATCGCCCGCCTAGAGGGGGTCTTCGCGGAGCCGGCGAGCGCAGCCACGGTGGCCAGCCTTAAGACCCTCCTCGACTCGGGGGAGATCGACGGCGATGAGAGGGTTGTCTGCCTCATCGCCAGCAGCGGCCTAAAGACCGATGACATACTTAGGGGATTGAGGATGAGGCGTCGACATCCAAGCCTCACATCGAGGCTCACAACGAAGGAGCGCATCCTGAGGCTGCTGGAGGAGGGGGAGACCTATGGATATGAGCTGTGGAAGAGGCTTGGCAGGGGCATGACCCTCGGAGCCGTATATCAGCACATCTCATACCTAGAGGAGAGAGGCCTCATCGCCTCCAGGCTTAAGGGGAAGAGGCGATACCTCAGATTGACGGAGAAGGGGCGTAAGGTTCTCAGGGCGCTTGAGGAGCTTCGAGACCTCCTCAGCTGAGAGCAGTAATATATGAGACAGCCCTAGACCTCATGATGTCTTCAGCCGAGAGGGCTGCGACGCTGTTGACGCAGCTTGAGCCGGAGGACTTCAGGGTTCTAACAGCCATAGAGCTGGGGATGTCCAGCCATAGATACGTCCCCGTCGAGGAGATCGAGAGGATCTCAGGCCTCAATCCACGGGAGCTGGAGTATAGGATCAGGAGGCTGAACAACATGGAGCTCATCTATGGGAGGCAGCAGCCCTACGTCGGATACATCCTCAACTACGCCGGCTACGACGCCCTCGCCCTAAACGCCCTGGTTAAGGCTGACATCCTAGAGGCCCTGGGGAAGCCCCTCGGCGTGGGGAAGGAGTCCGACGTCTATGAGGCTCTCACCTCCAATGGGGAGAGGGTGGCGGTGAAGTTCCATCGACTAGGCAGAGTCAGCTTCAGGGATACCAGGCGAAAACGGGGATACGTCGGGGGTCGACGGCATATCTCCTGGCTCTATGAGTCGAGGCTGGCGGCTGAGAGGGAGTTCGAGGCCCTAGGCATCGTCTACGAGGCCGGAGTCTCGGTTCCCAAGCCCATCCATAGGAATCGCCACGTCGTCGTCATGGGCTACATCGAGGGATTCCCCCTCGTCGACGTCGTCAGCCTCGACGACCCCGAGGGCCTTCTCGACGACATATTGAGGAATATCAAGCTAACCCTATCGGCTGGCATAATTCACAACGACCTAAGCGAGTTCAACATCGTAGTCAAGCCCGATGGGGAGGTTCTCATCATAGACTGGCCCCAATACGTCACCATGGATCACCCCAATGCAGAGCTGCTCATCAGGAGAGATGTGGAGAACGTCCTCAAATATTTCAGACGTAAGTGGAGGGTTTACAGGGACCTCGATGAGACTCTGAAGTGGCTTCTATCCTAGGGCCTCCAACCTTCAAGAAGCATTATATATATGGAGGAGGCTGTGAGGTCAGCCGTCGTCCCAGGGTTTAAGGCTCCACCACTCCTCCTCAGCTTCGAATCCATCTCCTCAAGTAGGCGTCGCCCCTCTAGGGTTCTGACGCCTCCAGCCTCCAGAACCCCCCGAGCCATCTCGCTGACCTCCACGGCCCTCTCCAATCCACATTTACGCCTGATGAGGCTGTCAGGCCTATGAGCCAAAAGGATGAGGTAGGTCTCAACTATGGCGTCGTTCAGGTCAACCTCCTCCAGGTTCCTCCTCAGCGTTGGATAGCCGACCTCGAAGGTGAGCTGGAAATTGGTCACCCATTCATAGCAGATGGAGTCATACTCGGAGCAGAGCTTGAATACTTCGAGGAGGCTCCAACCCTCCTCCAGGATTCTACGCCTCGAATCCTCGTCGAGGACGCTGAGCTCCTCGGCCTCCCCGAGGGTTTCAGGCCCCATGGCCCGCCCTATTGCCTCATAGACCTCCACAGCATCCCGAGGAGTCGTTCCCCTCAGCACCCTCCTTAAGGCCGATCTCAGCTTCCCAGCCTCCACTTTATCCGCCTCGAAGATCGAGCCAGCCGCCGCCGCTATGGGGGCGAAGAGGAGGAGTATGCCCAAGTTAACGTTTCCACCCCCCTGCCATCTCAACGTCTCCTCCA
>Ga0190363_1002468_pt1 | contig 10521 bp, 24 predicted proteins | sample 48721867_MG_FD_161272 | JGI IMG/M metagenome (GOLD analysis project Ga0190363, IMG submission 161272) | Hydrothermal vent microbial mat bacterial communities from Southern Trench, Guaymas Basin, Mexico - 4872-18-6-7_MG | ecosystem: Environmental > Aquatic > Marine > Hydrothermal vents >...
CAGAACATGAGCCTGAACCCTCTGATGGTGGTAATGTCGGTTAGGGACTTCCCCGTCTTCTGGTACTGGAACCAGAAAATAAACTTCCTAGACAAGCTGATAATAAAGAACTATCCTCACCACGAAGCACACCAAATAGCAATGGAGTTTTTCGAGGAACATTCTGAATACACGCATTTCCTAATATCAACTGATGATGTTCTCTACACGCCATGTCATGTTAAACTACTGCTTAAAGACTACCTCGACCACAAACTGCCTGTAATAAGTGCCTACAGTAACTGGAATTTCAGGTCAAGATGGGTTAATGCTACACTTAAAGACCTAAGATATCTGGAAAGGAGAAAAGCATTTGTTAGAGCAAGTGATTATGATTTTCTAAGTCTAGACACCGTTATAACAGCTAACCTAGACAATCCGCTACTCCAAGTGCACTTCGTAGGGCTACCTTTAACGCTTATTGAAAGATGGGTTCTCAAGAAATGCCCGTTCAAGCCTTTTAAGTGGGTTTACGATAAAACACTAGGGTACTACACTAAAAGAGGAATAATGTTTGATTTACAGTTCAGCAACTGCTGTAGAAACAACAATATACCAGTACATGTAGACCTAAGGCTTCTGCTAATGCATTTCGGAAACACTAGAAAACACATTAACCTTAAAGGCAAAAAGCAAGAAGTAAAATTCATACGTGCTAAAAAAACAATAACATCTAAACTCATGTTTTAAAAATATTTTTCAAGGATTTCTTTTTCCAATTTTCTAGCCATTTTCTCTATTCTGAAGGCTATGTCTCTGTTTTCTTTTGCTAACTCATGCAATTCAGGATATTTTCTCCTAAGCTTAGCATGAGCTATTTCATGTGCAATTGTTTTTCTATCTGCATATTCTGTTATCCATATTTCATTTTTTTCTGGCAAGTACATACCTCTTATAAACTTTGTAACGTTTTTGCCCCTAAGCAGGATTTTATCGCAAAAATAAACTGGAATACCCTCTATAGTATCATATAATTCCTTATTTACACATACCCACTTTTCCATTTTATCTTTCCTCCTCGTTATTTTTGTTAAGTAATGCTATTAGTGTTTTTACTGACTCGTTTAGCTTTTCTATTGCCTCTTTTAGCTCATCAAGTCTTTTATCGAATCTATTAGTTATCCAGTAAATTAAATATATTGTTACTCCTACTGCTAACCCCTGAGTTGTAATTAGCTGTAATAAGTCTGTTTCCATTACCACAACACCCATTTCAGGTGGTAGATGAATCCGTCTGATGTTATTTTCTTGAATGCTTCTCCTATCTGTGGTTCTACGAATAGTGCTGTTACTGAGCCATCGTATAGCTTAACTATTACTATGTTCCATTCGTGTCCTCCCCTGTTTCCTTCTTTGTCTTCTAGCTCCCCTATTGCCTCTCCAACGCAATTCCTTCCTGATACTTTGGTTAGCCATGCTTTAAAGTATGCTCCGAAGTCGTCGCAGTCGAAAGCTTCAGGAGTGTATGCTAGTTCAGGTAAAACATTGTTTCTCCAAACGTGAAGGTAAGCGTTTAGCTCATCAACACCTATTGGCTCATAGTATTCGTCTCTGAACCAGCTTTTCAAGTTGAAAAGTAACTTAGCTAACCATGAATCAACCATTTTAACAGATAACTCGAACACGTCAAGCCACGATATTTTCTTTCCAGACATTCTACCACCAATATTATAAAGTACATTAAAGCTAAAATAAAGATTATGATTGAAATAAAAAAAGCTAGGTAAAATCCCTGCTTAGTGTACTTCAGATATTCAATGTACATTTTAGACCGTTATTTTCGGTCTGAACTTGAATGTTAGTGTTGCTCCTGCTGGAACTGTTATTCCTCCGCTTATTACTTGTCTTCCAACTAGGAAGTTTCCTAGTGTTCCAAGCTTTACAATTAATCCTGCCTCATAGATTGTTATGACTACTGAGCCGTTGTTTTTAGCGTCCCTGCTTATTTCGAAATAAACTACGTTTCCTTCAACAACAATATTGCCTACTGAAACACCATAATAGTGTAGCTGGTTATCACCATCACCATGACTTATAGGGGACTGTAAATTGTACATTCCCGGACTGTTAGGGTCGCTTCCCGTTCCAAAAACAATACCGTAGCCTGTTTCTCCCTCTCCAGCACTAACATCTGCATTTGCTAAATCACTCTTCATAATAGCTGTTAATGAACCGTCAGTTCTTACACCATTTTCTCCTCCAGCACCATATAGTGCAAAAACTAATACCATGTGGTTTTTAAGGTAGCTGTCTCCTTTGCCTTTCTTTCTAGCTATTACTTTACCGTTTTTATCTTTAACAATAACTTCCCATTCAAAGTTTTCAAGCAACATAGGTTTTCTCATTTTATCACCACTAATTTACTCTTTAGAAATGCTACTTAAACTTTTTACTTCACGTATAGTTGTTACTCTAAGAAGCCTTGGTTTAACTCTTACTGGAAACTTCATGTTACCCTTAAATGTTAGTACCTTAGGTTTTCCTGTTTTCCTATCTTCAACATGCACTATTGCTTCGTATTCTAGATTTTTACTTATCAGAATCTTTTTTCTCATTTTGTTCAAACCTCTAGGACACAATCATTCTTACCGGAACACCGGAGAATGCTTTATTAATTGTTTTTACTACACTTAGGTTTTCAACGTCAATGAGAAATATTTCAGTAGAGGGAATAACGGCGAATTTTCCGTCCGGAGTCATATCGCCCATTTTACTGTATCTTGATATTTCATCAAGGCTGTGAGGTAGTGTTATCGTACCTACATGTTCGCCAGTTAAGTTTTCTATGTCTAATGTGAACTTTTTAACATTTGAAGAAACCTTGTTAAAGAATAACGCTACGATAAAATTAATATCGTGGACTAAGTCAATTTCTTCCGTTTCAGATCCACTATCTATTGTTGCATAGTCTAAGTTAGTATTAACCAGTACATACCTGTATTTGGGTCCTGACTTGCTAAGTCTCAGCAATGCCCCAGTACCTAGCGGGTTAGTATGAATATTGTATATAGCATAATCAAAAGTGGTTGATGCATCAACTACTGTTCCATCGCTAAATGCTTTAAAATAGTGTGTGGTTGGACCAGTTGTCCAGTATCCTCCAAATGCTATTTCTCCTGTTTCATTAATATCTAACAGCAATGAATTATATGTTGTTGATTTCTGAAATGTTTTATATGTGAAATCAGATAAATCATAAATGTAGACTGTCTGAGTTTCTCCCCACAACCACACCCATAAATAGTTTGTTCCAATAAGCGGAGGTTTCGCTATGTTGCTTTCGTATGTTTCATGGTAAACTAGGTTACCTCCGATATCGTACACGTAGAGTTCTGCTCCGCTTTTTACAGCAACCATTCCATTATTGTTTATTGAGCCAGCATCTATTGTGTAATCAACTGTCTTATCTAAAACAATGTTGCCGTTTTTGTCAATAATGATTATTCTGTTATCTTTTAACAGAAGCAAATATTTAGGGTCTTGTGCGTTAGGTCTACTCATCCTTTTTATTAGATTGTCTTGAGTAATACTGTTTAGTAGTGTTTCTTCAAACGTATCTTTGTTTATAGCTAGAATTTTTGTTGTATAGCTCATTGTTCAGTTACCACCACAATATTGTTATATTCTGGAGGTGTTAAATACGTTACCCTTTCGGTTGGAATAATCAGTAATCCCGGAATATGAACTGAGTAGTCATAGTCCAGTTCTTCCTCTGCTACAGTTGTTGTTTCCTCAGCACTATAAACCGTATAGCTGAATGCTAGTTCTTCTTCTAAGATACCTGTGTTTTCAGGTGAAACAGCATAACTATAGTCTAGTTCTTCGCTTAGCCAGAACATTCCGCCAACAACTGTTTGTAAGCCGTATTCGAAATCAAGATGTTCCTCTAAGCTGTGAAGCGTAGGACTCATAACGTCAAAACGGTAGTCTAGCTCCTCAGTTATCCAGAAGCTTCCTAGAGCTACTGTTTCGAAACTGTATTCGAAGTCCAATAGGTCTTCAAGGTCATGCTCTGTTTCCGGAGGTGCTTTAGCTGTTATCTGCGGTAGCTGATATACCTCGAACCTGAAACCTAACGTTTCTATGCTAAAAGGCTTAGGCTTAAGCATAGCCCTCAAGAACTTACCTAAAACCATCCCTACAATTGGCGTTACAAAAGCAAAACCAATATATTTTATTTTCCCTGTCTGAACCGCTTTCTCAAACAAATTCCAAACCACAGGAATCGTGAAATTAACAGCTACTACCATGTCAAACCTTTCAATAAACCTCTGAATCAAAAAGTTAATCATGTCCGTTAGTGGCTTAAGAAACAACTGATTAACATATTGTGCTATAGTGTTCCAAATCGGAATAGCCATTTGAATAACATAGTTAAGAGCTTCCTTAAGAAAATCAGTCATTTTCTCTATGAAGTACTTTACAGCATCACCTAAAGCCTTAGCTGTCTCCGTAATTACAGGTAGCTCCGCTGGTTTCTCAGGTGCTACTTCCTCTACGGTTGCACTATCCCATTCCCCTATGAGATATGCTTCTAGCGTCTGTGTTCCTGAGCCTCCTGCACCTCTAACGTGAAGAACATTTACGTTACCATCTGTTTTAAGAATGTTTGTAACGTCTAGCTCTAGCTCATTATAGCTTATTGCTTGAAACTGTGTTGTGAAAAGAATCTTACCGTTAAGAATTACTTCGTCAAACGGAATACTGCTTTTAAGTTTCAGCTTTAAATTTCTAGGATTAGTAATTGTAACCTTAAATGAGTATTCTTTCCAATAATAACATGTAAGCAAACAGAACCTTAAATCCCATGTGGTAGAAAAAAGAGTTATTTGAGGTATTTTACATCACCTTCACCTTGATCCTTACTTCGCCTTCAACTTCGAAAAACCGAAAAGGTACTGCGTTCTCCACCATTCTCCTTATTTCCTCTTTACCGAGCGTTATCACTAAGTATGTTCCTTCCGGCTTAACAGTAGCGTTGAAGCCTTTCTTAGCAAACTCTTTTTCAATAGCCTTAGCCACCGCCTCCATAAGTGTTTTGGCATCCTGAAACTCAGGAATCATGCCAACAACACCCATAATGTCCCAAGTATCTGTAAGCTCTCTTTAGGATGGCTAAGCATCCACCTACCAAGATTCAACAGCGTAGTATAAATCGTCAAAATAATGTCCTTAATACCGTTAATAATAGCACTAATAACGTTCTCAGCATAACTAACAACCTTAGTAGCAACAGCACTCATAAACTACCACCTCTACAATTCTTTACTAACTCTTTCGAATGCTTCTTTAATTTCCTTATATATTTTGTATATGTCTTCTTCAGTAAGATACTTACCAACTATTTTCTTTAGTTTTTCAATATCTTCTTTTCCATACATTCTTAGCTCTTTTAGTTCTGATACTAAATTGTCTACTATACTGTCAGCTTCAGTAATTAGATATGCTTCTGCCATCTTTTTCTTAAAGAACCTTGTCAATGGTTTTCCTTTAAGTATGTCTTCTGCTATTATTTTGAACCTTCCTAGGGTGTGAGAGTTTGTAACGATACCAAAGTTTAGTGGGCTTTTTCTGTACAATTGTACTAGCTTCTCGATAAACTCCTCTACTTGCATTTTATACTCACCAGTAGAATGTTTTGGGAAAAAAAGTATTTAAAAATTAAAATTGGTAAATGCGATTACGTTTAAACTGGGAAGAACCTTCCTAGGAATGGTATTCCTCTTCTAGCGTATCTGTAGACAGCGTATGCTATTCCTAAGCCAACAACAGCACTAGCTATGGCTACAGCATTTTCCTTTACAACACTAGCTACTTGATATAGTACTTCCTTTACTGTATCCACTATTGCGTTTATTATGTCTCCCCAAGTGTGCTCTTCAGGTGTGGACATATTATCACCTGAAACGTTTATTTACTGTAGACCCTTAAATAGATGTCGGAGATAGAAATGAGTGTTCTCAAAGATGTTAGAGTAGAGAAGGGAATTAGACGTTTAAGAGCTATGGGCTTAAAAGTGCATTTGCACTTGAAAAACGAGAATGAAGGCTATATTTTCATAGATGTTGATTCAGTAATACAGTACATTATAAGGCAAATAGATAAGAGCCTAAAGTACCCTAAGAGAAGAATCTACTATGACAAGGACTTAAACGTTGTAGCTATCCATGTGTGGAAAAACAAAGGTGATATATTATGGTTAGGGAAGAGGAAATAAAGGAAATAACACTTGAAGATGTGGACTTAGCAATAAGGATTCTTGAGGCTTTCATAAGGAAAGTTGAGAAGGCAAGATATGTTCTCAGAAGAGTTCAAAGATTCGTAGGCTATGGTAGAAGAAACGAAATAATGAGCCTAGCAGAACTGTTCACAATGCGTATTGCTGAAACAAAAGCTAGAAAACGTGAAGAATATCCTGAGGAAGCAGAGATAACAGAGGAAGACCTTGAAAAGTTCAGAAAATTAAAAGAGAAAATCGAGAAAAAAGAGATTAAGCCTGTTTCATAAAATTTTTTTATTCTATGTTTTTTCTCCTATTGCTGAAGCTATTTCTTCAAGAACTGACGGGTCTAGTCCGTTGCTCTCCCACTTAGTTATCCATACATCTTTGGGCATTACTCCGCCAATTACCTTCTTAAAGTACTCGAAAGCCGCTGACCTGTAGAGACCAAACTGGGCTTTGCCAACTCTTCCCTCAGCTAATGCTCTTTCTAGGATGGGCTTAACAACGTTCTTATACAGTTTGCTGAACGGGTCGAATCCTGCACTTCTCTCTTCTTCCATAGCAGTTACTAGTTGCTTTTTAAGATCAATAATTACTTCTTCAGGTAAACCATGAAGTTTAGCCTGTTTTAACTTATATCTTATAGAGGTTGTTCTCGAAGTTGTTTTACGAACCATATTATCACCACTACTAAAATAGTGTTTTAGAGTTTAAAAATCTACTGCTACCCTACATCTACTACAGGTACTTAAGCTTAAATATTTCAGTTTAAAAATTATTCTCGGTGGTAAAATGCTTACAAGCTGGTTTGAAGACGACATAAACTTTCTCAAAAAACTAAAAGATGTAGATGAAACAGCACTTAAAAAAGCATTCTACGACATAATAGACAACGAAGGCTACGTTCTTCTTTTAGTATATGTTGAGGATGCTCTAGAGAACCCCTTAAACCCTTGGGACTCCAACACCATTAGGATTTCATATAATACGACTATTGCAACATTAAAGATAGCTACAATTTTAGCTATTAAAGAAGAAATACTAGAAGAACCAAGAATGCTCTATGATAAATATTGGAACTTCCTCAAAAGACTAGAGGAAGAACTAGATGAAGAGGGACAAAAAGAATACTACATGACATTTATTGACTGGGCTATAAGACTAATTACAAGCAAATTCGGATATTATAGGAAAAAAAAGTAGATTAGATTGTACGAAACATTTTGTCAAGCACTCTTTTTCTCCAACGCTCCACATCATCTAATGCTTTATAGTACTGTGCCTTAGTTATCAGCCCTTGCTCTATCATTATCTCTATTAGCTCATGTGCTTTATCGCTATCTGGACTTCCTGAACTCTCAATAAACGCTAGTTGATATAGTAGACGCATTACTTTTTTACTTCTCTTCACAAGCCTTTTAGCTTCATGGTATATGTCTTCGAAGTCAAGCTCTTTCATTCTATATTACCTCCAGAACCCTTAGCTGATTCAAGCGTAAAGTAACATAGTCTCTTTCAAGAGCAAGTCTAACATGCATTTCATCTATGCACACTATCTTATTTCTCTGAATACTGGCTAATAAGCTCTCATAGAAGCTCCTCCAAATAAAATGGTTTAAGCGTTTCAGTAGAACAATATGGTAGCCCCTAGGTGTTTCCAGAATAACACATTTTCCACCGTACTCTTCTTTAAGAGCCTTACATAGTGCTTTAGCTTCTTTTAAGCACCTATCCGTTTTCATGTCAATGTCAAGCATTATTATTTTATCACTACTAACGCTTAAGTTAAAGCCTAAGCCAAATTTTGCTTCTAAGTATGCTCTAGTGTAGTCTGCTACATAGCGTGATTTAGTATTTACACGCATAAGCCTGAAATCTCTGAATATTTTTTCATCAACTATTTTGATTTCTTTTCTCATTCTTCCTCCTCCTTCTCAGGTATTACAGTAAACCACCAGTAAGGCTTAAGCTCCTCAAGAATCTTTTCTAAAAGATATTTTTGCTTTTGATATGCTTCGAAAAGTTCTCTAGCTTCCTCAAGAATCTCTCTTTCCTCGGAAACAATATTTGATAGTGCTTCTAGCTCCTCAAACTCCAACTCATCTATCTCTGTTAGCGGTGGACTTTCCTTTGCTCTTCCACCCATTTCTCAAACACCTCTCTTCTGCATCTAGGAATATATGTCCAAGGTGTTGGTGAATAATATGCTTCCCTATAACACCACTCTAGCCTCTCCAGTAGATCACCTAGACGCTCCAGTACAGTTGATAAAACTCTTGGAACTAACCAACGCATTTGAGCATCAATCCATTTCTGCTTATCTCTTACTCTGATCCCTTTTTCTAACTGTTCAGCATACATTTGCTCAGCTATCTGATAAGCTATGTCCTCTATGCTCATACCTTCGCTTAATCTCACGTTAAACACTTTTGCTCTTCTACTCTTAGGAAAGTAAATCTTTATTCTCAATTCTAACACCTGCAATCTCATACATTGTCAGAAGCTTATAGTACACCTTAACAGCATATCTAATAACAGTTGAAATGTTAGGCTCATTTATTTTCTCACTAATTTTCTGCAACAAATCCATAGTTTCATTATCGAAATAAACAGTTTTCTTAATCATATACTTAGCCATTTCAACCAAACCTCCAAACCCTAACTTTTACTTCTACTTTGTTTTTAACTAAGAAATCGTTTATCATTTTGAAAACCGAAAAAGCCTCCTTAGTACTCCCAGTAATGCTAACCTCCACTTTACCATCAGCTTTAACCAAATTACCAACCCTAAGAATCACCAAATCATCGTAGAAATCAATAAACCTAATATCCCCCTCAACACCTAACGCTGGAATAACAGCTAAACCACAGGAATCAACAAACTCCAATATCTTAACACCAGCTTCCCTAGGAACTCTGAAAAAAATATGAAGATTAGACATTACTGGTTCACCTCTATGAATTCTGAAAATTCTTTCAGTAAACCATTTAGACTAGCAAAACATATATCATACATTGACACAGTATTCCAGAATAACATTTCTTTTAGATTCCATGCTAGACCACGTAAAAATATTATTTCATCAGTTATATAGCCAATTCTAATTAATGAGTCAAAAGCCATTTCTATATGATCTAAGTAATGGCAGTCCTCATCAGTCATAGTAGTAATAGCTTTAACAAGATTTTTAAATGGTATCTTAAACCCTGTAAGTTCTCTGTAATATTTGCAACCTACTATATGTCTTAATCTTTTTGTGAATATTTCCTTTAAATAATTATTTTGAGTATCTGACCCTCTCAAAGCACTAGCTATAAGATATATTTCACCATCATTAATTAGCCACTTAAACAGCTTAAACTTTAGCTTCTTCCATAGCTTTAACATTTATTTACACCTCTTCTTTCTAGGTATGTACCTATCAATTTCAGAAGCTATTTTTTCTGCTAATTCTTTAAGGTCGCTTTTACCATGAAATATTATTACAGTTACTAAAGCCATATATATGTCAAGTAGCTCTCCAACAGTTAGCTCAACACTAATCTTTTTATCAGCTATTTCTGACATTTCATTTTCACCTTAACAGCTTTTATATTACATCTTTATCAGAAAAATTCATTTCTAAGTCCTCACCTTTATTCTTGGATAGCCCCATTTTGAAGTATATACTTGAACTTTCATTCCTACCTTTATTTTACCATACGTTTTAAGTAGCATCACTAATTTACTATTAGGATGTCTTGAAACTAACACTACTTCTTTATAGAATTTTTCAACTCCCTTATCTACTACTTTAAACCATATTTCTAAAGCGTCTCTATCTGCGTTTTTTTCCATTCTTTCTCTAATATCTTTTCTTCTTATAGCTTCAATATCTACAAAGTCTTTTAGCTTACCTCTGTAGATTTTAACTATTTCTGCTTCGTATACGCTTTGAGGTTCTAGAGGTATTTCTTGCTCAAACTCTTCTATTTCTTGCTTAGAGGTTTTAGACATCTAGAACACCTCTAACAGGGGAGGTTTTTCAGAAAATAAAAAAAATTATGTTTAGAGTTCGTATTTAAGGTCTTCGAGTATTTCTCTTACAGTTCCTTCTTCGATTAGTCCTATTTTCTCTGCTAATCTGCTAAATCTCATAAAGTCCTTAGCTAATAACGGCATTTTTGCTACGTCTACATTAAAGCTCTGAAATCCTTTGTTTGGTGCAAACCTTGAGATATTTAAAACGATTCTGTCTTCAGACCACGCTACAAGTCTA
>Ga0190363_1002469_pt1 | contig 10519 bp, 10 predicted proteins | sample 48721867_MG_FD_161272 | JGI IMG/M metagenome (GOLD analysis project Ga0190363, IMG submission 161272) | Hydrothermal vent microbial mat bacterial communities from Southern Trench, Guaymas Basin, Mexico - 4872-18-6-7_MG | ecosystem: Environmental > Aquatic > Marine > Hydrothermal vents >...
TTAGTTGTAGTCATAACAAACCATGTAGTAGCAAGTCCAGATACCATATTTGGTCCGCAGGAAAGGCCTGCAGGCGGCCATGTAGTAGCACATATGGTTGGCTATAGAGTATGGATAAAGAGATTATCAGATGGTAAGAGACGAGCGAAGATAATTGATGCGCCTAAATTGCCAGAAGCCGAAGTAGATTTCATGATAACTGATGAAGGTATAGTGGACATCGATTAAGGTGCTAGTCATGGAACTAGAGTTCAGAAGAATACAGGGACCTTACGGAAAATCAAGGCGATACATGATCTCCATACCAAGATGGTATGCTGAACGTATCTTAAAGCTGGGTTATCAAGGAGTAGTATTCATGGCTATTGACAATATAGCAATAATAGTGCCTAGCAAGGGATATGAGGTCGACATCCTCAAGGAAAGAGTGATCAATAACATGTTGTACTTAAGGGATGTAGAAGCGATATTACTAGGCAAAACCTCGCTCATATCGAGGCTTAATGAAGTCGTATCCCGTCTTGAGAAGTGGCTTTATGATCTGAAACATATACGGATAACAACTCCCACTAGGATAACTGAGCATGAAGTAAGGCCAAATGTTGAAGAGGAAGTATCAGAAGATATGCCATCTTTCCTAAAGGACAACCCATGGCTTAGAATACTCTCTAAGCGTGGGAAAGTGCCTACTCCTGAATATATTTAGTTATTTTTTCTTGCCTTAATATTCTTCTCAACAAGTAAGATCTCCTTATCATTACATTGATCGGAGTCTTTATCCTCTTTGAAATAGCGTTGAGGCATGAACTTAAGTCGTCAAATACTTCTCCTTTTCTCTTAAATGCACCCCTTACGCTCTCCCTTACCTGCCATACCCCAACTGGTGCATAGTATTCGGGCCCAACTTCCCTTATCGCAATTACTATAGCCTGCCTTCTTATTCTATACAAATGCTCTAGCACAGCCATACGCATAGCGTAATAACCACCGTCTACGCCTTCAATCCTTGGCTTCCCATCGAAAAGTTCGTAATTAACTGTTATGTAGGGATTATCTGCAGTAACCCATATACTATGCGGAAGCCATATTTCAATCATTTCAAAAGACCATTCGCCAGGTATCAGAATTATTTCATAATGATTCCCAACATATTCGGCACTATAAAGCCTTATCCTATCTACCTCCTTGTAATCCCTTATCCTTTTATGGAGAACATCACCAACTGTACTATCCACGGCTGTTATAGCCCATCTAGTAGGCACTAGTCTTCTTTCGTACTTCCTCCCCAACATCCCTAAACTGAGTAGTCTCATTATATGATATATAGAGATGCCGTTTAAGACTAATTCCTTAATACCTTCCGTAGCCCTTAAATCCTCATCTTCTACTATTTGATCTACCTTCCTGGGCACGATGGGATTACTAACTACTTCTAATCTTTTTGCTTGTGCACTAGGCCCACGTGGCTCTATTAATCCATCGAAGAGCAATCTTGGCCTAGGCGGCTTTTCGAACTCGGCTTCTGTATCTATGTACCTTTCTGAAAGAGCTACTTCCCTAGCTGCATCAAGCAATTTATTCCTCGAACTATCCTTTATCTTAACGTTAGCTACGAACTTAGATCCAATAAGGCTACTTCTCAGCATTATTATATCTTCTAATTTCTTCCTTCCCCACCATAGTTCAGGTTTTTCGTACTCTTCAGCTTCATTACCTACTACTGGAGGTATATTGACTATAATGTTGACCCTTGGATATCCGTATTCTCCTACTATGACTGAAGGTGGGCTAGATCCTAGTAATGATTGTATTCCTTCCAACTTATTCCATACCCTAATATTAGCCTCTATCCTACTTAATATCGGGCATTTAGGCATACCACATAATCTTCTCGATCCTTTACATTTTGCGCATAACGCTGGATCTAACATATCCTCCTATAATAAGTTACGTTATGCGCTCTAATGAACATATCGATATAGTTGGATATCATGTCAGTATCACGCTTGTAACATGTGTAATAGCAAAGCGTTATTGTGATTTATAACACGTTCTGAAAAGTACTCAGGTGCTATAACGATGGCGGATATTAGTAGATCTCTAGATAAGCTGTCGTTTGAGGAGTTAAAGAGAATACTTAAGTTTCCAGTTCTAGATGAATCAGGATCTCGAATAGGTATAGTAGACAAGATACATGTAGACAGGAAGAAGATGAGGGCTAAGGTAGTTGAGATACTATTGGATAATGGTAAACATAAGAAGGTACATGCTAACAAGATAGTATACGTAGATGGCGTACTGATCTTTTCTCCTGAAGGTAAAGTACCCGTTAGAAAAGCCATGCTAATAGGCATTGATATAGATCCAATGATTAGAAAGGCTAAGGAATTACTCGATGAAGTAAGGATTGTAAAGAAGAGAATGCATATGTTAGATGATTTATTAATACAGGGGAAGATAACCGAAACTACCTTTAAGATACTTAGAAGAGACTATGAAAGTCGCCTAAAAGCGCTACAGGATTCATCACTCATGATAGTTGAGAACCTACGTAAGAAGTTAGCTGAAATCGAGAGAAAAGAGGAATCACTTGCAAGCGAAATAAACCTACAGGAAGCGAGGATGTACCTTGGCGAGATAACTAAGGAGGAGTTTGAAGAGAAGACTAGGGGTATGCGCTTAGAACTTGAAAAATTACGCGCATTCAAGAATACCGTTAGGGAATTCCTAGGCGAATACTCGGATGAAATAAACATAATACTTCCTAAAGAGGAAGAGGAGAAAACGGAATCCGAAGTTGCCTTAAGGCCTAGTGATGAAGTGAAACCTATAAGCGAAGATGAGGGCGAAGAGGTAGTTATTGGCAATCTGGAGATAGGAGGTGGTGAAGAGCAGAAATTAGATGAGAAGTAGTGAACTAAGCGTTCAGCTAGGCAAGTATATGCTGAAGTTCATCGAGTCGCTGTAGCCTATGCTCTACATAGATGAACCTACTGTCCCTATCTATCAAGTAGGCGTTAATGCCAACACCTCTCGGCACTTGATAGTCATAAATAGGGTCATCGCCTACATGTAATACCTCATAAGGTTTCATATTGAGCTCAGAGCATATCCATCTATAGAACTTGTCCTCCTTTCTTATTAGCTTCATATGGGTTACACATGAGAATATCCTCTTAAAATACCTTAATAATCTCTTTACCTTAAGCAGTTTCATTACGAAGACCATATCTGCATTCGTAGATATTACGAGAATGTACCTTCTAGAGAGCGTATTTAATAATTCGTATACTTCAGGATATATGTAAGCCCTTCTTACAGCCTCATCCACTAATTCGTTTATATTATCTAGTTCAAATTCCTTAGCCCAAAAATTAACTTGGTACCATCTTATATCGCTACTCCCTATATTGTCATAAGCCCTTAGTACTAGCCTCTTTGCAGTCTTTATATCTACGTTATGTACTTCTGCATACTTAAGCGGAACTAGTTCATTCCAGAAGAAATCTATGTAAGATCTATTGACTAAGGTGCCATCTAAATCAAATGATACTACCTGGATATCCTTTAGTCTCCGCATATCCACTGTTACCTTAATTAAATAGGAATCCGTTATTTAAACTGCGCTTGAGGTATGCTCCTATGTCCGGTGACAATATCCTTAGTGGAGTATCTATGAAAAGGCGCGTAGTCTTTAAATGTAGTTCCTGCGGCAAAGAGATATATGAAGAGGACGTTCCTTTTACGTTCTATGAAGGAAAGCCAATGTGTATGGACTGCTACATTAAGATGAAGAAAATCCACGTAGCTGAAAGGCGATCTTAAATGTTAATGTTACATATCATGATACTAAGCGTACTTATTTATATCTAGTATAACATATCGTACTATTGGGGCCCTTCATGCTTTACCGATCTCTAGGTAAAACAGGACTTAAGGTGTCTGTAATAGGGTTTGGTGCCATCAAGCTTCCGGAGATTACTGTAGACGATGCTGTCAAGCTCCTAAATAAAGCTCTTGATCTAGGAATAAACTTCATAGATACAGCAAGGAATTATAGGGATAGCGAGACTAAAATAGGTATAGCATTAAAGTCTAGGCGCGATGAATTTTATATAGCCACGAAGACTCATTCAAGGGATGCCGATGGAGCTTATAAGGACATAGAGCGTAGCTTAAAAGAGCTTCAGACGGACTACATAGACCTCTATCAGCTACATACTGTAAGCTCTAAAGAAGCGTACAAAAAGGTAATGAGCCCTAATGGTGCCTTACAAGCTCTAAAGCGAGCTCGTCAAAAAGGACTTATAGGACATATTGGTATAACCATACATAGAGATCTTGATGTCATGAGATGGGCTATTGAAAGCGGTGAATTTGAAACAATAATGCTTGCTTATAATCCCTTGGATCCAGAAGGCGTCGAAAGGGAAGGTATACTGAAGTTAGCTAAAGAATATGGTATGGGCATTATCATAATGAAACCTCTCTCTGGAGGACAACTTGTACTCCCTGAGACAGAAATGGGAAAGCAGGTGGGAAACGATCGATTAGTACGGTTATGCTTAAGGTACATAATATCCAAAGATTTCGTTAGTACTGTAATACCTGGTATGAGAAGAATAGCCGAATTAGAGGAGAATGTCAGCGTCGCTGACATGCCTCCATTAACTAAAGAGGAGAAGGATGAACTATTTAGATTAATAGGCAGTTTAGGAAAGTCCTTCAGATATGGACAAATATGTCTACGGTGTGGTTATTGTCTTCCATGCCCTCAAGGAATACCGATACCTGATGTATTCAGAGCATATGATGCGTATATTGGTTATCCAGAAGAAGTTAAGGAAGTAGGCCTTAAAATATACGAATCTCTTAAAGTAAAGCCATCTGCCTGTATTGAGTGTAGACAATGTGTTACTAAGTGCCCGGCAGGTATTGATATACCTGCTAGACTTAAAGAAGCTTATAAGGTATTAGAAGAAGCATTAAGACGAAGAAAGGCATAAGCTAAGAAGGTGAGCATTAATGGATAGCGGTGAAATGAAAGCGTTAATTATACGTGGGAAGCAAGATGCTATCATAGATACCGTAGCGATCCCTAAAGTAAAGCCCAATGAAGTACTAATAGAGGTCAAGGCATGTGGCATATGTAAAACAGATATTGAAATATTTAGAGGAACTGTTGATCTAGCCAAGTATCCCGTAATTCCTGGACACGAATTCTCCGGTATAGTTGTAGATGTTGGTCATAGTGTTACATCTGTAAGTAAAGGGGATAGGGTTACCGTAGATCCTAATATTCCTTGTGGAAAATGCTACTATTGCCGAACTGCAAGGAAGCATTTTTGTGAAAACTGGAATGCGATAGGTGTTACATTAAATGGAGCTTATGCACAATATGTTAAGGCTCCTGAACATGTAGTCTACAATATACCCAATAATATGCCATTTGATGCCGCCTGTTTAACTGAGCCTGTTGCATGCGTCCTACATGGACTGCATAGGATCTCACCATCAAGTGGATCGCATATCGCGATATTTGGAGCTGGACCAATAGGCCTAATGTTCTTACAATTGCTTAAGGAAGTAGCTTCAAGAATTATAGTATTTGAAATAAACCCATATAGGAGCAAAGTAGCGGAGAAGTTAGGCGCTGATTATGCAATAAATCCATTAGAAACTAATGTAGAGGATGAAGTTAGTAAGTTAACTAATGGAAGGGGGGTCGATATCGCCATAGATGCAACAGGAAACGTGAAGGCTATTGAAACCGCAATGAAAATACTTGCACCTACTGGCAAGCTCCTTTTATTTGGTGTAGCTCATAAAGATGCGGTAATAAACATTAGGCCCTTTGAAGTATATCGAAAAGAGCTTACTATAATGGGGAGCTTCACTAACCCTTATACTATGAACGAAGCTATTGGCCTGTTAATGAAAGGAGTAGTGAACTATAAAGAGCTAATCACCCATAGGGTGCAGTTAGAGGATGCGCTTAGCATATTAGCTAAAGGCCTACCAAAGGAGGGGATTAAGGTCATAATTACGAAGTTCGCTTAATTTTCCGAATAATATCTTAATAATCTTGGTGTATTATTTACCCCTTTTAACGATAACTACTTTCCTAATATACAATCGTTCTATCGATGGTGAAATCTTTGTGGATCCGTTAGTAACAATTACGGTAATCTTAGTACTATCGTTCATGCTTGGCCATATCTCAAAGAAACTCAGTTCCTATGCCTTAATAGGCTACATCCTGGCAGGCATTATGGTTGGTCCTATATTAAATATGGTAAACGTCAACTCTACAATTATAGACCTTCTTAATGACCTGTCTTTTTCTTTTATAGCATTTGAGTTAGGCCTCTTATTTCCATTAAGGAGTTCTAAATCGTTAAAGGGCTACATCTTAATGAATATTGTCGTCTTCATAATGAACTTAGCTATGTGCTATTTAATATTAGCATCAAAATATTCCTTAACTTCTATCCTATTAGTATCGCTTTATACATTCAATACGAGCACGATCTTAGGGCTTAGAATTCTGATGGACGATCTCGTAATTGATGAGTTATCAAAGAATATGCTCGTAGGAATATTGTCTACAAGCGATCTAGTTACCTTAGCCATAATGACGATAATTCCATCATTAGGAGTAATAAATTCGTTTAGTATCAGTAATGTCAAAGTTCCAATAGTTAACCTCTTAGTAACATCCCTTAATTTATGCATAATAAGCCTTATAATGACTAGAGCGGCAACACTTAAGTTAAGAAATCTAAGTGGAGATCTTTCCCTCCTCTTCCTGGCATCCATACTCTCAGTATATTTACTCATATCGAAATTCTTTGGCCTTCCATCCCTTTTCGGAGCATTTATAATAGGCATGCTTCTCTCTTCAAGCTCTCTGGGTGACGTTATTAAAAATAGGATAGGCATACTTAATGACATTTCAGTATATGTAATCTCACTAATGATAGGCCTTTCTTTCCCTAAAGGAGGTTTTACTCTTCACGACATATTTACTCCTCTACTCATGCTCCCCATTCTCCTTATCATAAAATCCATGTGTTTAAGTTTAGTCTTATGGTTCTCTGGAATGACTTTAGAAAAGGCTATTACTCTCGCCATATGCCTAATGCCTCTTAGCGAATTTTCAGTAGTTATCGCAAGGGAGGGTGCCTTAAGTGGAATCATTACTAACGATCTATACTTACTCGGGATAATTTCCATGCCTTTTTCCATATTCATCTCACGATTATTCCTCCGCTATACATCAAATATTGTGCCTAGACTAGTTAGTATAATCCCGGAGAACGTAAGAGTTGTACTTGAGGAAAGCTTCAGCGTAATCCGTGAAGCATTCGGCTTATTCCTCTCCACATGGTTTAATAGAAGCCTATTTTGGCTCGTGATCAGAAAACTTACAGTCCTATCCGTTGTTCTATTTGCATGCGTTATCGTTCTTAAAATAGTCAACCTATTGCCTATTCCCCTCTCCCTCATTTTATATCTCGTATGTGCAGGATTAATATCAACAGCCATTTTCATAGTATTAAGTGACCTAGGTAAGGTAATAGGCTTCATGGTTCTAGATGTGATCAAAAGGGTTGTAGCTGCCCGATATACCTATCCATCACGAAAGCTCTTATTAACGTCAATGTATGCGCTAATAAGGATATTAAACATATGGGGTGCGATTGCATTGACGATGACTGCTCTATTCTCTATGTTACATAACTTCCTGAAGGGTTTTCCCATAATAGCACAATATACGACGTTTCTTATCCCTCTCCAAGTCTTCCTAATAGGCGGTATTACATATCGTACCATGAGAAAGCTTATAAATAAACTCGAAGGTTACATAGACGAATTATTTACTAGTAGTTAGTTTAATGCTTAAGGCTGTTAAAATCAATATATCATTGCATGGAATCCGGGGTAGGCTCAACTGTTAAGATAAAGTATTTGAATTATAAAGATAAAGCGACAGGAGTGACCGTAGCTAGATTATCTGATTGCAAAGGCGATACCATACACCCATATTTCACACAAAACCTTATGAGTGATGATGGCGATATTATACTGCTCGTATCTAATAGAACTGGTTGGTGGCAATTGTATCGACTTAACATTCCTGATGGAGAATTAATACAGCTCACTGAGGATGCTGATATAAACCCCCATGCTCCCTGTTTAGATGGAAAACATATGAAAGCGTATTACTGGGATGGGAGCTTCCTCAAGTCGGTAGACCTGGAAAACTATGAGAGTGAGATTCTGTATTCCGTTCCTGAAGGATTTAAGCCCAGTATTTTATCCATAAGTCCTGATGGCCGCTATATTGCTTTTGCGTACACTGAGAGAATACACACTAGTACTTTAAGGGGGAGAGCATATTCTAACTTCCTTGAACGTATGTTTCAAAGACCACGTAGTGTCGTTATGCTAATAGATCTAAAGAACGAGGAAGCTATTCCTGTATGGGGAGAAATTGCATGGATTTCCCATGTAAATATATGCCCTGTAGATCCTGATATAATCCTCTTCTGTCATGAGGGACCCTGGCATTTAGTACAGCGCATGTGGGTTGTGAGAGCTAGCACTCATGAAATATGGCCTTTAGTTAAGCAAAAACGATATCTTGAACGTGTGGGTCACGAATTCTTCATGAGGGATGGAACTGTAGTTGCACAATACGCTATTAGGACTTCACCATCCTCTTCTGACTGGAAATACTATGATATCTTCGTTAAGCCCGATGGAAGCGGCCTTAGGAAGTATCGCTATCCCTATCTTCCTCCAGGTCATATAAAGACTAATAGCAAAGGCGATATGGCAGTTGGTGACAGGGGATATCCATCAAGGGATTTTAGGGACGGCCATTCTTTCATTTCTCTCATAAAATACGAAAGTGACTATACCGTATCTATAAAATTATTATGTCGTCATGATACTTCATGGAACTCTCAGAAAACGCATCCTCATCCAATTTTCACTCCTGACGACAAATATGTAATATTTACTTCAGATAGAGAGGGCGTATGTAATGTATACATGGCACCTGTAGAGCCTGAGTAACGCTAAGGTTTGCATAGAAAGTACTCGATATTATCTACGATCTCCTTAGGTATAACTGCCCTAACTCCCTTTCGTGGATCTACTACTTGGTTTATTTTAAGATCTACTACGAGGCTTGCTAACATATATGCTTTCTCAAAGGGGATTCCTAATGCCTTACTAATAGCATTCACTGCTGCTTCACTTGCTACTTCACAGGCACTCTCTAGTGTATCAGCACATGCTAATACTTGGAATGCATCACTAGTTTCAAGTATAGGCCACGGTACTGACTTCCCTTTTATCAAATCTACTCGTACTATTACTTGACCTGAAACTTCTACGGCAGAAACGCATAACTCACCATCAGCTTGAACAGCATGAAGATCCCCCATTGCTAACAAAGCACCATCTACAAATACGGGGAGATAAAGCCTTGTTCCTGTTCCTAATTCCTTTACATCCATATTTCCTCCATGTCTACCTAAGGAGCCGCAAGGTATCTCTTCATCCGCGGGTGCTACTCCAATAGTCCCTATCATCGGTCGTACCTTCACCTTAGTACCATTGAAGTATACGAAATTACCCTCTATATTAACGATCTTCACTTTAGGTTTGTACTCCTTTCTTTTGCCTAAAATACCATGGCCAGGAACTATAACAATAACACCACGGTTATCCACCCTAATATCTAAAATGTCTACTATTAACGTATCTCCTGGCTCGGCTCCTTCAATATAAACTGGTCCTGTAGAGCCGTTAACTTTCCCCCAATCTATGCTATCAAGAGTAGTACTCTCATCTTTTATCTGACCTCCTAAAGCATCTATTGTTTCAAATATTAGGAACTCGCCAGGAGAAGCACGCTCAACGGGCTTATTCCATGGGCTAAACTTGTATATTAGTTTCGTTCTCGGTATTAGCTTCATCTTCATCACTAGCCATTACTAAAATGACATATCCTATATAAGCTTAAATTTCCAGGAGATGACATTTCTTTAGTATGAAAATGAAATTGAGCTACTCTACCTACTTCAGTAAGGTATATGGAGGATGGCTTGGTAAGTGTATAGGCGGGGTTATAGGTACACAAGTTGAGGGTAAGAAAGAACTTCACTCCTTTACTGAAGAAAACGTCTTTCCAAAGGAAATACCACCTAATGATGATTTAGATCTACAGGTTTTATGGCTTCATACGATTCAGCAACGAGGATTGTTTATAACAAGTCGGGATTTGGCAGAAGAATGGATTGAGCATTGCTGGTATTGGTTTAATGAATATGGTCGTTTCCTTAAGAACTTCCTAAGGGGAATAGATCCGCCTACTTCGGGTTGGTTCGATAATGAGTACTTCTGTGAATCGATGGGCTGTCCTATACGATCTGAGATATGGGGATTTATATTTCCCGGGAATCCAGATCTTGCAGCTAAATATGCGGAAATGGATGGCGTATTA
>Ga0190363_1002470_pt1 | contig 10519 bp, 10 predicted proteins | sample 48721867_MG_FD_161272 | JGI IMG/M metagenome (GOLD analysis project Ga0190363, IMG submission 161272) | Hydrothermal vent microbial mat bacterial communities from Southern Trench, Guaymas Basin, Mexico - 4872-18-6-7_MG | ecosystem: Environmental > Aquatic > Marine > Hydrothermal vents >...
AACCCCGAGATTCAAGAATCTCTAGGATGACATGGATTTTTCTGCGTGTTTCAACTTCTCGTTTATATACTTTGGGAGGAAGGCTTCTAGGGGGCTTCAACACGCTTTTAACAACAATGCTGGTATCGAGTACAACGCTATTCGTAGATGTCTCTACCACGTCCACGGACCTCCTCTAGCACCTTATCAATATCCTCCTTAGCCTCTACACTGATGCTCCTAGCTAGCTCATAGAAGCCCTTACTCTTAACAACGACGATCAACTCCTCTCCCTCCTTAAAGTCTAGCTTCTCTAAGGGTTTCAATACACCATTCTCGTAGCGAACACGGATAACCCTAGCCATCCTATACAGCACCTACAATCTCTATAGTTCTTAAGCCTTAATAGTATAGTGGCTCAATACCGTTGCTCCAGAAGATTCATAGATGAGCTATAGGTGAGGGTGTGAGAGTCGCCGCGTCACGGCTACCCCAGCGGAACATCCGGTACTTACTGCTGGGTGCCACTCCGCGGCGGGATCCCGCCATACAACTTATGTGTTTCACGCTCTATAGAGTCTGTTGTTCTATGGCCTCTCTATCTCTCCAGATCTCAAGCTTCATGCTATCTGTGTAGAGGATTACGTAGTGTTTGTTCGCTTGGCTACTATCTATGTATATGTACTTGGTTCCAAAACTGAATTCATAGATCTTGTATCCTCCGGCGTGCACATGCCCGTTGAACACTAGTCTGGGTTTAACTATCTCTACGGCTTCTAAAGCTGTTCTAGAACTGAAGGAGTCTCTTATGAATGGGAATAGGTTAGGTAGATACGGTGTTTCGTGGATAAGCAGAACATCTACCTCCTTACCCTTCAACCCTCCAGCGATGCTCAGGTATTCATCTGGCGTCTTCCTCGGAACACCCTTCCTAACCTTCCTCTTCCTAGCTATAATCCCGCTTATACCAGCTATCTTCAACCCTCCGAACTCATAAACCTTGCTATCCTCCATCAGTACTGGTAGGTAGTTATCGCTTCTAACATTGTATAGTGTTTTCAACACCTCTAGATTCTCATGATTACCATATATGCTGAGGACTATGGTCTTTCCTAGTAATTCGTAGAGCTCTTCCGGATTAATCGCCGAGCCCCAATCACCACAACGCAATATCAAGTCAGGTCTGTGGTAGTCTACCACCTCCATTAACCAGCTCCACGCCCCAGACTCATCAACACCTCTAAAGACCCTCTTCTCGTAGTGTAGATCGCTGATGACCATGACCTTCATCGCTAACACCTCCTTGAATTCTAACCTTTACTACAGGCAGTATATATGAACTGATCATAATCTTTGCTGTTGGGGTCCGAATTGCAACATCGCGGCATTCATGTAGAGGCTAAAGCTCTTGATTATAGGATTGGGGGGAACTGCAAACTTTTTGTAGATTAGGGAGGGAACTGCAAATTCAGTACCTAGTCTTCCTAGAGCATAGCATAATGGTGCCAGCATTTCTCACAGTGCTCATTCTTCCTTGGATAAGGTATGTACTCCATATAGCGCTCTAACTCTTTTGCTCTTTTCTTGACTTCATCTATGCTAATACCGTAGAACCTAGCATCGATAACGATATCGTATGCAAGAGCTTTAATCAAGAGGTATTCCAGGGCTAACCTATCTAAAGCATTTCTACGTAAATCATTCCAATCCTTTAGTTCAAACAATGGATATGGATAGATATGGATACCCTTCCCATCAACAACACAGTGAAGTTTAACTCTTAGACTCCTCAAAGTATACACCAGGTTTGCCTATTAGAGATTTGTAAAGCATGGAAAAATATTTCAAATTTGTTTATTTCTAGGCTATAGCCATTCTAAAACTCCATCCTATATTCGTAAACCGTTTTCTCCTCTTCGTAGGCAGTGTCGTTAAGGGTTTCCTCGGGTTCTTGTGGATAGATTACTTCGTCACCTATACGTATTTCAATTATTTCTTCATTCTCTACCGGTACTCCAATGCTCATCTCCTCCTTGATCCTGTCTATCAGTTTACCAATTGCTTTGATGAGAAGCGGGTACTTCTTATCAGCTCTCGATCTTAGTGCATCGTAGTATTTCCGCCCAATACTCAGTTCGGAAATTCTTGATTGGTAGAAATCGCAGACAGCCTCCTCGATACCAGTGTCGAGACATACACGGTAATGTAACTTTCTAAAGTCCTTCTCCTTGATGTGGTAGTAGTCGTAGATGTTCTTGCGTAGATTATCGTACCTACCAACCCTGTGAGCAAACCTTAGTATTCTATCAAGTAGTTGTTTCGGGAAGTATATGTAGTCACAGCGTTTACGGCCCCTAAACCATTTGAGGCGGTATCTACAGAAATCGTTGAAGCACTCAAGCTTCTTCTCATCCCATTCTCGTAGCATCTTCACGATCTCCGATAGTCTTGCTCCACTATAAAGCAGTAGCTCAAGGATTAATCGGTAAAGAGATTCATCATGCATCATCAGCATCCTATCTATCAGCTCATGCTCGTCGATCTCGTATTCATCGTCTTCTCCACTATTGCTACTGTTCTTTACCTTGAATATGCTCTTCAAACGCTCCTTCTCCTCCCACGAAATCCTACCTACTTTATATAAGTAGTCAAGGTAGATGCGGATGAGCTTAACCTTCCACTTGTTGTCGCAGATCTCTAGGTAGAGATCGTAGTTAACGGTCTTTCCGCTTAGCTTCCTGAGGTAGTTCATGTAGTCACGAGCAGTCTTCTCGCTGAGCTGTCTATCTTTGATCAGATACTCCCAGAACCACTCATCATATTCTATCCTTACTTCACGCTTCTCAATGTTGTTGGTTACCCCCAGAGACTGTAGGAAGTTGATGAACTTGCTTAGGTCGTCAGCTGAAGTAAACTCGATGACTACGCGATTATTCTCAACTATTATCCTAGGCACAGATATCCCTTTAAATATGGAAGGGTATGGGTATTTAAAGCCGTAAGCGAAAGTATTCATGGACTTCGTAGTTGCCGGAGGGGTAACCTCCATAAAAGAATTAAGATCAGCTGATGACTCCGCTGATGTCCTCCCGGTCTTGAGAGCCGGTGGGGCTCGTGCCCCGCGCGGGTTCAAATCCCGCCCCCGGCGCCAGAAAACATAATTGCTTACCTATTGGTTAAACGTGAACTTCATATTACTTTCACATACCCTAAGCTAAGTATACTATTATAGAGGGAAAAGATACGTTACGATCACTTATCCTTCATTATATTTTGTAATTAGTTAAGGGAAAGGCGGCTACCAAGCGCTTCATGCCATAGACTATCCTTCCTTGTTGTATTCCGTAACTCATCCTTGGTCAGCGTCATGGCTCTTGCCATGTTCTTCTAATACTTGGTAGTAAATCGTGATGTTTAACTTCATCAGCATGAATTACTAAATATAAGTTTTAGTTTGGGTCGACAATTTTCTCAGACCATTCTTTAGTAATTTCCATAATCTCTCTTCCAAATTGACGTGCTCTTTAATACTTGAAGGATATTACATCTAAATTCTCTTGGGTCATTAACGGATATTGTTTCGTGAGTAAACTAATAAAGGCTTCGTAGAATATACGATGCTTTTCTAAGTCAAGAGCTATACCCTTCACTAATATTTTAAGTAATGAATTTTTAACCTCAGAAAGCTCATGCAGTTTACGTGCGTAGTTCCTCTCCCAGTCATGCACCTAAATAACTTGAGAATATTATCCATATCCAAAAGTACGGTCTGACGTACAACTATTTTAATGTTTTAATTCCAAATTAAGCCTCCGGATGTTAACTTAGATACTAGACCTACATATAGGATTAACTAGTAATGACTAAATCAATAAGGCACATACTCTAACTATATTGGCTTTGCTTTCGTTTATATTATTAACAATAACTCTATAGCTTCGGATTGATCTCTCCTAAAGTAATTAAGTCACTCTGAAAGAGATTACAAGTATACTTCATACTTTTAAACTATAGTAATGAACAGGTAAATTGTTATTGAGAGTTTAATTAAAAATAGCTTTTAGAGTTATAGTCACTACTTAACTTTTAACTTCCTCCCTATTTTCCCATAAACCATAGATATCGCAGTAAGCAATAGCATAGAGAATACAAGTTTTTCTTAACTTAAGTGTTAGTTCTAACCTAGGCTCTACGTATTGAGGTGTTAGTTCTGTAGTAGCTAATAGTACTGGATTAAACCTCCTTCTCTCCTCATAAAGATAAAGCCTAAGTCTTCTTATATGATGTTCTAAGGTGTTTGAATGATGACTTATACTAACTCTTACTTTAAACTCTTCATTAATATTAACGCTATCTGAGCTTTAATCCTAGTATATGGAACTCAGTCTTACTTAAAGCTTCACCTCTCACTGATTGAGACTGTAAATTAGGTCTCTAAATAACCTCATATTAATCACATCACTTAACTTGCTTAGTCACTCTCTCCAAGAATCTCCTTACTTGCTCTATATCCTCATTAGGTACTATATTTTCATAACAGAACCACCGATCAAAGCACTTAAACTTCTTAAGTCTCTCCTTAGCTTCGAATATAGTTGAAGCTGGAGGTACTATAACGGCCTCACCTATTAGCTCATTATTAGGCCAATTAGCAGGTATCGCTCTTCCTAACTTATCACTTAACTGTAAGGCTTTAACAATTCTTAATATCTCATCTATTAACCTACCAACATTTAGTGGATAGTAGAGTATTGTCCTTATAATACCTCTATCGTCAACTATAAATACAGCCCTAACAGTGTGTGTTGCTGACTCAGCATGGAGCATCCCAAGTCTTCTAGCGACACATCCTTGAGGATCAGCTATTATAGGGAATAGAACTTCAACACCAAACTTATCCTTAATCCACTCAATCCACTTAATGCGACTAAACGTACTATCAACACTTAAACCTATAAGTTCTACATCTAATCTCTTAAAATCCTCATACCTCTTAGCAAAAGCTACAAATTCACTAGTACATACTGGTGTAAAATCAGCTGGGTGACTAAATAACACAAATCACTTACCCTCATAATCTTTAGGTAGCTTTTTCCTACCATGTATTGTTAAAACTTTCATTTCAGGAAATTTCTCTCCTATTAATGGTATTTAACAGATATAACTAATTTACCTCAAATTATCATATGGAACTGTTATATTTATATTTTTCAAAATTAATTTTTTAACCTTGAATTTTACATATCATTAACAAGAATATATTAGAAATTCTAACCTATAAGTTCGTAATTCACTATTTACTTAACTGTTGTAACCTGTCCCCATCAATAATCTATAACTTCTTAAGGTTTACCTTTACGTTCTTATCTTCGATATTCAATATTGCATAATAACCTTTAAAGAGAGGTCCCGGGTTAATTATTAATGTGTTACCTAATTTATCTACACCCCTAGCTTCATGTATGTGACCGGAAATTACCATTAGAGGCTTAAACTCCTCAATAAATTTTCTAATACTCTTAGATCCAACGTGAAGACATGTATAAGTTAAATCTACTTTTGTTCCGTATGGTGGTGTATGTGATAATAAAACTAGATATTCATTCTTAATATTACCTATCTCCTTCACTATATTAGCGATTAACCTTCCAAAGTCATTCTCACTCAACTCAAATGGAGTATTGAAGGGTGAGTAAAGACCACCGCTTAACCCTGCAATAGTTAAATCCCCTAATTTTGTGATGGTTCCGTGTAGACATGTAATACTTGGATAGCTATTATTTATAATATTAATTAAGTTCGGGCTATCCATATTACCTATCACTACAATAACTTTCTTATTCTTTAATGCTACGGTGTTCAGTACCTTAAGCACATCTACGTACTCACCACTATAACTTGATAAATCACCTGCAACTAATAATGCATTCATACTATTTAATTCACTCTCAATAACTGCCTTAAGACTCCCCACATTTCCATGGATATCACTGATTACTAAGTACCTAATAATAACCACCACTAGATTCTTAAGAGCAGGTGTTAAGCTTTTTACTTATAACTCTCTCATAAAAGTTTATTGTATATCTTAAACCTGTTAACAAATCAACTTTGGGTTTCCATTTAAGTATCTTCTTAGCCTTCTCTATATTAGCTCTTGACCTTCTAACATCACCTATTCTTGGAGGTCCTCTTTTAGGTTTTACGTACTTACCTAGGAGCCTACATAGGATATTATAAAGCTCGTTAATCGATACTTCACGACCTGTGCCTATATTGAGTATTCCAACATAATCACTGTCGAGAGCTTTCATATTCGCTTCAGCGACGTCATAAACATAAATGAAATCCCTTGTCTGATTACCATCACCATAAATTATTGGTATCTCACTCTTGAGTAGAGATACTATGAATTTATATATAACACTACCATACTGACCTGGCCTCATTCTAGGTCCATATACATTAAAGTACCTTAAAGCAATGAACTTAATTCCATAATCCTCGTAGTATCTCCAAAGTATCTGTTCACACATGAGCTTGGTAAGGCCATAAAGATTTCTCGGCTTTAATGGGTGATTCTCATCTATGGGTAGGTATTCAGGCTCACCATATACTGCAACACTTGAAGCGTAAACTATTCTATTTATGTCAAATCTACGCATGAATTCCAATACATTAATTGTACCAAGAACATTAACTTCTAAGGCTCTTCTAGGATTAGCGTTAACTTCATCTATATTTACTATGGAAGCTAAGTGAATAATACCACTTACATCCTTAATTAAAGGCTTTAACTTACGTAGTAATTCATCATGATCTGTAACGTCCATCTTAACGAATTTAACATTATCTAAACGTAATAAATGCTTTATGTTATCGATACTACCCGAGTATAGGTTATCAACAATTATTACGTCATATATTTCACGTAATAACTCACAAGTAGCACTACCTATAAATCCAGCACCACCAGTAACAATTACTGTACCTGAACCCATGTAATCACCAAAGCCTCTAATTACAGCTAGAGCACCCCTAAACACAAAATTAAGGTTGAAAAGTAAGAATTTTTTGGAGTAATTCATGCGGAAACTCATGATCATGGCAATTATTGCGTTATTGTTGTTAGTCATATCATTGCTCCTAATCAGAGAAGTACCTACGGTGAAATTAAGGGAGGTGACAGCCCCTCTTAAAACTACCATAAGTACTTTCAATACTCAATCAATTTATTCAATCACAAAAAGCACTAGAAAAGAAACTTCAAGAACTGATTTAAGAAGTACTAAGTCAGTTATAACTAGCACTACAGTAAGTAATCAAACTATATCACATACGACCACTCCCACAAAATTGTTAACTACATCATTAACCACAATATTAAATAAAAGTAAGAGTGAGGCACAGATAACAAAGATTAAGTTTAGGAATGTAGTAGCTTCATGTAGAGATAAGAAAACATTAGGAATCTTAAGTATTAACTTAAGTGCAATCTTTAATATTGATATCAATAATTACGTAAGAGGAGGTCATGCATTTATATACATAAGTAATGGGAAGTTAATCGTAGGAGTTCAAGGGTTACTACACTCCATAGGTATATATGAAGAAGGTAGTGAATATCCTAAATACATAATCTTACCACTTCAAGGGAGAAGAGGAAATGTTTTACAGGCTGATTACACCTATATTAATGAGACATTAACGGTATTAATGATTAATGTGAGTAAGATTATTAACGTAGTTAATGATGGTAATTACAAGTTAATAATATGGAGTGGTTATAGGTGGAATCCAAGAGAGGTGTTAATTGCTGATTTCATGAAGAAAAACTCAACCATATTCATAAGTAATATTAAACTTAAGGAAAAACCTGCAAATCTTGTTTGCGAGGGTGGGGAGTATGGTACTGAAGTAAGTAGCTACTTAACGAGTTTAGTATGCTACCATAGATCTAACTTACTAAAAGTTATTAGAAGTAAGATTTTCAGTAATGAGAATGTTACAGAAGTAACTAGTAAGATATGGAGAGTATTAGAATGGGTTAGCGTTAACATAAGGTACGATTATGATAAGGAGGCTAAAGGGATACCCTACATAAATAACCCACTAACAACGATAAATAGAGGTAAAGGGATATGTATTGACTATTCCGTACTAATTTCGGCAGCCCTCCAGTCAGTTAATGTAAGCCCAACATACATATTAAGTATCAAATCAGTAAACCATGCCGTAGCAGCTATATACTTAAATAATTCACTATTTATACTTGACCAACATCCACCCCCAATGGAGATTCAAGACTATATAGAATATATACTTAAAAGTAGGACTGTACGTGCTGACATAATTCAAATTAAAGGAGGTAAAACACCTGTAGTTGAAGTATTCTCAAACGTTGACTTAAGTAAGTTGTTTAACTATGATTCATATCCACAAGATTCAATACCTTATCTTGATTGTGAAGTATCAATGAGATTAAGCAAATATTTAGGCTTAACTACTGAGCCTAAATTATTAAGTTTAATAGAGAGTAACCTCCTAGTGGGTAAGCTAACACTATTAGTACAACCCATTTCAGGTTTAAGAATGAGTGAAGCTGTACCTGTAACGTACTTTTATAATCCCGTATTTAAGAATCAATGGATAGATTTCCTCGCAATGAAAGCTTTGAGTATTGCAAGGAAATACTTCAGTGAGTATATAGGTAATGAATCTTATGTTTGGGTTCACATAGGTAATTACTCCATGAGTATTGCTGTTGTAAATTACGAAATACCTAATGTTACTATTAAAATCCGTGATGGATCTGTAACTCTAATGATTAATTATAGGTATAATAAAATAAGTAAAGTGAATGTACTCATTTATAGGAAGGGTGAAGTAGAGCCTGTCCTAGGTATAGCACCTAAAGGGTATACGTATGAAGGTATTAAGACCATACATGCTAATGAGTGGATCATTGATAAATATAGTGCGTTAATAAAGTTTAATGCGAAAGATATACTTAAAAACCTAAGTAGTGGTGAGTACGTATTAGCAGTATGGGTAAACGGTAAGTTATCTTACGGGCTAATCATTAACATAAAATAACTAGTGATTAAGTCTTTACGTAAAGTAAAATTAAGGTCTAACGAAGGGTAAGTAAGGGGGTTGCGTGGAGGTTAAGGTAGTATACCTAGGTTTAATAGCTGACATTACTGGAAGGAAGGAAGAGAAAGTAAAACTTAATTCTGAAACTAAATTCTCAGAGCTCCTTAACATTATATTCATGAAGTATCCTAAACTGAAAGAGTTAAGTAAGAAGTTAGAACTCATATTCCTAGTTAATGGGCTAAAGTATAATGGCAAAGATAAACTTTATGATGGGGATGAGATAGCTATCATGACCATACCTTCGGGTGGGTAATGAATGGTCATTGATGTAAGAATAACTCATGAGGAGATAAATATTAATGAAGTCGTTAAGGAAATGATCAAAAACTCAAGTAGTGAAGGCTCGTTAGTAATGTTTTTAGGCTATGTTAAAGAGTTTGTCGATGGTCATAGAGTTAATAAGCTCATATATGAAGCTTATGAACCGTACTCTACACAGATACTTAAGAGAATTGTAAGTGAAGTTATGGATGATGATATAACAGATGTACGAGTATACCATAGAGTAGGTGCTTTAAATCCTCATGAACCCGTCATATACATATTCGTTATTGCTAAAAGCAGATCTAAAGCATTTGAGAAATGTAAGGAATTACTTGAGAGGATCAAACGTGAAGTCCCAATATTTAAGTTAGAGGTAAGAGACGACGGTGAATATTGGATTGTTGGTGATGGTTTAAGGATCAAGAGAGATAGCTTATAGATTTATTAAATACTTCTAATCATCCCTAACTCCATTCTAAACATACATGCCCTACATATGTCGTGCGAGGAGGGTTCACCACATACCTTACAAGTACTTAGTTCAACAACCTCTCTACCACTCTTCTTAAGTAAGTTAAGTGATGTTAGGAGTGACTGTAACAACCCATATTTCGTTCCTGGCATTCTCTCTTCTAATTCATTTAATTGTTTCCTTATGGTCCATCTAATATTTGTTTGGGCGTAAGGACACTCAACAAAGTGCTTAGGATAGATATTATTCAATATCGCATATAGTGTTGTCTCTTTCTCAAGAACCTCGAAGAAGGGCTTAACTTTACGAACAAACTTTGGATGTTTAGCACTACCTGTAGTTGGTGATAACCTAGCTATCTTATCCCAGCTATTCTTTATTATATTCATTAAATACGTTTGAATCACGTCATCAAGATTATGTGCAGTTGCTAGTACGGTAGCACCCATTTCTCTAGCTACTTTGTTTAAGAGATACCTTCGAAAAACTCCACAGTAACTACAGGGTAGGTACGGTAAGCCTCTCTTCTTACCAATTCTCACGATCTCATCAAGTGTTGCACCAAATTCTTCCTTAAAGCTAACAATTTTATAGTCAATATCCTTATAATCATTAATGAAGTCTAAGAAGTCTTTTATTGTGTAT
>Ga0190363_1002471_pt1 | contig 10518 bp, 7 predicted proteins | sample 48721867_MG_FD_161272 | JGI IMG/M metagenome (GOLD analysis project Ga0190363, IMG submission 161272) | Hydrothermal vent microbial mat bacterial communities from Southern Trench, Guaymas Basin, Mexico - 4872-18-6-7_MG | ecosystem: Environmental > Aquatic > Marine > Hydrothermal vents > Microbial...
CACTTCGATATCCATCGCTACAGGTATATTACTCTAACCTCCCGCTGGCTTCATTCTCTCCAGTCGTTAAACATCCATGTGGAATCTAGCTTAAGCCTACTAGGCCTGTTGACTAGCGGTAAGATGAAACGGTTTATCTATGAGTTTTCAGTTGTTTCTAACGACGAGCACCCCGCTCAGCTTTTCAAGCATAAACGTGTTCGAGGGTTGGAAAGCCTCGGGGGGTTCTGAGGAAAAGGGATGGTTATGAACAAGTTTGAAGAGATAAGTCCGGCGGATTTCTTCTACCGCAATAGAGACATCGCCGGCTTCAGCAACCCCGCTAGGGCGCTCTACAGCACTATCAGGGAGCTTGTCGAGAACTCTCTAGACGCCTGTGAGAGCATAGGGGTTTTACCCGACATATACATCAGCCTCAGACACGTCAAAGGGCCGGTAGATGGAACCGCGGTCTACAGGGTCAAGATACTGGACAACGGGTCGGGGATCCCGGGAAGCAAGATCCCCCTGGCGTTCGGTAAAGTCCTCTACGGCTCCAAGTATAGGCTTAAGCAGACCCGCGGGACCTTCGGGCTCGGGGGAACCATGGCTATACTCTACGGTCAGATAACGACCAACAGAGCCGTTAGGGTCGTTTCGAGCACAGGAGGGGCTTCCATGTACGAGTACGAGCTGACGATCGACATCCGACGTAACAGACCTAGGGTCATCAGACGCAGGGTTCACAAGAACCCGAACGGGTGGAGGGGGACGCTCGTAGAGTTCTACACCGAAGGCGACTACTTCAGGTCGTCCTTCAGAATAGTCGAGTATCTGAAGCAGACAGCCATGGTTAACCCCTACGCCGAGATCGTGTTCGCAGACCCTAGGGGGAGGCTCTACGTATTCGAGAGGTGCGTCTACAAGATGCCTCCGCCTCCTAAGGAGACGCTTCCCCACCCCTATGGCGTAGACGTCGAAACCATCCAGAGGCTCATAGCCCATACCGAAACCAAGACCCTACTCGACTTCATGACGAAGCACTTCCACAGGGTAGGTAAAGCGATAGCCTCTAAGTTCCTGGAAGCCGCCGGGTTAAACCCCAAGCTGAATCCTAAAAGGCTCGGTAGAGAAGACGTGGTTAAGCTCGTACACCATATGAAAAGCTTTAAGGGTTTTCTGCCTCCAGATGCGTCATGCCTCTCACCCCTCGGAGAGGAGCTTCTTAAAGCCGGTATAGAGAAGGAGCTTAAGCCCGAGTTCGTAGCCGTCACCCAGAGGAAGCCGTCGTCTTACTCAGGCTACCCGTTCATAGTCGAGGTCGGTATAGCCTATGGGGGAGGCATAACCAAGCCCGGGATAACCCTCTACAGGTTTAGTAACAAGATACCGCTGCTCTACGACGAGGCGAGCGACGTGAGCTGGAAGGTCGTGAACCAGATGATAGACTGGAGCCGGTATAAGGTCAACCTCAACGTGGACCCCGTGGCGGTTATAGTCCACATATGCTCGACCAGGATCCCCTATAAAACGGTGGGTAAGGAGTTCATAGCGGATAGACCTGAGATAGAGCGTGAAGTCCTCAACGGCGTGAGGACGGTCGCGAGGAGGCTTATGCTCCACCTGTCTAGGAAGAAGAGGATACAGAGGGAGAAGAAGAGGCTTGAGGTTTTCGGCAAGTACCTAGATAAGCTCGCGTTGTTCAGCACTAAGCTTAGCGGTAGACGTAAACCACCGGACCTTAAACCTCTGCTCGTGAAGATAGCTAAAGTCGACCTAGCTGAGGTAGAGGGTGGGTCGGAAGCGGGGGAGACCGTCTTGGAAGAACGCCCGGTGGTGGAGGTGAAGGCTTATGAAAAAGCGTAGGAGCAAGGGTAAATCTAAGCGGTCTAAGCCGTCTAAGTCATCTAAGACGTCTAAGGCGAAGACCTTAGAGAAGTTTACGAAGAAGTCTAATCGGAGGACTAAACGGGCTAAACGACATGAGGCTAAGCGTCTAGAGGCGAAGAAGAGGGTTTTAGAGAAGCTCCGTATGCTGGGTGAAGAGATCTATGTCAAGCTAGCCCATGGAGAGTTTCCTTCGCTTAAGATACCTAGCAGGTCTACCAGCAACATAGTCTACGACCCTAAGCTCAGGCAGTACGTTCTAGGCGACAAGTTCTTCATCAGAAGCGCTAGAAACATCAGGCACATAAGGCCTCTAACCCAGCTCATATGGGTGGCGTATACAGCTAGCACGCTCTGTAAGATGGATAAGACGTCGACCCTGAGGGATATCTACTACATGGCCCAGGCAGACGGTATAGATTTCAGAGACCAGCAGGAGAGCGACGAGGTGATAACCGAGCTTGAAACGGTTCTCGGGATGCCTAGGGAGGAGTTCAACATATTCCCCGAAGAACGCAGCGCGATATTCGGCGACCTCACGATAGAGTACACGGTCAGGAACTACAGAGGTGTCAGGGTTAACCTTACGATGCACCCCGACGGCTTGGTCATAGGCCCGACCCTAACGAGCGCGGAGTTCGTCAAGTGCAACGCAGACAAAGTGATCGTGATCGAGAAGGGCGCCATGTTCACGAGGTTCGTCGAGGAGCAGGTGCATAAACGGTTTAAAGCCATACTCATCCATACAGCGGGTCAGCCTCCGAGGGCGACGAGGCGTCTGATAAGGCGGTTGAACGTGGAGCTTGGGCTGCCGGTTTACGTGTTCGTCGACGGAGACCCATGGGGTATGCACATAGCTCAGGTCATCCTATCAGGCTCGGCTAGGGCGGGGCATATACCGGAGCTGGCTACCCCGGACGCGCAGTGGGCAGGGGTCTACGCGTCGGATATAGTCAGGTATAAGCTTCCGAGCGACCCCTTGACCAAGGTCGACCTCAAACGTCTAGACGAGCTTAAGAGGGACCCGAGATACAAAGGCGACCTGTGGCAGAAGGAGATAAACACGTTCCTCAAGATACGTAGGAAGTCTGAGCAGGAGGCCTTCAGCAGATACGGGTTAACGTTCATAGTGAACAAGTACCTACCCAAGAGGCTTAAGGAGCTGAGCCGTAGATAGACGGCTTCAGACCTCTAAGATATCTTCTCCAGCCCTCCTGAGGTAGATTTCCGCCTCCTCAGGCTTAACCAGGTGAAACTCAAAGGGATGGTAGTACGGTAGCTTTAACCCATCCTCTATCGCGACCTTCAGCCGGCTTCTTTCGACAAGCCTATCCGGGACATGCTCAGATACTATTACCACGTCGACGTCGCTGCCTGCGACGTAGTCTCCCCGAACCACGCTTCCGATGACGTACACCCTAGCCCCAGGTAAAAGCGTTCCAACGACCTCGGCGACCTTCCCGACCCATATCCTCCAGTTCTTCAACATCTTAACCCTATCCATCAAGACGTCTACGTCGAAGTTCAAGACCCGGTCACCTCGTCGAGCAGACGTATAACATCCCTCACGAGTTTAATCATATCCTCCGCGTCTTCCCTATAATAGGGTTTGACGAAGTATCTGGCCATTAGGTAAGCGTCTTCCAAGGCCGAAAGCCTAACCCGGTTTACTCTGCAGAACTCTTCAAGCCTAGAGTCGACGAGCTTGGAAAGTTCTCCTAGAAGACGCCTGATGCTGTGCGTCCTCGGATATCCTCCTAGAAGCTTAAGCAACATAGCTTTGAGGTATAGCTGAAGCGCCTGTTCTGCCAGAAAACATGAAACATCGTAGAATCCGTTTTCGAAAGCGTTCTCAGCCGTAGTGACCATGTGTAAAGCTCTTTTCCTCAAAACCTCGAACTCGACCCTACGTATGCTCAAAGACCCCACATAAGCATATCTATGGCTGTTCTTTAAAACTTTGACATCTCGCTACCGGTATGCATACTTTTATAGGGTTGACGGAGATAAATCCTAACCGGGTGTCTCTGGGTTTGGACAGAGAGGTTTTCAGGAACCCTGGTAAGGAGTTTAGGGGAGCCCCCTTCTGGTCTCTGAACGATAGGCTCGAGGATCATGAGCTCGTCAGACAGATAGGTTTGATGGATGAGGGGTGGTTTGGCGGGTTCTTTCTACACGCTAGGGAGGGGTTGACGACCCCATACATGGGTGAGGAATGGTTCTCCAGGCTTGAGACGTGCATCAGGGAGGCTGAGAAGCGGGGTATGTATGCTTGGCTCTACGACGAGGATAAGTGGCCCAGCGGGTTCGCAGGAGGGGTTGTCCCGGCGTCAAGCCCGGAGTATAGGGTTAAAGCCCTCGCCATGATGATATCCGGCAGGATCATCGGTAGCCCGGAGCTTCTCAGGGTTTTCGAATGCGACTTCGAGGACGGTAAACCTACGAACTTGAGGGTTGTGAAAACCGGGGAGAAGCCTAAGCCCGGTAAGAACTACATTCACTTCTATGTCTGGACCGCGCCTATAGGGAGTAAGTGGTTCGACGGGTTCACCTACCTGGATGCGTTGAACCCCGAGGCTGTTAGGCGGTTTATAGAGTCGACCTACGAGGAGTACCGTAGACGTTTCGGAGAATGGTTCGGTAAGACCGTGCCCGGCATATTCACAGACGAGCCGAACTACATGAGCGGGCATGCCGGAGGGTTGGATTATCCGTGTATACCATGGACCACGGAGCTGCCGAAAGTCTTCAAACAGCGACGCGGCTACGAGCTTTTAGACCACCTACCGAGCCTGTTCTTCAAGGTCGGAGACTACCGCAAAGTTAGATACGACTTCTGGAGAACCGTGACCGAGCTGTTTCTCGAAAGCTATACCAGGCAGCTCTACGAGTGGTGCGACAGATACGGGTTGAAGTATACCGGACACTACCTGGCTGAGGAGACGTTAACGAGCCAGATCGCGGTTATAGGAGCCGCTATGCCGCACTACGAGTATATGCACGTGCCTGGTATAGACCATCTATGCCGCCACATAGAGGGGTTCCTCACGGTTAAACAGGTCTCGAGCGTCGCTAACCAGCTCGGTAAGGAGAGGGTTCTCTCGGAGACCTATGGCTGTAGCGGTCAAAACCTTTCGTTCGAGGATAGGAAGTGGATAGGCGACTGGGAGTATGTGCTCGGGGTGAACTTCCTCAACCATCACCTCTCGCTCTACACCATGAGGGGGCGGCGTAAGAGGGACTATCCTCCGGACCTGTTCTACCAGCAGCCGTGGTGGAGGCTGAACCACCTTATCGAATCGTACTTCACCAGGCTGAGCTATGCGTTGTCGAGAGGCATCAGGGTCGTCGACGTGCTTGTCATACACCCGATAGGCAGCGGATGGGCGGTTTACAGCCCGATAGACACGTCGGAGACCGATAGGCTGCATGGGATGTTCGAAAACCTCTGCAGAATCCTTCTAGAGAGGCATTGGGACTTCGAGCTGGGGGACGAGATGATCATGGCTAGACACGGTAAGGTCGAGGGGGGATGTTTGGTCGTGGGTAGATGCCGCTATAAGGCCGTGATAATCCCGCCGAGCCTGACGATATCGAGCTCGACCCTCAGGCTTCTCGAGGAGTACGTCGCCGAAGGAGGGCTTCTGATAGCCGTCAAGCCGACTTTCACGACCGTCGACTGTAGGCCCTCAGACAGAGTCGAGAAGCTTCTAGAGAAGGCTGTGACGGTGGAAACACCCGATGAGGTGGTGGATGTCCTAGAGAAACGGGTCGAGAGGCGTGTCTTATTCAAGCGTCTAGACGGAGATGACAGATACGTCTGGTACCACCTGAGGAGAGACGGAGCTCAGCGGATACTATTCATCGCCAACACGAGTAGGAGAGAGGGTGTTGAGCTTGAGGTAGGGCTACTGGGCAGGGGGAGGCTTGAGGAGTGGGATCCGTTCACCGGAGATGTCGAGACCGTTAACCAGCGGCATGTAGGAGGCTACACCTATACGAGGGTTAAGCTTCCTCCGGTAGGCTCTAAGCTGCTGGTCTTGGATGAGAACCTCGAGCCGGAGACCGTCGAGTTTAGGGAGCCCAAGACCTTGTGGGAGAAGCCCATCGACGGGGCATGGAGCCTGAAGAGGGAAAGCCCGAACGCCTTGACGTTGGACTATTGCAAGGTCAAAGTTGATGGTTCGTGGAGCGGTAGGGTCCCGGTTTGGCGGGCGCAGGATACCGTGGGGAGGCTTGGATATGGGAAGCGGTTTAAAGTCAGATACGAGTTCGAGGTGGCGCTTGAAAAGTTGGATAGAGAGGTGTGGCTAGTATTGGAGAGCCCTGAGAAGTTTAAGGTCAGGGTTAACGGCGTCGAGGTGGAGTACAAGCCGGAGTACGGCTGGTGGGTCGACACGAGCTTCAAGAAGATACCTCTGAATGGGCTTCTGAAGCCTGGGTTGAACACCGTGGAGCTAGAAGGCGTCAGGTTGTTTAGCAAGAACATGGTCTCAGGGGTAGACGCGCATGAGCTTGAGACCGAGGTCGAGGCTGTCTACATAGTCGGAGACTTCGCGGTGGAGAACGTGGACGACCGGGAGTTCAGAATAGTCGAGGAGAAGCACGTCTACGAGGGTGGAGACCTGGTCAAGCAGGGATACCCGTTCTACCCAGGCGAGGTAACGCTGGGGAACAGGTTCATGCTCGATAGAATCGACGGTAGGATATTCATGGTATTCGAGGGGTTAAACGCCATAGCGGCGGAGGTGTCTGTCAACGGGCGGCTCGCAGGCTACGTTTTCAAGAGGCCGCACGAGCTCGACGTCACGGACCACGTTAAACCAGGGTGGAACCGGGTCGAGGTGAGGCTTGTGAACTCCCTCCGAAACCTACTCGGGCCGCATCACCATAAAGCCGGAGAGCTGACATCGGTGTGGCCTGGGAGCTTCAGAGACGAGTTGAACTGGACAGACCGATACAACTTCGTACCCTACGGGTTCGACCGGGTGAAGCTGCAAGCCAGAGCCTAGAAACCTTAAAATATCGTCCACTACGATTTTATTCAACGCAGAAGCCGGGATGGCCGAGCGGACCAAGGCGCAGGCCTGGAGCCCCTTCAGGAGGCCTGTAAGCCTGTGGGCCCTCCGGGCCCTCGTGGGTTCGAATCCCACTCCCGGCGTCACTACTCCGCTCTATCTACTGCATGTAAAGCCTACCCGGATATCGCCGAATAACGAGCCGCTAAGACGGTGGATGGTTAAACCATTCGGGAAAATCCCAATCTTCTCTTTCCCCAGAATTTTTTGTTTATAAATGGGTGAACAAAGTTGTACGTTGACGTCTGGAAGTCGATAGCGTGGTGGAGACGAAAGCTTTTTCCCGAATAGGTCTGTAAGAGCTGACCTGTGGACCGGATACTTGTGAACGGTATGAGGTTTGTGGATGAGCACGGTAGGGAGAGGGTCTTTCACGGTATAAACGTCGTCTGCAAAGATAGGTCGAGAGGGTACGTGTATAGGCTGGATAGACCCACCCTTGAACGTTTTAGGGGGATGGGTTTCAACCTGGTGCGGTTAGGGGTGATATGGGACGGGGTTGAGCCTGAGCCAGGGGTTTACAACCAGGAATACCTAGCCGAGCTTGAGGAGCAGGTACGCGTCTACGCCGATTACGGTATATACGTCTTGCTGGATATGCACCAAGACCTGTACGGCGTCCGCTACGCCGATGGGGCTCCCGAGTGGGCGACGGTAACCGACGGGCTACCGGAGCCGGAGAAGACGGCTGTTTGGAGCGACGGCTATATGAGCCCGGCTGTGCAGAGGGCGTTCGACCACTTCTGGGCTAACGACCCGGCGCCTGATGGAGTAGGCTTGCAGAACCACTTCGCAGGGTGCTGGCGCGTCTTAGCGGAACGCTTTAAAGACAGACCGGAGGTGCTGGGCTATGACCTAATCAACGAGCCCTTCCCCGGCTCCATAGCCGCCGAAATCTACAAGACCCTTTTGACGAGTTTCTCGCGGCTGGAGACCAAGGTCGCTGGTGAACCGTCTAAATCGCTGGAGGAGCTTATGGAGATGTACGAGGATGTTAGGGCAAGGGTGGAGGCGCTTCGACTGCTCGACGATGAGGCTCTGTATAAAAAGCTAGTCTCGACCGTTGAGCCGTACGTGAAGAGGTTCGAGACCGAGCATCTCATGCCGTTTTACAGACGCGTCGCAAGAGCCGTACGGTCGGCGACCCAGCGCGGGGTGATACTCATGGAGGATTGCTATTTCTGCAACGCCGGTGTGCCGTCTGGTATAGTTAAACTCACGGTCGACGGGGCTCAAGAGCCGCTGCAGGCGTTCGCCCCACACGTATACGACCTGGTGATAGACACACCTTACTACGCCACTCATGCAAGCGAGAAACGAGTCAAGGTGATAGTCGAGAGCAGACGCAGGACGCAGAAGCGGTTGAACATGCCGGTGCTTGTCGGAGAGTGGGGTGCCTTCGGCTCGCACAGAGGGATCGGGAAACACTGCGAGTTCCTGTTGAACACGTTCGACGAGCTACGGTGGAGCTGGAGCTACTGGGCATGGCACGAAGGCTTCGCCGATACCGAGGCGGCTGAGTATCTGGCTAGGCCTTATCCAGCCGCTGTCGCCGGAGAGCTTATCGCGTACCGATACGACAGAGAGCGGGGCATGTTCAGCATGGAGTGGGTGGCTAATCCTTCCCTATCAGAGCCTACCGTGGTACGCCTCCCACGTGGTCTCGACTGGACGGATGTTAAGGTGGAGCCTGAATGCCCCTATAAGGTCGTGGAAGAGGACGGGGCCGTCTACTTAGAAGTCAGAGCTAGACGCCGTGAGAGACACGTCTTAACGGTCGAGTAGGGCTGACTATCCCGAAGAAGCCTCTTAGCCATCTTCATGCCCTCTAGCCTCTCTGAACCCTTCGAGAACCGAAGGCGGTCCACGCCACCTATCAGAAACCATTTCACCGAGTTCTAGAAATCCCTTCACCCCGACTTTGATCTTTTCCAGGTCTTCATCGCCGAGAGCAATCATCTCCCTCGGCGTAGACTCTACAAGCTTTTCAAGCAGCTCAGCCCACGTTTTACAGCCAAGTCTAAGCTTTAGCATCCTAAGCTTCCGAAGAACTCCTCAGACACATTCTTCACGAGTAAGGTAGGCATAGGAATCCTATACTTGGTAATCTAGGATACGAAGGTTCAAGTTATAGACATCATCTCGTGGAAACTTCTAGCGATATCGAAGAAGTTTCTTAGCACTGTTTCCCCGTGGGGATGCTCCTCGTCGAATTTATGTGGGTGGAACTGAACCCCGTAGACGGGGTAGCCTTCGAGACGCATGGCCTGTATCCTCGTGGTCTCGTTCCAAGCCAACAGCTTAAACCCCTTAGGAAGCCCCTTAACCTCAGCGTAGTGTCCCTCGTCCACCACTATCGTCCTAGGAAGCCCCTTGAAGAGCGGGTCCTCCTCAGCTATGTAAACCTCCCTCCAACCGGTCTCCTTGAGATACCCGTAGTAGTAGCCTCCGGGCTTATCCGTAGGCTCACCCGGCTCAGCCCGTCGGATATAGTCTACCCTAGCCCCGTAAGCCATAGCGAGAAGCTGGTGGCCACCGCACAACCCTATGAGAGGCTTCCTCCATCCGCGGATAGCCTCCATAACGCCCTTAAGCCCCTCACGGGTGTAGTGCTCCCAGGGGATACCCGAGCCCCCTATGACCACGCTTTTAGGGTTCAACCTCCCAAGGTAGCTGGGATCCACCCTCGTGTAATACTCGACCTCAAACCACTCCCCAGCCAACCTAGTGAGCAGGTTCAGCAGACGCTCGTTAGCCTTGACCACGGCTACCCTATCAGGATTAGCCTTCTTAGCTATGTCTATCAGCAGGTGAACCATAACCACCTAGGAATAAAACCTACAGCCATTAAAAGATTTAAGCTATGGCATAGGTCTAATTCCTCAGCATTAAACGTGGTTCGGTAAAAATCTACATCCGACGCAACAAGCATATGTAGAGAAGCATATAAAGGCATGGATGACATAGCTCTGATAAGGAGGAGAGTTAGCTGAATCAGCTATTGATCCTCGGACCTGTCGGGATGATCCTAGTCGGGCTAGCATCCATAGGGTTTTGGAGACTAAAGAGAGGGGTGGGTTTCAGATACTTCGTCTTGGGAGGTTTGACTATGATATCAGCCATCACCCCAAAGCTTATCCTAGACCTAACGGCGACCTCTGCTCTGAGCTCTTGGGCCGAGGCAACCTTCGGGTCAACCGGGTGGCTCATACTAGTCGGAGCTTACGTCGGCCTCAGAACCGGATTCTTTGAGTGCGGATTTACCTACATAGCCTTCTCGAAGACAAAGTTAAGAAACATGTCCCTAGACGAGGCCATAGCCTTCGGAGTCGGGTTCGGTGCGTTCGAAGCGGTTTTAATAGCGATTCCATCGCTCATCCAGATTCTCGTTTTCATGACCAACCCCTCGATTCTAGACGCGCTCCCTCCCACAGAGAGGCAGATGGTCGAGGCTCAGCTGAGTATGCCTACGTGGATAGTTCCTGCCCCCATAATAGAGAGGGTGTTCACGATACTCGCCCACGTCTTCACGACCCTGCTAATTTTCTCATCGGTCAGAGAAGGTAAAACCACC
>Ga0190363_1002472_pt1 | contig 10518 bp, 6 predicted proteins | sample 48721867_MG_FD_161272 | JGI IMG/M metagenome (GOLD analysis project Ga0190363, IMG submission 161272) | Hydrothermal vent microbial mat bacterial communities from Southern Trench, Guaymas Basin, Mexico - 4872-18-6-7_MG | ecosystem: Environmental > Aquatic > Marine > Hydrothermal vents > Microbial...
TAAACTAGAAGACGTAAAGAGTGTGCTCATACTTGGTTCAGGTGGAATCAAAATAGCTGAGGCAGCGGAATTTGATTATAGTGGTTCTCAGGCAATAAAAGCGTTAAAAGAGGAAGGAATCCGAGTAATCCTAGTTAATCCGAATGTAGCTACAATACAGACCTCTACTAATCTCGCAGATAAGGTCTATCTACTTCCAGTAAAACCCGAATTCGTAGAGAAGGTCATAGCAAAAGAACGTCCTGATGGTATTCTCCTAGGTTTTGGAGGCCAAACAGCACTTAATTGTGGCGTAGAACTTGCGAAGAAGGGCATACTTGAAAAGTATGGTGTGAAAGTTCTTGGTACATCCGTTGAAAGTATTGTAAAGGCTTCTGACAGAGACCTATTCAGAGAGACCATGATAAAGCATGGTATTCCTGTTCCTCCATCGAAGGCTGCATTTTCTGTTAAAGAGGCATTAGAGATAGCAGAGGACATAGGATATCCCGTAATGGTAAGAGTTGCGTTTAACTTGGGTGGTGCTGGTTCACTAGTGGCTTTTAGTAGAGAGGAATTAGAGAAATTAGCAGCAAGAGCCTTAGCTCAGTCGCCAGTCAATCAAATATTAGTCGAAAAGTATCTACATCATTGGAAGGAGATAGAATTTGAAGTTGTTCGTGATTATAAAGATAATGCAGTTGCTGTTGCATGTCTAGAGAACATGGATCCCATGGGTATTCATACGGGAGATTCAATAGTAGTAGCTCCATCCCAGACATTGACTAATAGGGAATATCAGCTACTTAGAGATGCTTCATTAGCTGTAGCTAGGGCTATAGGCATTGTTGGTGAATGTAATGTACAACTCGCTCTTGATCCAGAGTCTGAGAAATATTACGTCATTGAAACAAATCCAAGAATGTCCCGCTCATCCGCATTGGCTAGTAAGGCTACTGGATATCCCTTAGCGTACATCGCTGCTAAATTAGCTATAGGTTATACACTTCCCGAGCTCATTAATAAAGTAACAGGTATTACCTCTGCTCACTTCGAACCCGCCTTAGACTATGTAGTTGTTAAGATGCCTAGATGGGACTTCAAGAAGTTTTCTAACGCAATAGAACAAATAGGAACTGAAATGCGGAGTATAGGTGAAGTAATGGCAATTGGGCGCTGTTTCGAAGAAGCATTACAGAAGGCCATTCGAATGCTTGATATAGGCAAGGATGGCCTTGTAGCAAATATTGATGAAGATTATGAAGACTTCTCTCTAGATGAGTTGAGAAACTCTTTAAAGGTTCCCAGACCTTATAGAATATTTACTATAGCTAAGGCCATAAGAGCGGGTATGAGCATTGATGAAATTTATGCACTCACTGGAATAGATCCCTGGTACTTATACAAAATTAAGAATATAGTTGATATGGAGCGTAAACTGAAGAGGGTACGAAGACTTAGTAATGATGAGAGCATAGTTGACCTGATAAGAGAGGCTAAAAGATTAGGTTTTTCTGATGTACAAATAGCTAGATGCATAGGTGTTAATGAGGACGAGATTCGTGAGTTTAGGAAGAGACACGGAATATTACCAGTTGTGAAGAGAATAGATACACTTGCTGCTGAATGGCCAGCTAAAACCAATTATCTCTATGTAACTTATGGTGGGGACTCTGATGATATAGATTTCTCAAGAGGAAATAAAGTTTTAGTATTAGGTGCTGGTGTCTTTAGGATAGGCGTTTCTGTAGAGTTTGATTGGTGTGTTGTACAGCTCTCTTGGGCTTTAAAAAGTAAGGGAGTAGATGAAGTAATAGTCCTTAACTACAATCCAGAGACTGTTTCAACTGATTGGGACGTCAATGATAAACTATACTTCGACGAAATAACCTTAGAGCGCGTTCTAGATATATATGAAAAAGAGAAACCAATTGGTGTAATAACATGTGTAGGCGGCCAAATAGCTAATAATTTAGCTCCGCTCCTGGAGAAGAAAGGCATAAAGATACTTGGCTCTAGTGGAAATGCAGTGGATATGGCGGAGGATAGGAGGAAGTTTAGTGCACTTCTTGATAAGTTAAGTATACCTCAGCCACCTTGGATTGAGTGCGAAAATCCAGATGATGTAATTGAATTCTGTCGTAAGGTAGGTTTCCCCGTTATAGTACGGCCATCATATGTGCTCTCAGGACTAGCCATGCGAATTATAAGAAGCGAAGAGGAATTGAAAGCTTATTTAAATGAAATATCACGAAATCCTAAAGTCAGTAAGCTAGTAGTGAGCAAATTCATAACGGGAGCTAAAGAGGTCGAAGTTGATTGCGTATCCGATGGTAAGCGCGTCCTTATTGGTGCAGTGATAGAGCATATAGAGCATGCAGGAGTACATTCGGGTGACTCAACAATGGTTATACCACCGCTAACACTAAGTCCTGAAGTTATTAATAAGTTGAAGGAGTATACATACCGGATATGTACTTCTCTCGGAGCGAAGGGACCTGTTAATATACAATATATCGTTAAAGACGATAAAGTATATGTCATAGAGTGTAATCTAAGGGCCTCTCGCTCAATGCCTTTTGTATCTAAGGTGAAGGGCATAAACTTAATGGAGCATGTTGCGGATGTACTTATGAATGGAGAACTAAAGATCGAACCAAAGATATATGAACCTCCTGTCCTCCATTATGGTATCAAAACACCACAATTTTCGTGGACTAGAATACGTGAAGCATATCCAACGTTAGACGTAGAAATGAGGTCTACTGGCGAGGTTGCTTCCTTAGGCGTGAACTTCTATGATGCATTAATAAAATCATGGCTAGCTGCCCCTCCAAATGAAATCCCTGAAAAAGGAACTACTATCCTAATAGTCCTTCATGATGTTAATGACAAGGATATCCTTACTAAGGTGTTCGAAATAACCAAAATTCTGTATTCTCTATCATATAAGCCCATAATTGTCTCGTCTCTATCCTTAGAAAACGGCGATTCCATATACAAATATGTTAATTTAATAAAGCGCAGGAAAGTCGGTATGGTAATTATTGTAGATGGACATGATGGACGAGATATAAAATGGGATTATCCAATAAGAAGATCTTGTGCAGACTTTTTAGTACCCTTGGTCTTAGATCTTAACTTAGCTTATTACTTAGTGAAAGCATTTAAATATTATTTACTTGGTGGCGAAATAACGGTAAGTTCTCTAGATGAATATTACAGGTGGGGAAAGTTATGGAAAAAATGAGAGCTGTTCTAGTATTAGAGGATGGTACAGCCTTCTATGGGTTTGGCTTCGGTTACCCTAAAACTGTAATAGGAGAGGTCGTATTTACCACAGGTATGGTAGGATATACAGAGTCACTAACAGATCCATCATATAAAGGGCAGATCCTCTGTTTTACATACCCTCTAATAGGCAATTATGGAGTTCCTCCATATGATATGAAGGACGAATATGGACTTCCCTTACACTTCGAATCCTTTAGCATAAAGGCTGAAGGAGTCATAGTGCATGAAGTTTGTTTTAATCCGAGCCACTGGAGCTCCATTATGAGTTTTGATGAATGGTTAAGATCCGAAAAAATACCTGGCATCTATAGGATAGATACACGTGCCTTAGTTACCAAATTAAGAACTCAAGGAGTTATGATGGGCATCCTTAAACCATATTATGAAGGAGAGAAAATCGATAAAATAGAACTATTAGCAAGACTAAAAGAATCAGCTAAGTATGGTTCTATTGATTATGTGGCTAAGGTTTCCGTTAAGAACCCTGTATTATATAAGACTAGGGCTTTAAGAAAAGGTCTCATAGCAATAATAGACTGTGGTATTAAATTAAGCATAGTAAGGTCTATTTTAAGGAGAGGATTTGATGTAATTCTTCTTCCACATGACGTCACAGCAGATCGTATAGTAGACTTAGCTCCTGATGGTGTGGTATTAAGCAATGGACCAGGAAATCCAAAGTTATGTAAGGCTACAATTAAGACTGTGCAAGACCTCATAGAGTATGGCATGCCTATGTTAGGGATATGCTTAGGTCATCAAATAGTATCTCTAGCTCTTGGTGCTGAGACCTATAAGCTTCCTTATGGACATAGAGGCCAAAACAAGCCATGCATTGATATTATGACTGGAAGATGTTACGTTACTTCACAGAACCATGGTTATGCCGTAGACCTTAATTCACTTAAACGTACAGGTCTTAAACTTTGGTTCATAAATGCTGATGATAAGACTGTAGAAGGCGTCATAGATAAGAAGAGGAATATATTGTGTGTTCAATTCCATCCTGAGGCATCACCTGGCCCTAACGATACTGCGTGGGTTTTTGATTATTTTGCTAAAATAATCGAACGAAAGAAACATGTGACTTAAAAGTATTACTCGGCTTTACTAGCATAAATAAATGCCTGTACCTCCAAGTCCAAATCAATATATATTACATCCCAACCTAAATCCTCCAGCAAATCCATTATAACTCTTGGTCGAACTATGTTCTTATGCACCTCTATTATAAGTCGTCTTATGGAGTCTTCTTTTAATATTCTCCTTGAAGATGATAGTATATGATATTCATATCCTTCAACATCGATTTTTACTAGATCCAGTTTATTTACACTATACATCTTTAATGCCTTTTCAAGGGTAATCATCCTCGTACATATTCTATTAAACACGCTTCTTCCTAAATCAGCTATGTATTCCTTAAGAAACGACGAATTTATAAGATCCTCAGATATATAGAGGGTTTTTACGCCATCATAATCACCTATGGCATAATTGGATAGGAGTACATTCTTTAGATTGTTCAGCTTAACGTTAACATACGCTATTCTATATGCAATAGGGTTCGGTTCAAATCCTATAACTAAACCATTACTGCCCACATACTGAGCGACTTTGAGAAGCCATATACCTATAAAGCTGCCTATGTCAAAGACTTTCCATCCCCTCCTTGGTATGTACTCATGTACGAGTTCATAATCTTTATAGTAATAGATGTGTAGTACGTTATTCCAAGCAGTATTTAATATCATTGAAGGAACATAAATCTTCATCCTATTGGGCAGGCTTATTCTCACTAATCTTGGAATTTTAATTAAATACGATAAAGTAAGCTTTATAGTACTACTTAAAGGCAACGTCACTAACGATGGTGCTATAAGCCCTACTACTTTTCTTAAGAGCACGATCTGTTATTAATATTATGGAGGTATTAACTGCTTCTCCTATCCCCTTTTAATAGCAGTAATATGAGAAATGCTACGAGCGCTAATAGAGCAACTATTTCAAATGTCTCTGAAAGTCCAAGTCTCATCCACGCATAACTCGAAACCATAGGCCCTATTATAAACCCTGCCCGTATACATATTTGTCTTAACGTCATAGCGATATTTAATTCACCTTCCCTTGTCATCTTCACTAAATATGATGCTGAAGGAGACCATGTAGCGCTCCATGCTCCTATCAAAAGCATATACATAATTCCTAACATCACTACATTAGTTATAAAGGGCCATGGAAAAGCTATTACTGGAATTAAAGAGGCAAAGAGCAATAGTGTCCTTTTATATCCCACTCTATCACCTAAAATACCACTTGGTATTTGTATAATCATCGTAGCAAGCCCTAGTCCGAATGAAGAAAATAAGCCTATCTCCGATTTACTCATACCAAATCTCTCCTTCAGATAGATTGGCAAGATAGGATCTATCATCCCCCTTGCTGTGGAAAGCAATCCGTATGCTATTAGAAATACCACTGTATTTACTGCTATTCTCCTTAATGATAACGTTCTATCTTTAGTCCTCCCACCATGATTAGAGACATTTACTTTCAGCATCAGGCTTGGTAATACAAGTATAGTAGCTATGAGTGACATAACATAGAAGAGCATATGCCATCCCCATCTCTCAGCGATCATCCCTCCTACAATAGGTCCTAATAATCCACCAATAGGCCACGAGATATTCATCAATCCGTATGTAATTCCGATTTTACTTGGCTTAGAGAGGCTAGCTATTACTAACATCCTTACTGGAATGAATATTGCATACGCACTCGAGTTCAAAATGAAGAATGGTATTGTCTCTCTCCAATCATCGGCATGTGCAAGCAGTATGCCTGATATACTGAGGCATACAAAACTTGAACCGATTATAATACCTGGCCTTATTTCTCCTACTATTAGGCCTGATAATAACATAAATATTAAGGAAACCGCTGATGTCAGGGAGTAGACATAGCCTACATCAATCATGGTGGCTCCTAAGTCCATTAAATATAGAGATTGCAGGCTACCTACCATGTTTAAACATATCGCCATACCTACATTAGCTATGAAGAGTATCTTTAGTTCATTACTCCTATCCATGGAGCAACCTACCTCTTAAGCGGTAAATAGATCTATAGAATAAGTTCTTAAAAATATAGCTAGGTCAACAAATTTTCATTATTAATATAAACTAATTTTATTTAATACACATTATAGTATGTTGAAAAATATTCATCTCATGGATCAAATTTACAACATTTTATACTCTAGTATCTCAATCTTATAATTCCATTTATCGAAGTATAAGTTCCCTCCTTTCCATTCTACTTCTCCCCTCTGATTATCTACTGGATCGGAGCGGAAATACACTTTAGGTGGATCGAACTGGACCATTATATCGCTATTAGCTATCATCCTAAAGTTATCTATATTTCCAAAGTAGAATGGCTTTCTATCCTCAGGCATGCCGCCTCCTATAGATGGATCTACGTATAACCAACCATATGGTTCGACATAGAACTGAGCCCAGTCATGAGGACTTGGACTTATTGGATTCATGTACCAACTCGACTGCCATCTTGCCGGGACGCCGACTATCCTGCATAGTGTTATGAATAATAATGCTTGCATTCCACAATCTCCCTTGAGATTAGTAGCCACAAATTCTGGAATGTTATCATACAATGCATATTCGTATGGCAAGTTATAAGTTACGTTCTTCACAATCCATTCATATATTTTCTTAGCCTTTACGTAGGGGTTCTTTTCCGTGCCCACTATGTCCTTAGCGAGCTTCTCTAGACGTGGCGTGAATACTATGTGTGGTGGCTTCTCAGAAGTGTACTTAACATAGATATCACTATCCTCATCGTAAGGTAATATCTTTGATGGATCTACTCTCTTAAAGAAGGCCTTGCATGTGTACTCGTATTCTACCCACACCTTTGCTCCTTCTTCTGTCATAGGTACTTCGAAATATGCTGTCCTTTGAAGAGCTTCTTCATGTGCTATATACGGCCTCTTCGGATAATATCCTACTATCCTTATATTTGATTGTAATTCGCACTTTCTAGGCACAGGTATCCAAATTCTAAGCTTTTCGCCATCTGGCACTACCCCAGGCTTCACACTTATAGTGTGCCTTACTCTGAATTTTATTGGCATCAGATAACCGTCTTTAGTCTCCGCAATTTTCTTTATAATGTCCTGTTGTTCATATAATTTCTTCCTAGCCATCTCCCTTTTCTCATCTCTTCTCTTCTTCCTTCTCTTCTCCCACTCTTTGTTCAGTTTAAAGAAGTTGAATACGAAGAACTTAAAGAAACGCATTTCTCCATCTATACTTTTACAGTCTACTTTTCTCTCATTAATTAATTCTCTAAACTCACTCTCGCTTATATCAGGGATTTCCTCTCTAAATTTACTGAATGCTTCATCATAAGTTAAGTTGTATTCATTACGAAGCACATATATTCTAAAGAGTTCATATTCTAATCTTCTCCTTTCGAAAAAGTCTTTTGTTCTGCTTAACATATCTTTAATAGCCTCTTCTGCGCCTTTAAGATCGCCTTTATTAATTAATTCCTTTATCTCGCCTGGTATTGCTTCTTTGAGGAAAGCAACTATGCTCATGTCTCATCACTCTTCGCTTTTTAATAAAATATCAAAAGAGAATTATATATTTTAATGAAGTTCTAATATCATTACTCCAAGAATGTTGGTATTTTGTTATATTCCTCCTTTACTATCTTCACAGCTAATTTTGGTTGCCTAGTCCTTGTGAATAATCCCTTTCTATTCAGTATCGCTCTACGGGCACTCTGTGGCGTCCTGAAATCTGCAAAATTCCAAATGTGCATCCCTATTACGTAATCCTTTTTCTTTAACATGTGTATGTATCTCTTAATGAACTCTGCTTGGTATTCCTCACTCCACATAATAGGTGGATCGTGATGGAATCCATGAACTGCTCCTGCTCCAAACTCTGTTATCAATATTGGTTTATCAGGATACATCTTATGTAGCTCATCTAATATCTTCTCTGCCTCTTCGATTCCTTTATTTAGATCTCCTGGATACTTATACCATCCTAAGTATATGTTAATGCTTATTACGTCGACAGCTTTAAGCGCCCTATCTGCGATATTATACATTGATGCAAAGGTAACTGGTCTAGTTGGGTCTAATTCCTTTACATGGTCTACAAGCTCTTTTATGAAATCATAAGCTTCGTCAACATCACTTTTAGGCTCGTTAGTAACACTATACATTATCACTGAAGGCCTGTTCTTATGCTGTTTTATCATCTCACTTATCATCTTTTTAACCTTTTCTATGTATTCCTTATCCTTGAAATGTATTTCTTTGGCCCCTACCATAGGGGCTTCCAATATTACTAGAAAACCGAATCTATCAGCTAAATCTAGATGTGCATTGCTATATGGATAATGCGTTGTCCTAAACGAGTTCACTCCTAGCTCTTTCATTAGATAGAAATCCCTTATTAGAACTGCACCGAACAAATATTTACCAGTTATTGGAAAATCTTCATGCCTTCCAACGCCCTTTAAGAAAACTGGTCTCTCGTTTAAGTAGAGCCTTCCGTTCTTAACTTCGACCTTTCTAAAACCTATATTCTCACATACCTCATCTCTCACTACATGTCCTAGCATTAACATGACTTTAAGAGTATACAATTCTGGCTCTTCCGGACTCCAAGCTTTTATACCTTTAACTCTGTCCTCTACATATGCTTTACCGTCTTCAAGTTGTTTCTCTATGGAGTATATCTCCTTACCTTTTTTATCTAACAACACAAATCTAACATTCAATCCATTCCTCCCTTTGGCTACTAGTGATGCTTTAAGCAGGCCTTTATGATCTGTTATAACAGTCAGATCCTCTATGTATTCCTTATTAGTGAATTCCACATAAACAGGTCTAAATATCCCTCCGTAGTGGAAGAAATCGAAATATGTGCTATTCATTCCCTCTCCTGGAGGAATGCATTGAGGAGTAAGTGTATTGTTTACTTTCACTACGAGCTTATTGTATTCACCGAATTTTACTGCCTCACTTGCATTTAGCCTAAACTGCGTAAATGCACCCTCATGCTCTCCGATTTCTATGCCATTTAGCCAAACTTTTGCTCTGTAGCTTACGCCCTCAAACACAATCCATACCAATTTGTCCTCATATTCCTTATTGACAAAGAACTCAGTCTCATACCAGGCTGTACCCATATATTGATCTAGTGATGGTCTTTGCTCATTCCATGAAGATGGCACATATAATAGATCATTTGTGTCGATGCCATTGAACCATCCATCTTTCTCTCCTACGTCTTCTGGATCTACTTTAAATTTCCAAAATCCTTCAAGTACTATCTTAGGTCTACACTTACTGAACATAGTTTCTCCTCTTTAGTTAGATAAACGGCGATTATTTTTGAATATTGCCATTATGAAATAGGATTTGATGTGCCTCTTAATATATGATTAATTATGTAAGATGTGATCTTAAAAATTCTCGTATTCTATCTTTATGTATGAATTTTCACTATTCTCTGGCCTAATATTTTATTGTTCGGCATAAGCACTAAGTGGCCATCATTCTGCCTTATATGAGTATATAACATTGTTATATTTTCTACAATCCCCTCAATACCTCCTATATTTACCTGTTCCCCGATCCTTATAGGTTTAGTAAGAAGTATGAAGAGGCCTGCAAGAGCTTGACTAAGTACTTGTTGCGATGCGAATCCTATCACCATGCCCATAAAGCCTCCAATGGCTATTCCTGTGGCCTCGCCCGATATAATGCCAGTTATACCGACCAATATGCTTCCGAGCCCTACTATTTTCACTAAATTCTGTATCATAGTGGCTTCTGCATGCCCATATTTCTGTCTGACACTCCAGTATACAAATCTAGCAAAGGAATTAACAAGAACATAACCTACTACTATTCCATATGTGGCCCTTATGTACTGTTCAAAATCAAGTATCCTCTCGGCTCTGGTTCCTGGAATTACATCCTTCAGTAGAAAATCGAGTAATGCCTGAAGTACTATGAATGTTATTACATAGCCTATGAATCTGGCAAGAGCAATTCCAGGCTTCTTTAATTTGGCCTTCACATTATCCCTTATAATATTCTATTTCCTCTTTTCGCAATATATATTTATCTCAAAGCATTCAAGCCAACCAGGTTATCAATTATGTTTGGTCATATATCTATGCATATTTCTACTT
>Ga0190363_1002473_pt1 | contig 10516 bp, 13 predicted proteins | sample 48721867_MG_FD_161272 | JGI IMG/M metagenome (GOLD analysis project Ga0190363, IMG submission 161272) | Hydrothermal vent microbial mat bacterial communities from Southern Trench, Guaymas Basin, Mexico - 4872-18-6-7_MG | ecosystem: Environmental > Aquatic > Marine > Hydrothermal vents >...
ATGGCTGAGCACTGGCGCCGTTACACGTGTGGCAAGTGCGGCTACACAGACTATGTGAGAGAGAGAAAGAAGGAAGGTGGCTCAGAGGAGAAAGAGGCGTAACGGAATGCCCCTCCCCTCGCTGGTGAAGAGGAATCTGGGTGGCCGCCGAATACTATGCATCGGGATTGAAGGGACAGCGCACACCTTAGGCGTAGGGATCGTGGACGGTGAAGGCGAAGTGCTCGCCAACGTTAGGGATGAGTACGTTCCGGCCGAAGGAGGGATACATCCCAGGGAGGCCGCCCAGCACCATTCGAACAGCGCTAAGCAAGTAATCCTATCAGCTCTAAAGGATGCAGGAGTTAACATGGAGGACATCAACCTTGTTGCCTTCTCGCAGGGGCCGGGGCTAGAGAACCCCCTAAAGGCCCTTGCTTAAGAACCGTTGCAACCATTGCCAGGGCATTATCGCTACTGCTTGAAGTACCCCTAGTAGGCGTAAACCATTGCCTGGCACACATAGAAATAGGCCGCCTTACCGAGGACGTAAGAGACCCTTTAACTCTGTACGTTTCCGGGGGGAATACGCTGGTCGCAGCCTACGAGAAGGGAAGGTACAGGGTTTTCGGCGAAACACTAGATATAGCCGTGGGGAACATGCTCGACATGTTTGCTAGGGCTCTCGGTTTGAAACACCCTGGAGGGCCAAAGGTAGAGGAGCTTGCAGGCGAAGGAAAGTTGTTTATTCAGCTTCCATATGTTGTCAAGGGCATGGACCTCTCGTACTCGGGTTTGTACACGGCTGCCATAGGAAAGATAGGACACTGCAGGATAGAGGATCTATGTTACAGCGTCCAGGAAGTATGCTTTTCCATGCTTGCAGAGGTGACGGAGAGGGCGCTGGCTCACACCGGTAAAAGAGAGGTCTTACTAACGGGTGGCGTGGCTAGGAACAAGCGTCTACAGGAAATGATCGAATACATTTCCAAGGAGCACGACGCAGAGTTCCATGTGGTTCCCCCCTCCCTGGCAGGCGACAATGGGGCAATGATTGCATGGACAGGAATACTGGAGTACGCCAGCGGGAGAATAATAAGAGTGGAGGAAAGCCGGGTTAAGCCTAGATGGAGGCTTGACGAGGTGACCGTCCCCTGGATGGAGGAGTCATAATTGCTTTTCAGGAAGGGCGCGGAGGCTCACCTTTTCCTAGAAGACCTCTTCGGCAGGAAGGTTCTCGTCAAGGTGAGAGTCACCAAAAATTATAGGGTTACAGAGTTGGACCTTCTTTTAAGGCGGCAGAGGACGGTGCGTGAGGCTCGTCTGCTCCACGCCGCCAAGAGGGCTGGAGTACCGGCGCCAACTGTTTACTTGGTAGACGTAGATAACGCAACCATCATAATGGACTACGTTGAAGGTGGAACCTTGAAAGAGCTTATTAAAAGTGGCAGGTTGCCGGGTGAGGAACTGCGTAAACGACTTTACGAGGTGGGAAAGTCGATAGGGAGGCTGCATAGGATGGGAGTAATACATGGGGACCTGACAACTTCTAATATGATACTCAGCCGTGGAAAAATCTTCTTCATAGACTTCGGACTGGGCGACTTCTCCCGAAGCGTTGAGGACCGCGGTGTAGACCTTCACCTGATGAAGAGGGCGCTGGAAAGCACCCACTATGACGTTTTTGAAGAGGCCTTCGGCATCATACTTCAAGGCTACCGGAGCTCGTTCAGCGGGGCAGACGCTGTAATAGAGAAAATGTGGGAGATCGAGAGGCGAGGGAGGTACTCGGAACGGTGAGAAAGGTTTTTTTCGCCACCGGAAACCCTCACAAGTTGAAGGAAGCAAAAAGGGTTCTCTCCAAGTACGGTATTACGGTCGAACAGTTAACTGTTAAACGGGTTGAGGTACAGTCAGAAAGCTTGGAGGAGATAGCTAGGTTTAGCCTGGAACATGTTATGCGTGAGGTCCACTTAGACGGCGTCGTCCTCGTCGAGGACGCCGGCTTGTTCATAGAGGCTCTTAATGGCTTTCCGGGGCCATATTCGTCCTATGTTTTTAGCAAAATAGGTAATGAAGGCATCCTGAAGTTGATGGATGGCGTTGAAAACCGCAGGGCAAAGTTCGAATCCGTAGTCGCAGCCGTAAACCAGAGCCGAATCGTAACGTTTAGAGGGGAAGTCCTCGGAGTGATCGCGCACGAGGCTAAAGGCGGGAAAGGGTTCGGGTTCGACCCTATATTCATACCCTACGAAGGCGACGGGAGGACCTTCGGAGAGCTTGAAGTGGAGGAAAAGAACGCCCTTTCCCATAGGGCAAGAGCTCTTAGAAAGCTTGCGGAATGGCTCACTGGAAGCTCGAAAATTATTTAAATCTTCGAACCATAGTTCCTCCAGCTTTCACGGTCTAAGACTTCTGAAGGGTTCAGCCATGGCGAGGATGTACGCCAGGAAGAGAGGGAAGTCATCGTCGAAGAGACCCCCGGTGAAAAGGCCGCCTGAATGGTTTGATAAGACGCCGGAGTGGGTTGTAGACAAAGTAGTAGAGCTTGCCAAAAGCGGCCACCCGCCATCCATGATTGGAGTTATCCTAAGGGACCAGTATGGTGTCCCCCTTGTTAAGCCGATAGTAGGCAAAAAGATCACCCAGATCTTGAAGGAGCACGAACTCGCCCCTTCCCTTCCAGAGGACCTCATAAACCTCATGAGGCGGGCTGTGAGGGTTAGACGTCATCTTGAAGAGCACAAGAAGGACCTCCACTCAAGAAGGGGTCTTCAACTTATAGAGTCAAAGATCCACAGGCTGGTAAAGTACCACAAGCGGAAGGGAGTTCTACCACCAGACTGGAAGTATGACCCTGAGAAGGCAGCCATACTCATACGGCAGTAAAAGGCGGGTTTGAAGGGAAAGTGCCTCCACCTCAACTCGTTAAGGCAGCTAGAGACGTGGCGAGTTACCTGCGTGAAAAAGCACGGGAAAACGCTCTTTTTCAGGTAGTTTCTCACTTGGACGCTGACGGCATCGCAGCGGCAAGCATCATTTCAACCTCCCTTACACGGCTTAATGCAAGGTTCCACGTCCGGATAATCCAGCAGCTAAGCAGGAAGAGCCTAGAGCGTATCCCGAGAAGGGAGAGAGTGTTCGTGTTCACCGACATGGGTAGTGGACAGTTAAAGCTTCTGGAGGAATCCCTGCAAGAAGACACCGTAGTAATCGATCATCACCCCCCCGAAGAGGGCGGTGGAAGGCTCATCCACTTTAACCCTCACCTTTTCGGCTTAGATGGAGGTGTCGACGTCAGCGGCGCCGGAGCAGCATACCTGGTGGCAAGAGAGATTGACGTTAAAAACAGGGACCTGTCCCCGTTGGCCATCGTCGGAGCCCTCGGGGACAGGCAAGACAAAGGAAAGCAACGTAGTCTAACAGGCTTAAATGCCGAAATAGCTAGGGAAGGAGTGGAGCACGGCATTCTGCAGGAGGTTAAAGACCTGATAGTTTTTGGACGTGAGACACGTCCCATACCAGTTGCTCTTGAATACACGACAGACCCATTCATACCCGGTTTATCCGGGAACCACGGTGCATGCTTAAAGTTTCTCGTGGAGAGAGTGCAGATACCATTGAAGGCGGGTGATCGCTGGAGGACAATAGCCGAGCTTTCACGTGAAGAGAAAGCTAGGCTGGTCTCCGAGCTTGTAAAGTACATGTTGGGTCCGGGAAACATGAGCGCTGACGAAGCCCAGAGCATTATAGGTACTGTTTACGTCTTAAGCAGGGAGAGAGAGGGAACCCCCATGAGGGATGCAAGAGAGTACGCGTCGCTCCTTAACGCCTGTGGACGTACCGGGAGGACCGGGCTGGGATTAGCCATATGTATGGGGGAAAGGAAGAGGTCCCTTTCCGAGGCAGCGGAGGCCGTTGACGAGTACCGGGTGAAGCTAGCAGACTACATCAACTGGGTTGAAGGGGAGGGGATGAAGAAGCGGAAGAACCTGTACTGGTTCAGTGGAGTTGGCCGCATCGACGCAAGGATGGTTGGAACAGTTGCGTCCATACTCGCATCCTCTAAGAAGTATCAAAGCAAAGTTATCGTTGGATTAGCCTACTCTGACGAGGAAGACTGCATTAAAGCTTCCATTCGGCTGGGGAAAGGAGGGGAGAATGTAGATTTAGGAGAATTGGTGAGGAGGGTTATGGAGAGGATGAAGCTTGAGACGGCGGCTGGAGGCCATGAGTTAGCTGCTGGAGCATACATACCTGTCGGTAAGGAAGAAGAGTTTCTCATGTTATTCGACGAAGAACTGGGGATGGGCGGCTGTGGCGGAAGATAGCAGATCTAAAGCGGTGATCGAGATACTATTTGAGGATGCCCACATGGCAGAGGTAATGTTTAAAACGCTGCTCCCAGACAATAAGCCTCTTCCTAAAGGGTTAAAGTTAAGCATGAAAAACGTCGGAGAGAAGCTGATCATAATGGTCGAATGTGAAAAGGGCCTTAACACCTTCTTATCAACGATCGACGACATCCTTGCAAGCGCCTCTCTCACAGAGAAAACCGCGGAGTTAACCCGGAGAAACGTTAAAAAGTAAGGGTAGACGTGTGTCGCTTCTTTTACCGCTTCCTTTTTTCCTTCCACGTGTGGTGGCATACTAAACACTTGTAAGTGTACTCAACCCCTGAAGTTAACGGCTGCCTAAGTAAAACTTCAACTTGGGGGGAACCACACTTAACACACTTCTTCTCCAAGCTCAATGTAGACACCCCGCAAGCATCATTAAGCTGGTTGGACAGCCTCCTGACCTACCTCCACCACCCGTGTGCGAAGCTTAATAGGCTTCGACTTCCAAACATCACATTTCCTTAAGGGCGCTATTTTCCTAGCTAAGTTATAAATTTCAGAGCCCACCTTGCCCAGCACCATCTCTTGGGCGAAGTCGCCATAATCCAACTGCTTCGCCTTGTTTTCCACTATTTCCTTCATTACCTTCCTGATAGCTTTTTCCTGGCTGGTCTTGATCCTGTTTACAGTGAACGCTACAGGGTAGACGCGTAGCCCCCGTCCATCCCTGGTTACAACGTCGAAGATACCTTCCACTTTACTGCTTCCCCGCCTTATAAGGCTCCTAAGGAAGTCTCGTGCAAATTCGTGGCCGTGAAACTCTGTCTGCGCAACATCCCCTGAAACGTTTATTATTTTAAAGTAAAGTTTCACGTGGATCAACGAGAAGTCTCCTGTAATGTCGTACAGTGTAGTCTCCATCACTCTACCAAGGATCTTCTCTGGGCTGTTCGCCGGAGTCAACCCGATCTCAACGTTACCAAAGTAGGGTGGGGCTAGGACGGTAAACCACTTTTTAGTGCTCCATGTATCCTTCACACGCTCTTTACGGCTCATCAGCGACCGCCCCGGATCCAACTGTAACATCTTGACTAATATCATCTTTGACAAAGGGACTACACGCACCCTTTTTATAAAGCTTATCCATCCACAGCTCTCTCATTCCACCAAAAAACTTCTTATCATGGAGGATCCGTAAGGGAAAGATATCTTTAAAAGAGAGGTAATGTAAAGAGGAAAATTAAATAAAGGGAGAAACGGGATGAGTCCGTTGGCAAACAGGAGTTTTCTGGCAAGCCTTTTCGACGACATCCTCCGGGTAGTTAAGGTCAAAGTTGATAAAAAGCTCTTCGTCCTAGCTGCAAGCGTCGCATTAATAGCACTTCTTGCCTTCTTAATCAGGCTTTTCCCGTTCTTCCTGTATCCCCCCTACATAGCAGCGTATGACCCCTGGATCCAGTACTATAACACCGTGTTTATAACTACTTACGGGTATGGTGCCTGGTTTGGATGGTATGACAGGATGAGGTGGTACCCGTATGGGCAAGATATATCACGCAGCTACCTTCCAGGAGTCCCCTTCACAGCCGCTACATTATACTTCTTACTAAAAGCATTAGGCGTTAACCTCGACGTGTACATGGTTTGCTACGTCCTCCCAGCCGTCATGGGCGCCGCCTCCTGCGTCGCAATGTTCTTCCTCGGACGTGAAGTCCTAGACGAGAAAGCAGGCCTAATAGCCTCCTTCCTGCTTTCCTTCACCCCAGGCTTCATTGAACGGACCATCGCAGGCTTTTTTGACAACGAGTGTGTAGGCCTATTCTTCTTCATATTGACAACTTTCTTCTTCATAAGATCCTTGAAGAGGAAATCGGTTTTTTCAGCGGTTATGGCTGGGTTAAGCCTGGGAGGGTTCATAGCCAGCTGGGGGGCTGCAATATACATGCTGTACGTTCTCCCGTTAACAGTCATCCTATTAATCCTACTTAAGAGGTACTCGAGCAACCTGCTAATAGGATATAGCATAACCGTAACACTAGGCCTCTTCGTGGCCACACGTGTCCCGGAATACGATGCCGGCTACCTAGTTTCAGGAAGCGCACTTCCCGCAATAATTGGGTTACTGATACTTGTGCTCTATGAAGTGTATCCGCGGGTTAAACCTGCAATCCGCAGCATCCCTGAAAAAATAGCTAAGTACCCGCAGATTCACAATCTCATAAAAACTAGGAGGAATGCCGCACTCACGCTAGCAGCGGTCACCGTAAGCCTCCTAACATGTGTAATGCTGCTTTTATATTCAAATCCTATTCTCTCCCTTGCTTTATCTTACAAGTTAAGTTCATTTTTAAGTGTTAGCGGACGCTATCTGTCGGTAGCCAATCCATTCTACAGAGAAGAAGAGGTAATCATAGCAAGCGTCGCTGAGCATGCTTCCACAGCGTGGGGCATGTTCTTCTACGACCTTCACGTTACAGTAATACTTTTCCCTGTTGGAATGTACTTTGCGTTTCAAAGGAGAAGGGATGAAGATCTCATGCTGTTAATCTTGGGCGTGACGACTGTCTACTTCGCAGGGTCCATGATCCGGCTCGTACTACTTTTTGCCCCCGTGGCGTGTCTCATGTCGGGCTTCGCCCTCGCCATGATATATGACCCGCTTTCACGCGTACTCCTAGGCGAGGAAAAGATAGCCATTAAAAGAAGGAGAGCTATTGTAAGGAAGATCTTGGGTAAAGAATCTGCCTTTGCCGTTTTTGCGATAACTGGAATTCTCCTTTTCTTTGCTTTCCATCACGGTGTAACGGCAACGGTCTTTTCCGGCTCGCCTCAGATGGCTCCAAGGGACAGCTATGGGAACTTTTACCTTGACTGGGAGGAGGCGTTTGCATTCATGCAGAACGAGCTGCCTCCAAACGCTATTATAGTATCTTGGTGGGATTATGGCTACTGGATTACCGTCAGGGGCAACAAGACAACCGTGGTTGACAATGCAACATTTAACACAACTCAAATAGCGCTTGTTGGAAGGGCGTTAACGTCTACCAATGAGACGGAAAGCTTGGAGATCCTGCGTCAGTTCAACGCCACCCATGTCCTCGTGTACTTTGGGCATAACGACGCAAACCTGCATGGAGACGAGGGGAAATGGATCTGGATGGCGAAGATCTCCTTTAACGTTTTTTACACGCCATGGGAGTACGAGTATTATGCTCCCACGCCAACCGGAGTAAAATACCTTCCAAGCTTCTTCAATATGACCCTCTACAAGCTTCTCTACTACCACGACCCTAACCCCGAAAACCCGTCTCAAAACGCGTTGGAGTACCGTCTTTACAGCTACATGCAGGATAACGGTTACCCCCTCGTGATAGGGTACAATGAGGTTGGAAACCCTCCGGGATGGTACCCCAATTGGCAGCACGGCTTCAGCGTTTTAAAACACTTCAAGCCGGTTTTCATATCGAGCAACCACTTGGTTAAGATCTTCGAAATAGATTACTCAATTCTGGACGCAAATATGAGCGTTGAAAGTGTAAGCATCGACGCGTCAGGGAACGGCGTAGCAAGGATAGTTAACAATGGAAAGGTCGCGTTCAACGTTACGGGAATCTACCTTAATGGTACGGCATGCGACTTCTCCGGTGTGATTATTCAGCCGGGTGAAAGCGTGGAGTTATCCTTCAAAGCAAGCGGGTTAACCCTTAACAGTGGCGATAAAGTACCCCTAAAGATAGTGGCATCCATCCCTGATTTAGAGAGGGAAATGGAAGTTACAGTAAGCTGATAAGGGTGCTCCCTAATGGGGTTCCTACTTAGAAAGTGTGTTTCATGTGGCCGGTACACTCTAAGGCAGGATGCCTGTCCCTACTGTGGAGGAGAGGTTAGGATCCCCCACCCGCCGAAATTCTCCATAGAAGACCGCTTAGGCGAGTGGAGAAGGAAACGGAAGAAAGAACTAATGGAGTTAAAGTCAACGTAAAGAAGGTCTAAACTTACCTTACTTTTCACGTGTGAAGGATCCCTGCCCGCGCTCACTTTTAATTATCGCTAATGCAGTATCCACCACCTTCTTTAACGCGGCTTCAGCTTGCTTATAATCCTTAGCCGTTACCTCGACTTTATATCTGGGGGCCCCCACCGTGTATATTTCAACGGATACGTCACCGTTCCCTGCGGCCTTTTCGGCCGAGATTAACGCCTTCTTAATGGCGTCTATTCCGTTAGGCTTCCAGCAAGTTAGTTCGAGGAACCCCCCTATCCTGACCCTTGGAATTTCAACGTATGCTCGGGCTAGCTCGGCTACAACAGCGGCCCATTTCTCGTCAACGCCTGCGTCGAGAAGAGCTTGCTCCCCTCTCTCTGAAGCCTCCTCCAGTCCAGCATATATCTCCCCATATTTGTCTTCAAGAGGCCATCCTACCTTCTCGTAGACTTCATCAATGGTTGCCTTAAGCTTTCCTGCAGCCAGCTCAAGAAGGTTATCAGCCTTCTGCGCCCTCTTCCACTCCTGTATTTTCTGCTTCCTCTGATATTCCGTCACCCTTCGAAGTGAAAGATCTATGAACCCTTTCCTAGGATCGGTTCTAAGAACCTTAGCAACAACCTTCTGCCCTTCTCTAACAAAGTTTCTTATGTTCCGAACCCAGCTTTGAGAAATCTCTGAAATGTGGATTAGCCCCTCCTTCCCCTCGTACTCGTCTAAGGAAACATAGGCTCCATGCTTAGCAACTCTCGTAACGGTGGCTATCACAAGGTCCCCCTCGCTCGGAAATCCTTTCCGCAACCTAACCATTTTCACCCACACTCTCTTACTTTTCCTACTTTCCTTCTCAAAACTTCAACTCAGAACCTGGATGATGTTCTTCTTTTTAACTAGGAGACGGGCCTTTCCTCCTCCTGGCTCAGCTAACATCGCTCCACACACGTGGCACTTAACGACCGTGCTGGCCCTGTCGAAGATTATGGTTTCCGTACCACAGTCTGGGCATTGAACCTTCAGGAACACGCTTCTAGGCTGTGGAATTATCTCACGCTGCTTCCGCAACCAAGCACCCTCCTTTAGACAGTTTCAACCTTCCTAAGGCGGATACCCTTAGTATGAATAATATGGCCACACTCCTTACATTTGAGCTTAAAACTGACTTTCTTCGTAGTTTTTGCAAACACTCTCTGGATCGGTTTGCCCCCCTCTACGCAGCGTAGAGAAGATTGGGCTGGCTGCCGTAGCCACGTTTCTTTCTCGCGTACCTTCTAGCGCCCTCCGCTAAAGCCCTATCCTTACCTTTCTTGTAAACACTCACTGAATGCTCGGTGTGCCTCTTACACCTAGGACAGTAGGTTCGCCTTATTTTAGGATATTTCACCGTTAACCCTCCACTTTTCCTCTAAAGAACCTCGATCTCGTTCAAGCTTGAGTAAGGAGAGAATGAAACCAATTTTATACTTTTCGCCCCGGAGGGGTCAGGTTTAAAAGTTAGGTAAAGAGCAGATGCCCGTAGGAGAAAATCCACTTTTAAGGCGAAGAATCCGACTTTGCATCCTCTTTTTTCTTCCAGAGAGGCGGGTACGTCCCCTTCTCCATGATTACTCTCTTGGTCTTAACGGCCAACCCCTTCTTTTCTCTAATAACTTGCTCCGTCGACATTAAAGCAGATCCCAATGCGACGAGCTCTCCTTTAAGGGTAAGAATGGCCACCATCCCCCCCGGCTCGATGCCCTCCTCCAATTTAACCACACCAGGAACTGCTAGGTCAGCGCCATGACATATGGCGTCAACAGCCGAGTCACGAACGAATATTTTAGGTAGGTGTTGAACGGCTATTTCGGCTGGCAATAAAAATTTCTTAATAGTTAAATCCCCCTCTTCCATCCAGAAGACATATGCATCCTTTAAATCATGCAGCGTCACAATATTTTCCTCCGTGAATGGTCCACTCCCGATTCTTCTAAGCTCACGCATATGTGCTCCGCACCCCAAAACTTCCCCTATGTCATGGCACAGCTTCCTAATGTAAGTTCCTGACTCGCAGCGTATCTTCAGCAAAACGTTTCGGCCGTCCATTTCGAGAGCTTCTATGCTATGTATTCTCCTAATCCTAAGCCGTCTCTTGACTGATGATCGAACTGGAGGTCTCTGATAGACCGGGCCAGTAAACTCGTTGCAAACCATTTTAACCTGTTCAAAGCCAACGTCC
>Ga0190363_1002474_pt1 | contig 10512 bp, 8 predicted proteins | sample 48721867_MG_FD_161272 | JGI IMG/M metagenome (GOLD analysis project Ga0190363, IMG submission 161272) | Hydrothermal vent microbial mat bacterial communities from Southern Trench, Guaymas Basin, Mexico - 4872-18-6-7_MG | ecosystem: Environmental > Aquatic > Marine > Hydrothermal vents > Microbial...
AAGGAACTCCTTATCCAGACCATGAGAAATGATTTCCCAAGGAAAAACCTCTTTTTTTTCTCGTTGTCTAAGAACAAAAAAATCAGGATTTATAGGACTTGTTTTAAAAGCCTGTTGCCAACCTTTGTCAAGAGCCAGGAAAAGGATTTTTCCTACTCGTCTGTCTCCGCGACTTAGCAAGGCTTGAGTATAAGCCCATTTAGGGAGGTCAAAGGCAATAGTCACCCCTCTTTCTCTTTTAAAGGCTGATTTGAGCCAGCGGATTTTTTTCTTCAAGTTTTCTATGGTTTCCATAGGATGCCATTGGAAAGGGGTAAATGGCTTAGGCACAAAACTGGCTACACTCAAATGAATATGAGGACAGAAACGCCCTTTTTGGACATTAAGCATGTTTTTTTTTATTTTTTTTATGAGAATAACTATCTCTTCTAAATCTTCTTGAGTCTCGGTAGGAAGACCAATAATGAAATAAAGTTTTAAAGTCCTGAATCCAAATTGAGCAATTAAACTAGCCGTTTGAAGGATTTGCTGTTCATTAAGATTTTTATTAATCACCGTTCTTAATCTTTGTGAACCTGTTTCAGGGGCAATAGTAATGGTCTTATGGTGACACTGTTTCATAGCTTCCAGTAAATCAGAAGAGATTTTATCTGCCCGTAAAGAAGAAAGGAAAAAGGACCCACTTTGATTTAAAATGAATTTTATTAAAGGAAACAACTGAGGATAATCATTGACCGCTGCCCCAACAAGTCCAATTTTAGAGGTGAATTCCAGTTTTTGTTGAATTATTTGGCAAATTTCTTTTAAAGGACGCATTCTAGGTGGGCGATAAACATAGCCAGCTCCGCAAAACCGACACCCATGGGGACAACCGCGTTCTATTTCTATTAAAAACATAGATGAAAATTCAGTATCAGGAGTGAAAACTTGGGTATGGGCAGAAGAAAGACTTAAGTCCTGAACCTGCCTTTTTTTAATAGGAAAGGGAAGGTTCTTTTTGGGGATAAAACTTTTTATAGTGCCATCTTCATTATAAATAACCTGATAACCAGAAGGGACATAAATGCCTGCCACTTTTTGAGATAAGTGTTCCAAAAAGAACTCTTTTTTTTCTTCCCATAAGTAAAGATAGGCTTGGATAAATTCTTCTATAAAGGATTCTCCTTCACCAATTAAGAAAAAATCTATATAATCTGCTAAAGGTTCAGGGTTAAGCCAGGTAGCTATTCCCCCGGCTGCCACTAAAGGATGATTTTCCGAACGTTCTCTCTTAAAAAGTGGTATGTGAGCCAAGGAAAGGATTTTTAATACATTTAGATAGTCATTTTCAAAAGAGATAGAAAAGGCTAATAAATCAAAATCCTTAAGTGGTCTTTGGGATTCATAGGAAACCAAAGGAGAGTTGTGTTTTTTAAGCAATGCTTGTTCTTCAAAGTCCGGTAAAAATGCCCGTTCACAAACCACTTCTGGAAAACGGTTTAAGATTCCATAAACCGATTGAAATCCCAGATTTGACATGCCGATAAAATAAGTATTAGGGTAAACTAGAGCAATTTTGAGTTTTCCGCCCCAGTCTTTATATGAAGTGCCTTTTTCCCTAGCTAATCGGTCTTGGTAAAACTTCTTTAATGCATAAGAAACTATAGAACCACCTCACAATATTTCTATTTTTGGGGAATTATAGCAGATTCCGTGGTTATTATCTAGGTAAGGGATTGTTCAGTAGCGTCAATTGTTTTTAAGTAGGGAATAATGAGCTAAAAAGACTTTAAATAGATTCAGGCACACAAAGAACAGGGCAGGGAAGAAGCCTTATTACTTTTTCTGCTGTACTTCCAAAGAAAATACGTTCCAGGTCTTCCTGACCCATCCGACCATAGCCACCCATAACGATTAAATCTACCGCTAGTTCTTTAGCTTTTTTTGCAATTTCCTGAAAGGGAATTCCTTCACAGATAATGGATTTTATTTTCTTTCCTTTTGCATTTTGGGCTAAGAAGTGATTTAGCTCCTCCTTATGCTTTGTCCATATTTGTTTTTTTACCTCTTCATGAGAGGATGAAGAAATACGTAAAATACTGGCTATATGGCTTCTATTGATTACGTGAAGCACAATTACTTCTGCCTTAAATTTTTCAGTTAAAAATAAAGCAAATTTTAAAGCACTTCCTGAACAACCAGAAAAATCTGTGGGAACCAGTATACTTTTGATATTCATAAGTCTTCCTCTAAAATTTCATAATTTCCTGTTCTTTCTTTCTTAAAATTTCGTCCACTTTTTGGATAAATTGGTCTGTAATTTTTTGCACTTCTTCTTGCCCTCGGTGAAACTGGTCTTCACTAATCTCTTTATTTTTCTTCATTTTTTTCAATTTCTCATTAGCATCTCTGCGAATCTGTCTTATAGCCACCCTGGCCTCTTCTCCTATTTTATGGATCCTTTTCACCAGTTCCTTCCTTCGCTCTTCCGTTAAGGCAGGAATGGAAATACGAATTATTTTACCATCATTGGTAGGTGTTAATCCCAGGTCTGATTTGAGAATGGCCTTTTCTATATTCCCTAATACAGAAGGGTCCCAGGGTTGAATAGTAATAAGGCGGCTTTCTGGGATAGAAATGGAGGCCAACTGGTTAAGGGGTGTGGATGTTCCATAGTAATCTATCATAATCTCTTCTACTAAAGAAGGAGATGCCCGTCCTGTGCGAATTTTCCCCAAATCATGCTCTAGAACTTGAATAGTTTTTTTCATTTTTGTTTTGGTATCTTTATAGATTTCCTCTAACATGATTTTCTCCCTTAGGAAATCTTGGTCCCTACCGATTCTCCCCAAATTGCCTTTTTAATATTCCCAGGAGTTACCATATTAAACACTATAATGGGAATTTTATTATCCATACATAAAGAGACAGCAGCTGCATCCATTATTCTAAGCTGTTTTTGTAAAACTTCAATATAAGAAAGATGGTCATATTTTTTAGCGTCTTTATCTTGCAATGGGTCCTTTTCATATACCCCATCTACTTTAGTTGCTTTAAGGATTACCTCTGCTTCAATCTCTGCCGCCCTTAGGGCTGAAGCCATATCTGTAGTGAAGTAAGGATTTCCTGTGCCGGCTGCAAATATGACTATCCGCCCTTTTTCTAAGTGTCTTATTGCCCTTCTTCGAATATAGGGTTCAGCAATAGCTATCATATGAATAGCAGACATTACTCTAACTTCTAATCCTTGATTTTCAAGAGCTACCTGTAAGGCTAAGGCATTTATTAAAGTAGCTAACATTCCCATATAATCACCTGTTGCTTGGTCTATACCCAATTTCTTGGCTTCTCTTCCCCGAAAGATATTTCCACCACCAATTACGATAGCTATTTGAATTCCAGTCTTAGCCACCTTGGATATCTCTTGAGATACTCTTTTTAAAACCTCAGCACTAATTCCAAAATCTTGATAGCCTAAGAGGGCCTCACCACTTATTTTAAGCATCACTCTCTGATACTTGGGTTTCATCTGGTAATTTTTCTCCCAATTGAAAACGAACAAATCGTCTCACCACGATTTTTTCCCCGGTCTTAGCCACTAATTCATTGAGTAAATCCTTAATTTTTATGGATGGGTCACGTATATAGGGCTGCTCTATTAAACAAGCTTCTTCAAAAAACTTCTGCAATTTGCCTTCTACAATTCTATCTATTATCTTTTCTGGTTTACCAGAAGATAGGGCTTGCTGACGGTAGATTTCTTTTTCTCTTTCTATTATTTCTGAAGATAGTTGTTCTTTGTTCACTACCAAGGGATTAGTAGCCGCAATTTGCATGGCAATTTCTTTCACAAAATTTTGAAATGCCTCTGTTCGGGCTACAAAATCAGTTTCACAATTTACTTCCACCAGCACCCCAATTTTGCCTCCAGCATGAATATAGGCATGCACCAGACCTTCTTTGGCTGTCCGTCCTGCCCTTTTTTTAGCCTTGGCTAAGCCCTTTTTCCGTAATTCATCAATGGCCTTTTCTAAGTTTCCTTGTGCCTTTTCCAGGGCCTTCTTACAATCCATTATGCCCGCCCCGGTCCTTTCTCTTAGTTCTTTAATTTGAGCAGTAGTAATTGTCATTATACTCTCCTATTCGATAGTAGGTTGTTCTTGAGAAGTTGAAATATCCCCAGATGCTGCGACTTCGGTTTCCATTTTTGTCTCTTCCATTTCTTGCATAGTGGCTATTTCCTTTTCATATTGGTCTTTGCCTTCAATACATGCATCGGCAATACGTTCTGTTAGCAAACGGATTGCCCGGATAGCATCGTCATTTCCAGGTATAACATAATCTATTTCATCGGGGTCACAATTGGTATCTACAATAGCTACAATAGGAATATTCAACTTTCTGGCTTCATGGGTAGCAATCCTCTCTTTATTAGGGTCAACAATATAAACCACCCCGGGCAATTCTTCCATATCTTTTATACCACCAAGGTTTTTATTCATTTTTTCAATCTTGCGCTGAATTTGTAAGGCTTCTTTTTTGGTCAAATTTTGAATGGTTTCATCTTGAACCATACTTTCTAAACTTTTTAATTTATCAATACTTTTTTTGATAGTTTGAAAATTAGTAAGAGTCCCACCTAACCATCTGTTAGTTACATAAAACATCCCACATCTTTTAGCTTCTTCTTCCACTACCTCTTTAGCTTGGCGTTTAGTACCTACAAACAATACCTTTTTCCCCTGAGCTACCTGTTCTACCACAAAATCATAGGCAATTTTGAATAATTGGACCGTTTTTTGCAAATCAATTATATAGATTCCATTACGTGCCCCAAAAATATAAGGTTTCATTTTTGGATTCCAGCGTCTGGTTTGATGTCCAAAATGAACACCTGCTTCTAATAATTCCTTCATGGTCACATAAGCCATAAAATCCTCCTTTTTCAAAGTAAATTATGCACAGAGAGATATCACATTACATAGAGTTTGACAAGTGATTATGTCCTATATTGTGCATTAATTTTTATATATTCTGGGGTAAGGTCACAAGTGTACCACATAACACTCTTTCCCCCTGAATTCAAGTTTATGGTAAGAAGCAGTTCTTTGTTCTTCAAATATTTTTTTACCTCTTTTTCCACCTTTTGGTTTTCTCCTAGTCCATTTTTTACCAAACAAATCTCACCGAAAAAAATGTCTATTTTTTCTGGTTTAATATTAATTCCACTCCGACCAATGGCAGCCATAATCCTTCCCCAATTTGGGTCTCCACCATATAGAGCAGTTTTTACCAATAGAGAACCAGCAATAGTAGAGGCTACCTTTTCAGCATCTTTCACGGATTTTGCCCCTACTACTTTGATAGAAATAAATTTAGATGCGCCTTCACCATCTTTCACGATCAGTTTTGCTAATTCTGTTGCTACCTCAAATAAACATTCCTTAAAAATAGGATGGACTGAGTGTAAAACCGAATTTTGAGCATACCCATTAGCCAAAATTAAGGCAGTGTCATTAGTACTGGTATCCCCATCTACTAAAATGCGATTGAAGGTTTGGGCAATAATTTTTTTGAATAAGGGTTGTAAAATAGCCGGAGAAATGGCCAAATCAGTAATAAAAAAAGCAAGCATGGTGGCCATATTAGGCATGATCATGCCTGCTCCTTTAGCTATACCTAATAGAGAAAAAGGAACTCCATCTATTTCCCCTTTTTTATAAACCAATTTAGGAAAGGTATCTGTAGTCATAATGGCCTGGGCAGCTTCTTCCCAACCAGTAGTGTGCAAATCACTGATCAAGGTCTTAATTCCAGTCTTGATCTTTCCCATAGGTAATGGTTGACCGATGACACCTGTAGAACACACTAACACCAGTTGTTCAGGAATTTCCAGCCCTTTTGCTAATAAATAAGCCATCTCTTGAGCGTCTTTCTCTCCTTGTCTTCCAGTGCAAGCGTTAGCATTCCCACTATTAATTAAAATGGCCTGGGCTACGCCTGACTTAATTCGATGTTTAGTCAATTTTACTGGAGCTGCTTGAATTTGATTTTGGGTAAAAACACCTGCTACTACTGCTGGTTTCTCACTATAAATTACCGCCATATCCTTTCTATCAGGGACTTTGATACCTGCTGAAGTGGTATTTACCAAAAAACCAGGAACAGAAATATCAGGCATTTCTTCCACAACAATGTTTATATTTTTTCCCACTCCCACAAGGGCATGGTTCATTCCGCCCGATCTTTTTCTTCTTACGTCTGACAGGCTGTCTTTTTGTTTCTCCTTCCCCGTGACTTAGATGCATAGCTTCTGGTTCTTCAGGTCTTAAAGCAGCCAATTCCTCCTCGGTCTTAATTTCCACCCTAAATAGATTGGTTACAGTTGCTTCTTTAATCCGTTCAATTAGCTCACTAAACATCATGAACCCTTCTTTTTTATATTCCTGTAATGGGTCTCTTTGTCCATAACCCCTCAGACCAATTCCTTCTCTTAAATGGTCCATTGCTACTAAGTGGTCTCGCCACAGGGAATCCACTACTTGTAATACAATATATCTTTCTAAAAAACGCATATTTTCTGGACCAAATGACTGTTCTTTTTGGGCATATACTTTTTGTAATGATTCTGTGATAAATTTAATCAGCTTTTCCAGTGTAAGGGCATCTAATTCTAACTCATTCCAGTCTAATTTAGTGCGAAATACCTGTTCAATTTGTTTTTTTAGTCCTTCCAAATCCCAATCTTCAGGGTGGGTATCTTTAGAACAAAAGTTTGATACAAGGTTATTTACTGTATCTTCAATCATTCCTAAAATAGTTTCTCTTAAATTTCCCTCTATGGCCTCACGTCGCTGTTTATAGATGATTTTTCTTTGTTCATTGAAGACATCATCATATTCCAGCAATTGTTTTCTAATTTCAAAGTTTTGGGCCTCCACCTTTTGTTGAGCATTCTCAATGGCCTTAGAAACCCATTTGTGTTCAATAGGTTCTCCCTCTTTCATACCCAGTTTATTCATAAGTCCAGAAAGACGCTCTCCTCCAAAAAGGCGTAATAAGTCATCTTCTAAAGAAAGATAAAACCGCGAAGAACCAGGGTCTCCCTGTCTTCCACTTCTACCTCTTAACTGGTTGTCTATACGCCTACTTTCATGCCTTTCGGTGCCAATAATATGTAAACCACCTAGTTCTGCTACCCCTTCACCTAAGACAATGTCAGTGCCTCGTCCCGCCATATTGGTAGCAATGGTAACCTTTTGCTTCTCTCCTGCATAAGCCACGATTTCAGCCTCCTTAGCGTGGTGTTTGGCGTTAAGGACTGCATGCGGAATTCCCTCTTTTTTAAGCATATGGCTTAAAAGCTCTGATTTTTCAATAGAAACCGTGCCTACCAGTACAGGTCTTCCTTGTTTATATAATTCCTTTATCTCTCTTACTACTGCTTTGAATTTTTCCCTCTCTGTGCGATAGATTACATCAGGATGGTCAACACGAATCATCTCTTTGTGAGTAGGAATTACTACTACATCCAGATTATAAATCTCCTTAAATTCTGTGGCTTCTGTTTCTGCTGTGCCGGTCATTCCTGCCAGCTTTTCATACATACGGAAATAATTCTGGAAGGTGATAGTTGCCAGGGTTTGGTATTCACTTTGAACTCTCACTCCTTCTTTAGCTTCTAGGGCTTGGTGTAATCCTTCACTATAACGACGTCCTGGCATTAGGCGACCGGTGAATTCATCTACAATAACCACCTTTCCATCTTTGACAATATAATCCCGGTCTTTTTTAAACAGGTAATGTGCCTTTAAACACTGATAAATTACATGCAAAACTTCAATATACCTGGGGTCATAAAGGTTGTCTATCCTTAATAGTTTTTCCATTTTGGCCACACCGGCTTCGGTTAGAGGCACTGCCCTTGATTTTTCGTCAATAGTAAAATCTATTTCCTTTTTTAAATGAGGAATAAGACGGTTAATTTGATAAAAAAGAGCAGTGCTTTGTTCAGCAGGACCAGAAATAATCAGTGGTGTGCGAGCCTCATCAATGAGAATGCTATCTACCTCATCTACAATGGCGTAATAATAATCTCGTTGAACAATATCCTCTAAGGAAAATTTCATATTATCTCGTAAATAATCAAACCCAAATTCATTGTTGGTGCCATAAGTAATATCGGCTGCATAGGCCTTTTTTCTGGCCGGGTCATCCATTTCATGTAAGATCACTCCTACTTCCAGACCTAAAAACCGATAAATTCCACCCATCCACTCACTATCACGCTTAGCTAAATAATCATTTACCGTAACTATATGCACCCCACGTCCTAATAAGGCATTTAAATAAGCAGGCATAGTGGCAGCCAGAGTTTTACCTTCACCAGTCTTCATTTCTGCAATCTTACCTTCATGTAAAACCAGCCCTCCAATTACCTGGACATCGAATGGACGTTGTCCTAATACCCGTATGGCAGCTTCTCTAGCCACCGCAAAGGCCTCAGGCAATAAATCATCCAACTTGGCGCCATTTGCAATCTGTTGCTTAAACTCGGCTGTTTTGGCACGCAGTTGGATATCACTTAACTTGGATACTCGGGGTTCTAGCTGGTTGATTCTATCTACGATTTCCCCCAGGTGATTTAGCTCTCGTTCATTTTTTGTGCCTACCAATTTTGTCAATATGCGAGCTAACATCTATAAACCTCCTGTTTTTAAGAATAACTTAAAAGACGCCTTCTGGCAAGGTGAGGTAGAACCCAAAAAATCCACAGTCAAGGAATAGTCCAGCCCGGTGATACTCTAATAACCCGGAATTTTTCTTGATTTTTATGGGTGATTATTATGTAATTATTTAGAGATAGATGGCTTCTAGATATGTGTTATATTTGGGAAGCCATTATGGTAGGACGGTTAGTCACCCAATGTTAAACCTCACTCAGTAGCGACTTTCACCCAACAAGAAACGCTAAACTTTGTTTAGCACACTAGCGATTGAGCTAACCTGTAGGCATGGAGCGCCCCGCCAGAGGCGGACAGGCAGCAGTTTAGCAGTCAGGTGCGCTTTGTTAGCCGTCAATATTCCATTTCCGATTACCAATAGTTACGAGAGGTATAAGACAAGGAATTATCCAAAGCAAAGACATCCAAGTTAAGCCAACATTTTTCAGCTCATCATAGAGATATATAGCCAATGCAACAGAAATAAAAAATAATGAGTAAATTGGCAACATTAGCTTCCAATATTTTGTATTTGGGTGTTTCCAGGGAGCAAGCATAAAGATTAAACTGACCGCAAATATAAATAAAATTATTCCCATCATTCCATTGCTAATTTTACCTTGAACTATCCAAACAGCAGATAGTAGAATTAACCAGATAAATCCTCCAAGCCATCCACCAATCCATCCAATTTTTTCACCTTTACGGTTCATCACATTTCTTCGCCTAAAAAGCTGAGCTGGCAGTGAAGCGAGTCAGCACCAACATAGTGTTATGTGAGACTTTTGTTTTAAATTTTAAATATTTTCTTAGAATGGCATGACCTCTTTCTTCGAAATCAATCCGAACACATTTTATTTAATCCAATTACAAAACCATAAAATCTAAAACTTGAAATCTTAAACTTCTATTTGTATCGTTCACCCAAAAGCAATTTCAGACTTACTTGTTCCTCTAAAGGCAGCAGTAGTTGAGCGTCCATTTCATCTCTATTTTTTCCTCCCCAGAAGCTTACAAAACATCCCGGTCTTAAGCGTCGTTGAACATAATTAAATGGCGCTTCGATATATCCAGCCCTTATCTGTGAAATGTTAATATCCTTGAGGCGTACTTCTCCTGAGCCAAATATTTCACGAAATTTGGGATTGTTGAAAATAAGTTCACGTAAGGGTTTTTCCGTTATCCTGACCTTTTCTTTTTCTACTGCCACAATTTGTCGCCAATTACTGTTTACCATCACTACCTGTCCGTCTCCATCAATACGAATGGTCAAATATGAGCCAACTATGGGGATACCCCTGAACCGCCGTCCGAATGAGACGTAATAGTCTGAAATAAACTGTTCCTTTGGCTGTTCTGGAGCTTTCACATCAGAAAGAACGTTGTTTACTGCTGAAACGCTTATAATATCAAGTTCCTCATCCTGTGTTAGTTCAACAAGTCTATTCTTTGCGATATGGTCCAAACACTTTTGGACCGCTTCCTTAAAATCTTTAAGTTGTGTTGGTTTAGTCATGGCGTTACGCGTTACGGTAAATTTGTATCCTCCCGATGCTAGATGAATCCAGCATGAAGCATCCGTCAACCGCGTCGCCAGCGCTCCTCCCACCTTCTTTATATGGCCAGGTTTTCTTCCCCCATGGATACTCAAAATCTTCTCCAACCGCTCTCTGCACTGTTGCTCTGTGGGTTTTTCCACCTTGAGAATAGGAAGCCTTCCCCTGGGCATATATGTGGTGTAGAATTTTCGGACCCGGATACTGTCGGATCTCAAAAACTTACGCGCGATAGGACTTTGAATCTTAATAAT
>Ga0190363_1002476_pt1 | contig 10507 bp, 10 predicted proteins | sample 48721867_MG_FD_161272 | JGI IMG/M metagenome (GOLD analysis project Ga0190363, IMG submission 161272) | Hydrothermal vent microbial mat bacterial communities from Southern Trench, Guaymas Basin, Mexico - 4872-18-6-7_MG | ecosystem: Environmental > Aquatic > Marine > Hydrothermal vents >...
TCATCGTTACCCCATATACGATATAGCTCATAGTCATTGAAGCCAAGTAATTTTATACCATCTACTTTCTTCGGCTCATCCAGAAGAACAACTTTTACTCTATCACCCTTATATAACCATTGAGCAATACTACCAGTCATAAGTAAAGATATTATCTCTCCATTAAGCTTAACCTTCACTACCCCAAACCATCTATAACCCTTCCTAGGGACGCTTACTTCTACTACATGTGTGTACTTCACAAGCCCTCTTAGAGAACTCAAACCTACACCATGTACAATGAGTACATGCGAGGGATAAAATAGGTAGCTGTATATGGAATGGAGGGGCTCAGGGGCCACGGCATACTTCATCTATTACTCTTTTGTCTAAGGCTTCCTCATAGCCCCAGGAGAACGTTATTCTTGACAGGCTATAGCTTTAGCTATCTTTGGTAGTACCTGGTCTAACTTAGCATCATAGATTCTTACACGCTTAACTCTACTCCTCACACCATGTACTATGTCTATCTTGCTTATAGGTAACCCTAACACCTTTGACAAGAAGTGTACTAAGCTAGCATTAGCTCTACCCTTCTCTGCTGGCTCACGAGTGTAGAAGACTAGTTCACCACTTTCAACAACAAGTCTTGTCTCATTACTTTCAGGTTTAACATATATTGTTATATCAACGTAGTTTTCTCCCTCAGTAATGTACTTGTATAATACCTCCTCATATTCTTCGGCCATTATCTGCACCTAAAGGAATCGATGTTGTAGAATAATATAAAAATAACTACAAACGCTATACATAATGATATTTGGGTGCAATTGTTGGAGGACTGGGTTAAAGAAGTATTTATTAATAAAGCAGATTTACTGCTGATTACATTTAATTCTATGTGGAAATCCTCCTTCAAGGAAGTAGAATTAATTGAGAAGATTTTAGAATCCCATGGTATAGGTAAAGGTAGCAGTATTTTAGAACTCGGTTGTGGTAACGGTAGGATATCTATTGGTCTAGCTAAAAAAGGCTATAGAGTTACTGGTGTAGATATATCACCTAAATTTATTGAGGACGCGAAGAGAAAAGCAGAAAAAGAAAAAGCTAATGTAGAATTCATTATCGGTGATGTCCGGGAACTTGACAGAATTCTACCTAATAGGTATTTTGATGTGATACTATTTCATTGGGGAACCATAATAGGGTACTATGATGAAGAAACAGATATTAAGATACTAAGTCTTTGCAAGAAGCACGTGAAAAGTAATGGCAAGTTACTAATTACTAGGCTTGCTAACCGAGATACCACAGCACTTATCTACAGCTTCTTTGGCGGAAAATGTAGTTACATATCCTATGATGACAACATAGTAGTTGTCGAGGAAGTAGAGTTTAATCCTATTACGTCAAGGATGAGCTCTAAATGGATTTACTATGTCAGAAAAGGAAGAGATTTAATGTATATGGATGAACTCAAATATAGTATCAGATTATATTCACTACATGAACTAGTAGAAATAGCTTCAAAGGCGGGTTGGACTTTAGAAAAAGTCTATACTGGTATAGACAGGTTAGAGGAGGTAAGAAGACCTACTCTTACACCAGTACTTCATTATGTCTTTAAGCCTAGGTAGGGTCAGCCAAATGCCTTCTCGTCATATTTTCTGTGTCGGGAGTATTCATCATTCCAGTTAGTATGTTTAGGTTTAACTATATTTTATTGCTTATCCTCTCCTTTACTTTCTATTAACTCCTTTATCTTCTTCGACACTATTTGTGCTACTATTCTTCCTTCTACCTTGCCTCTTAGTTTCGCCATAGCTTTACCCATCACTGGGCCCATAGCTCTTTCTTTTCTTTGTAGTATTAGGGGCTTCATTTCTTTCACTATTTCGTCTATTATTTTCTCGACCTCGCTCATACTCATTACTTTAATTCCTAGTTCTTTTATTGCTTGTTCAGCGTTCTTTTCTGGATGCTTTGCTAGGTATGCGAGGATTTCCGGTATTGCTTCTTTTGATGCTTTACCTTCTGCTACTACTCGTATAGTGTCTTCTATGTGGTGTTCCTCTATGTTTTCTACTGGTACCCCTTCTCCTTTCAAGGCTTTTAGTGTTGATACTATTGTGTTGGCTATAACTGTTGCTGGTACCTTATCTCTGTATTTCTCTACTAGTTCTTCGTAGAGTGCCAAGTGTATGCTTCTTAGAACCTGCTGTGCTAGTTCATTGCTTAAACCATGTTGCTCTATTAGCTTCTTGAGCTTCTGCTGCGGTGGCTCTGGTACTAGTTTTTCTGCTTCTTTGAGGAGTTCTTCTGTTATCTCTACTGGTGGTATATCTGTTTCTGGGTACATTCGTGCTGCTCCTGGTTGGGGTCTCATATACCTGGTTGTACCATCTGGGTTAGCAGCTCTAGTCTCCTTGGGTATTCCTTTTAGTGCCTCACGTGCACGATCTACTACTGCTTTCAATGCCTCTCTAGCTTTCTCTTCCTTATCTGCTATTATTACAAATGCATCTTTACTTGGATCTGCCTTAAGCTTCTCATACACTTTTTCTACTTCCTCCTTACTTATACCGTATTTGGGTAGTTCATCGCTATGGAATAATCCTCCTACTCCTCCCCAGAATCTAGCGTAGTCTGCTAGCTCTGTACCGAATCTACGATTTGGTTGTAGTTCTACTCCTAATAGTCCTTTAAATCCTGGGAGTTTTACTGCTAATACCTTGCCCCCAGATGCTATTGTTCTACGAATTATCTTACTCTGAGTCCTCTTGAACACTTCTGTTACGTCTATGAAATCATATACTAAGTCTTCTTCTCTTACACCACGTTTCCTTAACCCATCCCTTATTTCAAGTAACTTAAGTTGTCTCTGAACCTCGTATTCTATTACCTTGGGAAGCAGATCCAGTCTTTGCACGCCCTTTATCTCTGTTTTTACCCCTCCCTCAATCGATATGTTCAAGTCTTGTCTAATCGTACCTATTCCTCTTTTAACCTTACCTGTAAGTCTTAGTAATTGACCTATTGCTAATGCTACTTTTTCTGCTTCCTCAGGGCTATGTATATCTGGGGATGTAGCTATCTCAATTAATGGTATACCCAAGCGGTCAAGACGATATCGTACCTTTTTACCTTCTTCACCTACTTTTCTTGCAGCATCCTCCTCTAAACATATTGTTTGTATACCGTAACGCTTTCCATCAACTTCTATGTATCCTCCAAGGGATATTATTGCTGTGCGCTGGAAGCCTGTAGTGTTTGATCCGTCTATTACTATTTTTCTCATAACATGTATTTCATCAACTATGTTTGAGTGAAGCGCTTTAGCTATTGCTAAGGCTATCGTCAATGCTTCACGATTAAGTTCATGAGGTGGTTCTTCATCTGTTTCTACGAGACATGAACTTGTTCTTGGGGATTCATAATGATATACTCTACCACGTTTCCATTCAAAGAATGCTGCTATATCTACTTCTCCTAACTCACTTTGCGTAGGCCTAAGCCTTCTTTCAAATTCGTCTTGTCTATCAACATCTACTAACTTCGTTGGACAATCACAGAATAGCTTATGCTTTGTATCCAGTTGCTGATGTATTTCTAGCCCAACTTTTAGTCCTAGCTTCTCATAGTCTAGTTTACTCGCCATGATACCACCTTGGGTAAAGGTTCACTGTGTGACGTGGATTGATTTCACCTGCAATATTGGTTAACATTAATTTTCTTACTTCTTTAGGATCTCTTGTACGTGCTAATATCCAGCTTAACTTAACATAGGCTACTTCTGGCAACATATCTTCTCCTGGAATAACACCTGCTTCAAGGTATACTCTACCAGTACTATATACATGCATATTTACTCTACCAAACAAACATTGACTAGTCATAACCACTATTACTCCTTCCTCTACAGCTCTACGTATGGATTCTATTAGACGATTAGGGAAATGCCCTAAACCTGTTCCTTCAAGTACTATTCCATGATAGCCTTTGTCTACATAGTAATCTATTATGTCCGGTGTTATACTAGGATAGAATTTCACTAATGCTACCTTAGGATCAAAACCGTTTTCGACGACTACTTCTTTATCTTCTCCTCTTTTACGATAATTACTTGTTAACATTACTATTTTCTTCTCGTAAGGGTAAATCTTGGCTAATGGTACATCATTTATGGTTTGAAAAGCGTCTCTCCTACTTGTGTGCATTTTTCTTACTTTTGTACCTCTATGTGCTAAAGCATATGAATCTCCTGTTTCACCATGCATTACTATAGTTACTTCAGCAAAGGGTGCTCTTGCTGCTACTAGGGTAGCTGATATTAAATTGAATGCTGCATCACTGCTAGGTCTATCACTACTTCTCTGAGATCCAACAAGTACTATTGGAACTGGTAGTTTTCGAAATGCAAATGATAAAGCAGCTGAAGTATAGTACATTGTATCTGTTCCATGTGTTAGAATTACTCCATCACAACCTTTTTCAATTAGCTTCTTTACATTATCTATTATTATTTCCCAATGTCTTGGTTCCATGTCCTCACTAAATATGTTGAATAATATCCTTGTATCGATGTTTGCTACCTCAAAGATCTCGGGGACAAGTGCTGCTAGATCCTGGCTTGTAAGAGCTGGTTTAACTGCACCGGTTTCATAGTCTACTCTGCTAGCTATAGTACCACCCGTACTAACTATATTTATTCTCGGAAGCCCTTTCTTTTCAATAACCTCTCCTGAGGGAGGCTTATACTCTATTCCAAGTTTACCTATTTTCTCGATAACTACGTTTTCCGTAATCCTAATACCTATATTATAGCCGTTGTCAAGTTTTAATACTACTATAGGTCTATCATAGAGTTTCTCCCGAGGCATCAATACTCCTTCATATACTATCTCTCCTTTTCTTACTCTTATCCTATCCCCTACTCTAATGCCTCGTTCCTCAAGTAGGTTTCTAATTGTGCCAGTGTAACCTGGTAGGGGATCCGAGTCCAAAACACTTGAACCTCCTAGAACATGTAAGTGTTTAACTATACCCGAATTTAAGGTATAAGCTAGGCTTAGACCTTATACATGAATTATACAATTACTTGAGATACAGTAAAACGCTTACATTAGAATTAAAATTAAATTACATATTAAGTAACTTAGACATGAACCAGTAGCATTACCTTCTTACAACAGCTGCTTGCTGCTGTAACTTCTGTAGGAATCTTAGATACTCTTTGCGGTTACGTACACGTGGTGCTAGGTTTTTCTTAGGTTTAGCTGGTATCTTAGGTGTTTGGCTACGTACCTTTCCAGCCTTGGTTAATGATCCGTGGGAAGGCATGTACACCACCTAGTTTAGCTTCTACCTTACATTTGCGCTGATCCGGACCTTATAAGTATTGTTGTATCCTAGCTTATAACCCTTATATATTTCTACGTGGCTAGCTAGGTTAGAGTAGTGGAGGAGTATAATATATATGGGTGTTATGTTATGAAAGTCTACGTTATAGAACACATTATTGGTGCAATAGCTGTTAATGAGAAGGGAGAACCGATAGCATACAAGCCTGCACCCAAGAACCTAGATGATGCTGTTGAAGAAGTATTAAAACTTGAACGAGGAGAAATACCATATACTATTAAGCAGCTTGCTGAAGAACTTAAGGGTAAAGAAGGTATAGAAAAAGTTGTTGTAGAAGACGAAAACATTGCTAAGTTCTTTAATTCAGAAGGCTTTAATGTAGAATTAGTGCCTGGAAATCCTATCGCAGTTAGTGTTAGATTAAATATGGGAGAATTAGCTGTAAAACTAGGGTTTGTGTCATCGGTTGAAGAATACGAGAACTTCATGCGTGAGGCAGGTATAGAACTTACGCGACGTAAGCTTAGACGTGCCGCTGAGAAACGAGACCACCTAGCTATTCAAGCTATAAGAGCTGTTGACGATATTGATAAAACTGTTAACTTATTTGCTGCAAGATTACGTGAATGGTATAGCTTACACTTCCCAGAACTAGATGAACTTGTAAGAGAACATGAAGACTATATTAGGATTGTAGCTGAACTAGGCCATAGAGAGAACGTAACTAAAGAGAACTTAGTAAAGCTAGGATTTAGTGAAGGAAAAGCCGAGAAAATAGCTGAGGCAGCAAGGAAGAGTATTGGAGCAGACTTATCAGATTTTGACATAAAGCCTATTCAGACCCTTGCTTCAATAGCTTTAGAACTCTATAAGCTTAGAGGAGAGCTAACTGAATACATTGCTGCTGTAATGAAGGAGGTAGCACCTAATATAACAGCCCTAGTAGGTCCATTATTAGGTGCAAGACTACTTAGCCTTGCCGGAGGCCTAGATGAATTAGCTAGATTACCTGCTAGTACAATTCAAGTCCTAGGTGCTGAAAAAGCATTATTCAGAGCTCTAAGAACAGGTGGTAAACCACCAAAACATGGAGTAATATTCCAGTATCCAGACATACATCGCTCACCTAGATGGCAGAGAGGAAAGATAGCTAGAGCCTTAGCAGCAAAACTAGCTATAGCCGCTAAAGTAGACGCATTTACTGGAAGATACATAGGAGATGTACTAGTACAACAACTCCGTAAGAGAATAGAGGAAATAAAGAAATTATACGCTAAACCACCTGTAAGAAAGAAGCGTGTTGAAGAGAGAGCTGCACCACCTAGGAGACGTGGACCAAGAAGAAGAAAAAGAGGTAGAAGAAGGTAAGAATATTACTGTCTTTATATACACCTAAATCCATCATATAAATTAGGGGAAAAGTATGCCTGAAGTAGTCAACGTATATGAACATGAGAGATATAAAAGAGTATACGTAGTTGAATTAGATGATGGTTCAGCAAAACTTGCAACAGAGAATTTAGCACCAGGTAAACGCGTATACGGTGAGAGATTATTCAAGTGGAAAGACAAAGAATATCGTGAATGGAACCCCTATCGCAGTAAGCTTGCTGCAGCATTACTTAAAGGATTAGAAGAACTACCAGTTAAAGAGGGAGATAAGGTATTATACCTAGGTGCTGCAACCGGTACAACTCCAAGCCACGTATCCGATATCATCGGTCCTAAAGGAAAACTCTTTGGAGTAGAATTCGCTCCAAGAGTAATGAGGGAGTTCGTATTAGTAGCAGAAGCTAGGCCAAACATAATACCTATCCTAGGTGACGCTAGATTCCCAGAGAAGTATAGATACATGGTTGAGACAGCGGATGGCATATATGCCGATATAGCCCAACCAGAACAAGCTGCAATAGTAGCACGTAATGCTGAGTTCTTCTTAAGGGACGGAGGCTGGTTGTTATTAGCAATTAAAGCTAGAAGTATAGATGTAACAAAAGCTCCAAGTGAAGTGTATAAGAAAGAAATAGATACATTAAAGCAGAATGGATTCGAAATAGTTGATGTAGTACATTTAGAGCCATTTGATAGAGATCACGCAATGGTCTACGCTAGATATCATAGGAAAAAGTAACGAATCCAAACTAAAATCAAAACTCTTTTAGTATACATACTTAATTCTCCATTATTCTAGGGGAGAGTTTAAGAACCAGAGTAAATACAAACTAATATACTAGAAGAGTAAAGAGAGCGCTTTCGGATAAACAAGGTCAGGATAATAATGTACAGTAGAAACTTTGAAAAACTAGTAGATAATGTCTTAACAAGCTTAGCTCGTAGCAGGTTTGAAATAGAAGTATTAAGTTACCCTCGTAATGCTAAAAGAAGAAGTATAGATATTGTTGCAAGTAGAGGAGATCAAAAACTATTGCTCAAAGTAACATACAATATTGATGACATACATTACAAGGAAGCCAGAGAGCTACATAATATAGCATACACATTGAACATACCATCCCTTATAGTAGGGGAAAATTATAATCGTAGATCCATGGAGGATATGGTATTATATGAAAGATACAGGTTACCAGCCATAACCCCAGAAACCCTTGAATTCGTACTAACAGGAAAGGAAGAAATACTTGTGTATTATAAGAGAGGAGAATTCTACGTTAACATTGACAGAAAGAAGCTTAGAGAACTTAGAGAGAAGAAAAAACTTAGCCTAGGAGACATAGCCTTAGCTCTAGGAGTGACAAGAAAAGCCATATATGAGTATGAAAGAGGAAAAATGGATTTAAACATAGATAAAGCCGAAAGACTAGTGGAGTTATTAGGTGATGATATACTTAAACCCATAGATATACTTAGACCACCCGAAAAAGCCCTAGAACATGATAAGCTACCTAATCTTCTACCGGAAGCCATCATAATTAGAGAAGCATGTAGAAAAGGCTATAAGGCCACGTATGCTGTAAGTACAGTCTTCGATATAGCGCTGAATACGGGCAGAACCAAGTATACCATAATAGTGGAGAAGAGAAAAGAAAGACTACTGACAAAATTAGAAGAATCCGAAAAAATAGAACGAATAGTAAATGTAAAGAGGGTAGCAATAGTATCATCACCTAACATCAGAAGAGAAGTAGAAAGCATGGGCGTAAATGTAGTATCAAGTATCGATGAACTTAATGGGGATAATGAAGACAAAGAGTAAAAATAGGTATTGTAAAATACCTTTAGGGGACGAGACTATTTGACAATAATAGTTTTGACTGGTAGACCCGGTATAGGCAAAACAACAATATTCTTATCAGCCGTTGAGAACGCTAAATCAAGAGGTTATAGTATCGGAGGAATAATGTGTCCTGAAATACGAGAAGGAGGAGTACGTAAAGGATTTAAAATAATAGACATATTAACTGGTGAAGAGAATTTATTAGCTCATAAAGAACTCATACCCAACGGCCCACGTGTAGGTAAGTACATAGTTAATCCCAAAGCAGGAGAATTTGGTTCCCGAGCAATATTACGTGCATTAAATGAAGCTGACCTAATAGCAATAGATGAAGTAGGTCCAATGGAACTCAAATTACATGAGTTAAGAAAGGCTATTATTAATGCTTTATCACAGAATACAAAACCGGTATTAGCGGTAGTTCATTATAGATTAAGTGATCATACAATACTTAGACTACTAAGTAATGCCGAACGTTATGTTGTTACACTTGAGAATAGAAACATATTGAGAGAGAAGATAATTAAGAGGGTATTGGATGTATTAACGGGTAAGCAAAGGATATGAGTATTGGAGCAAAATATCCATTAAAAAAGATTCGTGAAGGAAAAGCAGAATTACTGATACCCGATCCCAAAGCATATATTAGATCTAATGGTACCTATGAGCCGGCATGGGCACCAGTATTTTACAATCCTAGAATGGTGTTTAGCCGTGATATGACTGTTCTGTTTCTACGCTACTTAGCAAATAAAGGTATAGGTATAAGCTTAGCACTGGATTCTTTAAGTGGTACCGGCGTAAGAGGCATAAGATTTCTACTTGAGCCAGGTAATGTTGAGAAAGTTATACTAAACGATATAGATCCCGATGCATACGAGTTAATAAATGAAAATATAAGATTAAATGATCTCCAAGAAAGAGCAGAAAGTTACTGTATGGACGCGAATACGTTACACTATTACTTACCTGAGGTAGGATTAAGAGCAGAATTTGTGGACATAGACCCCTTTGGATCACCAATACCTTTCATCGATTCAGCTATATGGGTTGCTAGGAATAAGAGTTACATAGCTATTACAGCAACTGATACGGCAGCATTAACAGGAACTCATATTAACGCTTGTTTACGTAAGTACCATGCAAGACCTCTAAGGCTAGATTGCGATAAGGAAATGGGATTAAGAATCCTTATTGCATCCATAATACTTCGTGGCGCTTCTAAGGATATAGCCCTTAAACCAATAATAGCGTATTACGCCGACTACTATTACAGAATAGTGTTTCAAGTAATTAAAGGAGCTAGAAAAGCCGATAAACTCATAGAAAATATAGGGTATATAGAATACAATACATTTAATCTCGACCGTAGGTTAATTGGAGGCTATCCTCTACCAACCAATATTACTAACGAAAGAGTTTATGCAGGACCGTTGTGGATAAATAACATCGGAGACCCTCATGTAGTTAAAGATCTCCTTAAGAGCCTAGAATCTATGCCATGGCTTCAAACTACTGATAGAATTAAAAAGCTATTAGAGACCTTAAGCTGTGAGTATATGGTTAATACACCATATTATAGGCTGGATAAGTTATGTAGTAAGCTCCATAAATCTATGCCTAAACTAAACGATTTACTAACATGCCTTAGAAATAAAAGCTACATAGCATGTAGAAGCCATTTTGATCCTAGGGGCATTAGTACCAATGCGCCATTAGATGAAATAGTAAAATGTATTAACTCTCTCGTATAATCATCTCAGGTCTTTTAGCACTACCATTACCTGTTAATGTCAGAAGCCAGTCAGTTAATAACCTGCAAGTTCTTGGATCATAGAAGTTTCCTCTTCCACATCTGTTAAAGAACTTACAAGTAAAACATGGTATATCTCTTATTGTATCCAAATTCACCTTTATGGTTATATCGTATTT
>Ga0190363_1002478_pt1 | contig 10503 bp, 11 predicted proteins | sample 48721867_MG_FD_161272 | JGI IMG/M metagenome (GOLD analysis project Ga0190363, IMG submission 161272) | Hydrothermal vent microbial mat bacterial communities from Southern Trench, Guaymas Basin, Mexico - 4872-18-6-7_MG | ecosystem: Environmental > Aquatic > Marine > Hydrothermal vents >...
CTCCGACGACCCGCCCCCATGCATCAATAAATCCGTGATCATAACCCGATCAAGGATTCTAACCCCCCTCTCTAGGAGCCTTTTCCTCACAATGAGCAGCTTCTTCCCCTTAACCCCGAAGTCCACCATGGTAGCCGTAGGACGATACTTACTCCCGGGAAGCCTACGTCTAGGCTCCTCACCGGGTTTAATAGGGCCCACCGTCCCATCCTTTCTGTAGAAGGGTATACCCCAGGAGACGAGGTCTAGAAATCGAGGATAAGATTCCCTAAGAACTATCTCAACCCAACGCTGATCGACGACGTATTCACCGGTTTTCACAAACTGGGCCTTCCAAGCTTCGAAGTCATCTCCCCACTCCTCGTTGAAAACTAGGATACTGGTGGCATAATAGCTGCAGCCCGTTTTCCCCACGTAGTTCTTATCCACTAGGGTTACATCAACACCCAACTCACTCGCTCTCATCGCGGCGAAGCATCCAGCTAATCCACCACCTATAACTAAAACATCAGTTTCAATTAACTTATCCAGCATATCATAATAGCTTTTCCTTTACTAATTAATAAAGAATCCGGAGATAACTATAGGATGAATTTAACTATATACCTAGTGCAATAAGGAGGGACAATTAACTGGTTAATGGTTGAGGAAGATTTCCTAGTAGCCCGGGGGAGATTCGAACTCCCGTCAGGAGGTCCAGAGCCTCCCATCCTTGGCCGCTAGACGACCGGGCTCCAAATTTTGGATGGAGGAAAGGAGTGATATAAGGGTATCTTCACCTTATTGAAGAAGGATGATAAAAGAGGGTGGAGTATGCTTCTCTAACAGCTGTTTATACTAGCTTCTCCATGTAGACGACGTTGTTGATGACTGAGACCTTCACCTTGTCTTTGAGGTCTCTGGCCTCGATCCTCTTGTTTAGCTGTGTTCTGAGATAGTTAGGCTCTACACCCTCAACGCTTACCTCGACGATCTTGGCGTCAATCCCCAGGAATTCATCTATAACTGGGTCATACTTGCTTCTCTTCCTGTACTTCTTTGTAGGCTTCTTCTCAACAGGCTTCAATTGGAACTTCACTTCACCCATACGCTACACCTCTCATAAAAAACTCCAAGCAATATATAATCCTTTCCTCCTCACTTCATCATAATGAAAAAGAGAATACATGAAGAGTTCTATGCGATGCTCTACCCCTGAATTCGAGGGTTTAGTCGATATGCAGCTTTCATTGCTCAAAATCATTATTAGGCATGTAGGGAAGGTCAATTAATACCGCGGGTGTCTTAAGGTATGATAGAGCTAGATTTAGAGGGTGTAGAGATCAGCTCATACCTACCTAGACGGGTATATATCTTCGACACCACCTTGAGAGATGGAGAACAGACTCCGGGTGTGAGCTTCACAGTTGAAGAGAAGCTTCTGATAGCTAGACAGCTGGATAGGCTCGGTGTAGACATCATAGAGGCGGGCTTCCCCATCACCTCCAAGGGCGAGGAGGAGGCGGTGAGACGAATAGCCAGGGAAGGACTGGAAGCGAGGATATGCGCCCTGGCAAGACCGGTGAAAGGAGACATCGATAGAGCCCTCAGCTGCGACGTCGACTATATACACATCTTCATCGCCACCTCAGATCTCCATCTAAGGCATAAGCTGATGATGACGAGAGAGGAGGTGAGGGAACGCCTCATCAAGGGCATCGAGTATGCTAAGGAGCATGGCGTCACCATCGAATTCTCCCCCGAGGACGCCACGAGAACCGAACTAGGCTTCCTAAAGGAGATCTGTAGGGCGGCCGTAGATGCGGGAGTAGATAAGGTCGACATACCAGACACCGTTGGAGTGATGACGCCTAGAAGATTCTATAGACTTGTGAGGGAGATTAAGGAGGCCGTCAATGTCCCGATAAGTGTCCATTGCCACGACGACTTCGGCCTAGCGACGGCTAACAGCCTAGCGGCCGTCGAGGCTGGAGCGGAGCAGGTTCACGTCTGCATCAATGGATTAGGTGAACGGGCTGGAAATGCTTCGCTGGAGGAGGTGGTTGTCAACCTTATCGCCCACTATGGAGTTGAGATGCGTATAGACCCGAAGAAGATCGCTGAAACCTCAGAGCTTGTGGAGAGGCTAAGCGGAATACAGCTTCCACCTAACACCCCCATCGTCGGCGAGAACGCCTTCACCCATGAATCGGGCATCCATGTCCACGGCATATTGGGGCATCCCAGGACCTATGAAGCCCTCACACCGGAGTTTGTCGGTAAGCATAGACGCATCATCGTCGGAAAGCATACAGGTAGACACGCCGTTAGGGCCACTTTGGAGGAGATGGGGTTGAGGCCCAGCGAGGAGCAGCTAAACGCCATCGTTGAGGAGGTGAAGAGGCTCGGCGACAGGGGTAAACGGGTGACGGATGTCGATCTCTATGCCATAGCGGCCAACGTGATGGATCGGAGGGTTGAGGATAGGGTGAAGGTGAAGCAATTGGTCGTCGTCACGGGGAACACCATAACACCGACAGCCTCGGCGACGCTGCTCGTCGACGGAGCTGAGGTGACCACCTCCGCCATGGGGAATGGCCCGATAGATGCGGCTGTCAACGCCATTAGAAGCGCCGTGGAGGGGTTCGCAGACATAAAGCTGGAGAGGTTCTACGTCAGGGCCATCACTGGAGGCACAGATGCCATAGCAGATGTCACAGTCACCTTGAGGAGGAGCGATAGAGTTATAACGGCTGGAGGAGTCAGCGGAGACATCGTGATGGCAAGCGTTGAGGCGATATTGAAGGGGATGAACCGATTACTGGATGAAGGTGAAGCCGATGGAGATGACGGTGGCTGAGAGGATCCTCAGCAGGGCCTCAGGCGTAGAGGCTAGAGCTGGAGACTATGTGGAGGCCGAGGTCGACGCGGCCCTCATGCCGGATCTAACAGCCCTATTAGCCTTCAGGGCCATGAAGGAGATGGGTTATGAACGGGTCTGGGATCCGGATAGAGTGATAGTCGTCCTAGATCACTCAGCTCCAGCTTCCACCCTCAGGGCTGCCTCTATCCATAGGGAGCTCCGAGAACTCGCATCGACTCAGGGCTTCCATCTCTACGACGTAGGTGAGGGAGTCTGCCATCAAGTCTTCGCTGAGGAGGGCTATGCAAGGCCTGGGATGCTCATCGTCGGAGCGGATTCGCATACTTGCACCCATGGAGCCTTCGGAGCCTTCGCCACTGGGGTAGGCTCAACGGATATGGGAGCCGTCCTCGCCACGGGGAGGATATGGCTTAGGGTTCCAGAGACCATTAAGATCAAGGTGAGAGGAAAGCTCCCGGAGAGGGTTTCAGCTAAGGATCTGATACTCCACATAGTCGGCCTCATAGGAAGCGATGGGGCCAACTATAAGGCCTTAGAGTTCGGAGGAGAGACTATAAAGACCCTGAGCATGGGCAGCCGTATGACCCTCTGCAACATGGCGATAGAGATGGGAGCTAAGACGGGCATCATAGAGGCAGATGAGAGGACAATCACCTATCTACAACAAAGATCGTCGGGTCCCATGGAGCCGGTGAGGAGCGATTCAGATGCGGAGTATCTGAAGACCATCGAGGTGGACGCCTCGGAGCTTGAGCCTCAGGTCGCCTGCCCCCACTCGGTGGATAACGTGAAGCCGGTAGGTGAGGTGGAGGGAAAGGGCATCGATCAGGTTGTAATAGGCTCCTGTACTAATGGCCGATTAGAGGATCTAGAGGCGGCCGCGGAGATACTTAGGGGTAGACGCATCTATAGAGATGTCAGATTATTGGTGGCTCCAGCCTCAAGGAGAGTCTACATCGAGGCCTTGAGAAGGGGAGTCATAGACATTCTCATGGAGGCTGGGGCAACCATCCTAAGTCCAGGTTGCGGCCCCTGCTTCGGAGGCCATGTAGGCCTGCTGGCCCCTGGGGAGGTCTCCCTCTCAACAACGAATAGGAACTTCAAGGGGAGACAGGGAAGCCCTGAGGCTGAAGTCTACCTCTGCTCACCTGAAACCGCGGCAGCCTCAGCTTTAAGAGGCGAGATAACAGACCCAAGGGGGATCTGACATGAAGATTAGGGGAAGAGTCTGGAAATTTGGAGATGATGTCAACACCGATCTGATTCTGCCGGGGAGATACCTAGACCTCACAGATCCGGAGGAGATGGCGAGACATGTTATGGAAGGTCTAGACCCAGACTTCCCCACGAAGGTGAGGGCGGGGGACATCATCGTCGCGGGGAGAGGCTTCGGATCCGGCTCCAGCAGGGAGCATGCGGCCCTCGCCCTGAAACACGCCGGAGTCTCGGCAATCATAGCAGAGTCGATAGCGAGGATCTTCTATCGAAACGCCATAAACGTCGGCCTCCCCGCCGTAGAGTGCCTAGGCATCACCGAAATCGTGGAGGAGGGGGAAAGCCTCGAGATCGACTTAGAAGAGGGAGTCGTCAAAAACCCGGGGAGGGGGCTGAAGCTAAACTTTAAGTCTCTGCCAAGATTTCTACTGGACATCCTTAAAGCTGGAGGACTTGCCCCCTACATAAGGGGGCGTAAAAGTCGGTGAAGTGAGATTCCTCATCGAAGATGAAGGATAAATTAATGATGATGTTGAGAGGAGCGTCTTAACATGGCGAGATATAGGATCGCGGTCATTCCGGGCGATGGGATAGGGCCGGAGGTTATGGAGGCCTGCCTCCACGTACTGAGAACCTTAGAGAAAGCATATGGGGGTCTATCCTTCGAGTTCTTGGAGCTTGAGGCGGGGGATAGGGTGAAGGCTGAGAGGGGGGTCGCCCTCCCGGAGGAGACCCTAAGGGGAATCAGGTCGGCTGACGCAGCTCTCTTCGCTGCGGTGGGTGAGACGGCGGGAGAGGTCATCATACCCATAAGGCGGCGGCTGGAGCTCTATGCCAACCTGCGGCCTGCCAAGACCTATCCAGGAGTCCCTGGAGCAAGGGACGGCGTCGACCTCATAATCGTGAGGGAGAACACTGAGGGGTTATACGTCGGCGTCGAGGGTCGAGGGCCAGACTGGGGCGTCTCGGTGAGAGTGATCACCCGTAGGGCTTCAGAGCGCATCGCCCACTACGCCTTCCAATTGGCTGAGAGGCTGGGTCGAGAGAAGGTGACGGCGGTTCATAAGGCTAATGTGCTGAAGGCCACCTGCGGCCTCTTCCTTGAAGCCTGTAGACGAGTCGCTGAGGAGTATCCAGACATCAGGTATGAGGAGATGCTCGTCGACACCTGCGCCCTTAAGCTGGCCTCCAAACCGGAGGAATTCGACATCCTCATAACGCCGAATCTATTCGGAGACATCCTCTCAGATGAGGCGGCAGCCCTCATAGGAGGTCTCGGCATGGCCCCATCGGGGAACATCGGCGATAGATACGCGGTCTTCGAACCCGTCCACGGCTCAGCCCCCGACATCGCGGGCAGAGGCATAGCGAATCCAATTGCGATGATCCTCTCAGCGGCGATTATGCTTCGATGGCTTGGGGAGAGCGAGGCTGCCGATGTCTTGGAGGGGGCGGTTTCAGAATATCTTCAGAGGGGGCCTTTAACCCCAGACCTGGGAGGAAACGCTAAAACCATGGATGTGACCATTGGGGTTGCGAAGCTGATCCATGAAGCTTTTTAAGGTTTGAAGGCGGGAAATCTCTGGGTGATCGGAGGTGGGAGGTGGCTACTTCCTCCCATCCAGATAGAGAGCATCTGGATGTAGACCTACTCTTCTCAGAGGCTGAGAGGCTGAGGAGGGCCCTCCTAAGGCTGAGGGGCAGGGTGGGAGAGCGGGGTTTTGTGGAGAGGCTTCTGAGGAGCCTAGACCTACTGGAGAAGGGGTTAGACAGCTATATTCGAGAGCTATCAACGCTGAGAAGCGCCTTAAAGCTGGCTGCCTCGACAAGGTTGACGGAGAAGCAGAGGCTGCTGCTGAGATGGATCGCTGAGAAGGGATGCGGCGAGGTCTATACGGCGCTCATAGAACGGGCATCGAGGGAGCTGGGCATACCTAAATCGACGGTGAGATGGAATATGCGTCGACTACGGGAAACCGGCCTAATAGAGGCTGGAGACAGGGCGAATAAGGGGATTCCAGTGAAGGTGACGGAGGAGGGCTGGATTCTACTAGGCCTCCTGAGACCGTGATAGCTACTCCCCCAGAGTCCTCCACCTCTCCAGAAGCTTGAGGAGCTCCCCCCTTCTAGGGCTGCCCCGGGTCTCACGTCTCGTCGCCTTATAGGCCCCGGCGGCGCATCCACGTCTGAGGGCCTCCCCCTCGCCCAGGCCCTCGACTAGGGAGGCGGCGAAGGCTCCAAGGAAGGCGTCTCCACAGCCGACGGTGTTGACAACCCTCATTCCCAGTCTCTCCAGAGGAACCGCTGGCACATGAACTACGCCCTCAGCTGAACAGAGGGCGGTTCCTGAGGCGCCCATCTTTACGATGGCCTTCAACCCCTCCCTTAGTTCGGCTATCCTCCCCGCCACCTCCCTCGGATCACTGGTTCCCAGGAGTGTTTCAAACTCAACCCTGTTGAGGACAAAGTAGTCGATGTGCTCCATCACCTCCATTAGGGCTTTTAAGCCTCTCTCAACGTAGACACCTGGATCCCAGATGACCGTAGCCCCAGTCTCCTTAGACATCTTCGCCAACCGCTCGGCGGTTTCCAACGGTGGATCCATCACAACGACAACTTTAGCTTCCTCTACGAGGCTTCTCCTCTGGGGATCCTCCAGCCTCTCCGGCGTCAGCTTGAGATTGGCGCCAAAGTAGGTGTGTATCTCGTTTTCACCCTTTTCATCGATGGTTATGTAGGCCTGACCTGATTCGACGCCCTCGACGATGAGAACCCCTGAGTGATCTACGCCCTCAGCCTCTAGTATGCGTAGCTGCCTAGCTCCGATATCGTCGTCGCCGAGCGCCCCTATGAAGGCGACGCGCCCTGGGCCGAGGATTCGGGCTGCTGCGACGGAGACGTTGGCCGCCGTTCCACCTGAGACCCGCTCGATAACCCTGACCTTAACCTCCTCTCCAGGCCTGGGAAGCCTCTCAACGAAGAGGTTGATATCCCAGTTTATCGCCCCGCAGCAGATCAACTCAACCATCATGCTCACCGCCGTATACGACCCTCTCCGTGAAGAGTTTTAGAAATCTCTCCGAGTCCACATCCACAGCCACCTCAACGTTCACTGGGGCCATTGATCTTGGTCTACGATCTGTGACCGTCATCCCCCTTGTATACTCTCCTCGGAGCTCCACGTCGACGTGGAAGGCCTTGAACTTTATTAGGCTGGGATCTACGGCGGCGGCTACGGCTAGGGGATCGTGGAGGCTTAAGCCGTTGAATCTCCTAACCAGGCCTCGGCTTAGATCCGCAACCAGCCTCGCTCTCGGGGTTTCAAGGGCCTCGATCTCGCTGAAGAGCCGTGGGCTCATACGGTTCCTGGGTTCGGTCGTGACATCTAAGCCCACGGCCTTAAGCTTAAAGCCAGCTCTGAAGACTATGCTCGCCGCCTCCGGGTCATGCCATATATTGAACTCTGCGACTGGTGAGGCATTCCCAAAGCCGTAGGGCGTCACTCCATAGGCGCCTCCCATAATGATGAGCTCCCCAATCATCTCGGGAAGCCTCGGCTCAGCCATATAGGCGATGGCGATATTCGTCAGCGGCCCTACAGCTATGAGCGTCAATTTGCCCCCCAGCTCCTCCGCCTTCTCTAGGATCAACTCCATGGCTGATCGCCCATCAGGCTTCAGCCTCGGCTCCGGGAGCTTGGCCTCCCCAAGGCCCTCGGGGCCATGTATATCCTCAGCGGGTCTAGGCTTCTCGATGAGGGGATGGTCAGCCCCTCTGGCCACGGGGATATCCTCCACCTCTAGGAACTCTAGAAGACGTCTAGCGTTTCTATTGGCCTTATCTTGACCGACGTTTCCAACAACCGTCGTGATGGCCTCAACCTCGAGCTCGGGGGAGCTTAAGGCAAGCAGCAGGGCTAGGGCATCGTCAACGCCTGGATCCGTGTCTAGAATGATATACCTCAACCTCCCACCGTTTAGTGGTGAGTTTAGGCGGTTTTAATGGTTGCCGCATGAGACCAGCACATCGATGGGGATTTATCCCCTTGAGAATAGTTAATGCGATGGAGACCCTCAACCTACGCCTCGTCTACGAGGCAAAGAGACGTATAAGGCGGTGGATATGGAGGACGCCGCTGAGATACTCTAGGGGGCTTAGCCGCCTCATAGGGGGAGAGGTCTGGCTTAAGCTGGAGAATCAGCAGGTGACGGGATCCTTCAAGCCTAGAGGCGTGGCCAATAAACTCCTGAGACTTAAAGCTGAAGGAGGGGCCAAGGGACTGGTCACCTCCTCCTCGGGGAATCACGCTCTAGCCTTAGGCTACCTCTCCCAAAGGCTTGGCCTCAACTCTGTGGTCGTCGTTCCCAGGGGTACACCTCAGGTGAAGCTGAGGGCTATTAGAGACCTTGGGGTGAAGCTTCGGATACATGGCTCGGAGTATATGGAAGCGGAGACGGAGGCGAAGAGGATCGCTGTCGAGGAGGGGAGAATCTTCATCTCCCCTTACAATGACGTCGATGTGATAGCGGGACATGGAACTATAGCCCTGGAGCTCCTGGAGGATCAGCCCCGCGTCGAGGTCGTCCTCGTCCCAGTTGGAGGAGGAGGCCTCATCTCAGGTATAGCTACGGCGATTAAGGGACTCTCGTCGGATGTGGAGGTTGTCGGCGTCCAGCCCTCAGCCTCGCCGGTGATGTATGAAAGTGTAAAGCGGGGACATGTCGTCGAATTGGAGATCGGGGAGTCCATCGCTGAGGCCCTCCTCGGAGGCATAGAAGCGGACTCCATCACCCTCGACCTTTGCCGTAGATATGTGGATGACTTCATCGTCGTCGATGAGGATTATGTGAGGGAGGGGGTTAGATGGATGCTCTTGGAGGAGCGGCAGGTGGCTGAGGGAGGGGGAGCTATAGGCGTCGCAGCCCTCCTCGCCGAGCCAGACCGCTTTAGGGGCAAGCGTATAGCCGTCGTGGTGAGCGGAGGCAACATCGATCGGCGACTCCTCAGGGAGCTCCTTCTGAGGTAAAGGATTAAAAGAGAGAGGCCGCCAACTGTTAGAGGCTTGAGCGGGGACGAGGAGCTTGAGAAGATTAAGAGGGAGATGATGCGGAGAATGATGCATAGAGAGCCGGAGGAGCAAGGCCCCTGGAGAGAGGGAGAGGTTGTAGAGCTGAATGAGGCGAACTTCGACAGCGCCATCTCCGAGGCATCAAAGCCTGTCCTCGTGGACTTCTGGGCCGTCTGGTGTCCCCCCTGCAGGGTGATGAGCCCTATAGTCGAGGAGCTGGCGAGGGACTACGCTGGAAGAGCCTACTTCGCAAAGGTGAACGTAGATGAGAATCAGGGATTGGCGCTGAGGTTCAGGGTTATGAGCATACCCAGCTTCCTACTCTTCAAGGATGGACGCCTCGTGGATAGGGTCATCGGAGCCGTCGGGAGAAGCGGCCTAGAGGCGATGCTACGCAAAGTGCTCTAAAGCTATGCAACCTCAAGAATTCGACACTCTAGGGTCTCGACGTCGAGGACTGCGACGGTACATCTGCCGGTGAGGTATCCGCAGACCTCCCCTGGATTGACGACTAGGGTTCCCCCGATCTTTTTCACCTCAGCCTTATGGGTGTGGCCGTGAACCACCACGTCGAAGGCCTCAGACCTTATCAGGGAGTTGAGGAGCTCAGCCTCATGGCCGTGGAGCAGGGCGATGTGGATGTCGCCGCATCGAACCTCCGCGAAGAAGCCCCTAAGCTCCATCCCCGCCTCCTGGAAACGCCTCTTAAGAATCGCCCTCTCAGCCTCGTTGTTCCCATAGACTCCGACAAACTTTGCCTTTAGACCCTTTAGGTGGTCGACGGTGAAGGGGGAGACATAGTCTCCGGCGTGGAGGACGAGCTCCACTCCCTCCTCGTTGAGTCTCTTAACAGCCTCATCTATGAGGTGGATGTTGTCATGGGTGTCAGCCATCAACCCGAGGAGCATATCCATTAATGATCGACGGCTCCCCTAAAAAGGTCTCCAAACCACCACTAAAACCCTCGGAAGCTGAGGCTGGAGGCCTGGACTACCGAATGCTAAATCTTTTATTTTCCTCGTAGATTTTTTACTGAAAAAAATGAAAAGAGCAATGCTTATTATCATCCTCCTCATCGCCGCATATTCTGCATATGCTACCTTTGAGTGGAGGGTTGAAAAGGAGAAAATTTACGTTATAAAAGACTATGCTGTAAGTCTTTCTGATCATCCATTACTTGAAATCGCATATGCGGGGTCTATTTTGGAATACCTAATTGAAGATAATGCCCCAGACTTAATTCTAAGAGAAAGAATTCGACAATATTCTGCTAGTGCAAGAACCTTGGAATATTCCTCACTCATATTATACAAAGCAACAAGGGATGAGAAATATAGGCTCTTCAGAACCGCTATGG
>Ga0190363_1002479_pt1 | contig 10502 bp, 11 predicted proteins | sample 48721867_MG_FD_161272 | JGI IMG/M metagenome (GOLD analysis project Ga0190363, IMG submission 161272) | Hydrothermal vent microbial mat bacterial communities from Southern Trench, Guaymas Basin, Mexico - 4872-18-6-7_MG | ecosystem: Environmental > Aquatic > Marine > Hydrothermal vents >...
TTCAGCCAGAAACCTCAAAGCCAAGGTGTTCAACAGGGAAGTAGTCATTGCAGAGATGACAAAAAAGCAAAGAGAGATATTCGAGAAAGTTGAAGTCATAGTGCCTAAAGTTACGGGAATTTAGGAACTTCAAATTTGAGAAATTTTACCGACGACATTTAAATACATAGTTAATAGAGTGACTGAAAAATTTTAATTTTTTCAAATTTGATTTATTATTAATAATAAATTCTTTCTATATTGTGAAATACCGGCTTTGTTTAGTAAGTGTTTACGGACCCTTTCCACATACTCTCGTTTGGAAAAAGATTTCTTATAATCCAATATTTTGCTTATTTTTTCTGCAAGATCTTTGATATTTCCTGTTTCAAATGTCAACCCTAACTCATAGTCTATAGCCTCAATAGCTCCACCGGAGTCAGCCGCGATAACTGGTGTACCACAGGCTTGTGCTTCTATTATTGCACGACCAAAAGGCTCCTCATTCGATGGCAAAACAAGCAGGTCAGCAGAGCTCATGATTAAAGCTGTATCTTTCCTGAACCCTAAAAAATGAACATTTTTTCCTCGCTTACGACGATGGATTTCTTCCAGTAGGAATTTTTCATACGCAACTTCATCTTTATTACTTGCTTTTCCAACAATTGCAATATGAATTCTCTCTGGTTCAGGAATAAAATCAATAGCTTCAATAATATGGTGAATTTGCTTGCTTCTACATATCCTCCCAACATATACTATCAGAAAATCAGTCACTTTCAACTCAAGCTGAGATCTAATTCTTAATTTTTCTTCTTCGCTCTTAGGAGCAAACGTCTCTAGATCAATAGGCGGATAAAGGACATAGTCTTCTTTCCAAGGCACCTTAACAAAAACAGTATGGTATGTATCTTTCATAAACTTAGAATTGAATATTACTATTAATCGTTTTCCTAAAAAGCGATATAACCATCTAATTAAAACATTTGGTTTACCACTGCGTTCCTGCACAATTATGTGGTTTAAGTTTAGAAGGAAAATCGTTATAAAAACCCATGGAAATATACCAGATGTATGAATATATATTAAATCTATAGAATTTTTTTTGATTAAGTAAAATAAACGAAAATTAGTGTATACAGCCAAGAATAAAGCAGGAAAGAAATTTTTCTTACCAATAACTATATATTCATCTTTAACACCAGTAGTTACGATTTTGACACCTAAATTCTTTATTTCATCAGTAAAATCTCCAGTATTAGACGTCACCACTATCAATTTATGACCGGACTCAAGTAAAATCTTAACAGTTTCAAGTAAACTTCTTTCAGCGCCACCACGATAATCACCTACGGGTGTTATAATTAGAATATTCATAGTTTCTCCAAACTTTTTAAGGCCCTGATTATTTCTTTAATACTTGTATTAAAGGACCATTTAGTGATAATTTCTTTTGATTGTTGTCCCATTAGTTGCAAACTCTCCTTGTCTAACTTTGCCAATTTTTGCAAGAAAAAACATAAATCGTCCTCGGACTCTGCATCATAGATATAGCCATTAATCCCATTTTTTATTAAGTCGTAACTTGCACCAACTGTACTTGCAGCTATTACTGGTAATTCACAAGCCATAGCCTCATTAACAGAGCACCCCCATGGTTCATATAAAGCAGGATGTACAAAAACTTCGGATATGGCAAAAAACTTTGGTAGTAAACTGTATGGTTGATAGCCAGCTAAAATGACTCTCTTTTCTAAGTGATGCAATTTAATATAAGATTCTATTTCTCCACGCTGAGAACCATCCCCAACCATAATTAGATAGACATTAGTTTCGGAATTTAAAAGGCGCTTAAATAGTCTTAACAACCCCATGGGATTCTCACGAGGTATAAACTTCATAATACCAAGAATAACAAAGGCATCGTCTGGAATTCCCAAATCAAAACGAATTTCCTTACGGTGTTTCCTATATTTGTCGCATAGTTGACTTAACCATGAATTATCCACCGCATAAGGGAAAAGAAATAGCTGATTTTCTTCAAAACCATAAGTAAGCATATATAACTGGGCAAGACTACCTACAGGAAAACCAATGTTAAACAACTTGTAAATCCGAGGTATAATAAAATCTTTTAGCTTCCATTTCAAATTATTTTTTCTATGCAGGAATGTATTATCTGATCGAAGTCCAATGAAAGCATGGTTAAATTTACAAAATAAAATCGTGAGCAAAGGAACATAAGAGGTATACCCAGATATTATTAATAAATCATGCGCTTTACTAATCTGAAATAATATTTTTAAACGTTCTATCCAATTCGTTGGTAATATACTATAATGATAACCACTTAAAATATCATGATCCCATCCACACTTCCTATTTAGTTCTGGATCATATATGCTGTTTATACAGTTGCTGTTCCAGTAATAGACGGTCAGCTCTACTGCTGGATGTGCTGCTAATTGTCGAAAGAAGGGGCCATCGAACTGAGTTGGATGCCGCTGAAGAATTCCTAATGAATATATCTTTTGTGTCATAAATATCCCCTACTTCTATATGTTTTCTCCACTTTAAATCTTGATCTTTGAATATCCTTAATAATTTTGCTTGGTGGATATCCAATCTTTCCCATTTCCCAGTAATGTTCTCCATCTTCATTTATTCGTTGCATATCAGTATAAACAACTCCTGCTTCTGGCGGTGCATTTTCAAAAACCTTCATCTGTTTTTCTAACTTCTCTGGAAGCCATTCATCATCGCTATCTTGAAAGGCAATATATTTCCCTCTAGCAGCTTTGATTCCGGTATTGCGGGCGGCAGCTGCTCCCTTGTTTTTCTCATGCCGGATATAACGGATGCGAGGATCATTAAAGCTTTTTACAATCTCTTCTGTATTATCTGTAGAGCCATCGTCAACTACAATAACCTCAAAATCTTGATATGTCTGATTTAATACACTTTGAATAGCCCGCCCTATTAAATGCGCTCGATTATAAGTTGATATTATTACGCTAACAGTTGGATTTTTTTCTGGCATAGTTTTATTCTCCCTTTCTCAATATAAAGAACCTATGATAAGGATTTTCAAATACCCTATAAGTTTTCTCAACCCTGAATCCTGCTTTTTGAATCTCATTAATGATTTTACTCAATGGATAGCCTGCTTTTCCTATTTCCCAGTAATGCTCATCGTCAAATTTATTCATATTTCCCAAACACCTCTAACAACACTTTTTCCATAGCATCCCAACTATATTTTTCTATGCACTTTTGCCGAGCTTTCCAACTCATTTCCTCTGCCTCTTCAGGATTATTTAAAACATATTGAATAGTTTCTGCCAATTGTTCTGGATTCTCGGGTTGCACAATCCAACCACATCCATCTAAAATTTTAGGAAGATCAGAAACATTGGTAGCTATTATTGGCTTTGCCATCGCCATTGCATCAAAGACTTTTGCTGGAACCTGACCAATTGTTGAAAAATTTCTTTTCTGAGGTATTACCACAACATCAGCCACAGATAGAAATTCAGTAACTTTTTCAAAAGGTTGAAAACCAAAACCTTTAAATCTATCTTCCAGCATTTCATTAGCACTTCTAACTAAATTTCTACAATATAAATCTCTATTATCAATTCCTACAACAATTAGGATAACATCCCGATCTTTAATTAAACTTACCGCTTTTACCAAATCTTCTATACCTTTATGTGGCCTTGGAGTACCAAAAAACATTACAACTTTATTAGTTTTCTCTATTTGATATTTTTTTCTCAGTAGATATTTATCAAATTTCACTGGATCAAAAGCTTCTGTATCTCTACCATGCCAGACTATTGTCCCACCAAATTTATCTTGAAGGAAACTATTTGAAACCGTGATCCCATCAGCAAGGCGTGATAGCTTTTCACCCAATAAATTGTTCCAGTAAGAACCTACGCTATAAAGACGAAGAGCAGAACCTGCTAAAGATTTTAAACGATGGGTAAGTGATAGGTTGCTATGGCTTTCTTTCATAAATCCCATTTGCCAATCATCTATGTCCAATACTAATGGCTTGCTATCAAACAATTTTTTAAATAATCCTACCCCAAAACTGGTAAAAAGAGGTTTTGAGGTATAAATCACATCTCCTTCTATTTTTTTGATTAATTCTTTAATCTGCCAATAAGGTTTAAACATACCATAAATCTTAACAGATTTATATATTATGCTTTTATCATTGGCAAGAGGTTTCCAGATTTCGTCACCAAAAACAGGACCAACAATTTCTACTTCGTAATGTCTCTGGAGAATTTTGGCTAATAAGTATGCCCTTCCAAGGCAGTTGTGGGATAGGTCGGGTGTTAAGATTGAGATTTTCATACTTTATCACCTTTTGGTTTTTTGCAAACAACGGTAATATAGCGATATTCTTTTTTAGATGAAAGTTTTTCTAACTCCGGCTTCCCTCTTCCCGGATCATATATCATAGGTAAAATCTTCCTCGCTATTCTTTCAAAAAAAGGCAAAAGAAACAGTTTGTTTACTGGTCTTTGACCATAAACTTCTAAAATCTCAAAGTAATTCTTTAACACTGAAATAAACTCTTTAGTTGAATATTCTTTTGTGTGAAAAGGATTATCAGGATGATCATTAATTGATTTACCTGGTGATGTTAATTTTCGATTTGGAGTTGAGATAATAAGTAATCCTTTTGGCTTTAAAACTCTTCTAAGCTCTATAAGTGCCCTTTCTTGGTTTTCAATATGCTCGATAGTTTCAAAACAAATAATCACATCAAAGTAATTTTCTGGAAAATCAAGATCGTGTATATCACCTACTTTGAATTCTAAATCCTTTATTCTGTATTTAGTACATGCAAACTCTATTGCCTCATTTGAGATATCTACTCCAACAACCTTTATAGCTCCTGCATCATAAAGGATTTTTGATCCGTAACCTGTCCCACAGGCTATATCCAAAACCTTTTTTCCTTTGACATATCTACTTGCAAATTTGTAACGTGCAATATGATCTAACCATATACGCTTAGGGGTACTTCCTTCAACAACTCTTTCACCTGTAAATTGTATAGCTGTTTTTTCAACCATTCTATAACCCTCGCAAAGTTAAAAACACTTCTTTAATTAAAGGTTGCATTTTGTATGTTGAAAATCTATCAAATAAATAGATTACTCCAAAATATACTAACCAATAAAATAATAGAGATAAAATAAATGGTATTAACAATACATTTGGAGTAATCCAGTACAGTGGCAAAAGAAATATAAATACTATTGCTACTGATGAACTTATTAAATGAAAGCCGACCATTCTAAGGAAATTATATATTCCACATTTTGTAATTTTAATCACGGTATAAAACGCAAGTATATTTGCACCTATTGCAGCAAAAAGCACGGTCAAAGATGTTCCTAAAATTCCCCAATGTATAGTCAAAGGATAAACCAAGATAATTAAGACAGATAATTGGAAGATTTGATATTTGACCAGTATTTTAGGTCTCCCAACTGCTTGAAATATCGGACCAGTTGTTGCTCCTATAGATCTTATTAGTCCCCACAAAACCAACACTTGCATCGCTGGTACCATTGGCATCCATTTGTCTCCCAAAAATATTTTGGTAAAATCCGGAGCCAGGATAAAAATTAACCCAGCAATGGGAAAAGATAAAAATGCGGTGACCTGCAAAACTTTCAAATATGCTTCTCTCAACTTCGGAATGTTATCTTGAAGTTTTGAATAAGCAGGAAATGTCACCTGTGAAATTACATGGGTTATCTCCGTTGCCGGCATATTTGAAATCCTATAAGCCATTTGATAAAAACCTAATGCAGTGGCACCAAGCAACTTTCCAACAAAAATATCATCTCCTTGAGTGATCAAAAATATCAATATACTCGAACCTAAAACCCATTTACCAAAACCAAAAAGTTCTCTTGCCTTTCCTAAATCTAAATTTAAATGAGGTCTGTAAGGATGAATTAAATAGCTAACAAAACACCTTACAGCATTCCCTGCAAGCAAACCGAAAACAAGAGCCCAGACACTTTTTAGAATTAAAGCAGCTGAAATTGCTATAATAAAGTCAGCTAATGTGCCGCTAAGCTGGTATATAAATTGTTTGTTAAATTCAAGCTCTTTCTGAAAATAAATGACCCCAATATTGGTAAATGCCTGAAAAAGCACTGCGAACCCGATAACCTGAATTATAGGCTTTGCTTCTGGTGCGTTGAAGAAAGTTGCGGCATACGGTGCGATTAGATAGAGAATGACGAATAGAATAAAACCCCGTAAGATCAGAACCGTCCATGCGGCATCGAGGTGCGATTTTATATCCTCTTTTTTTTGTATTAAGGCAGCTTGAAAACCCGTCTGCGAGAAGGTTTCTAAGGTCGCCATTGTTAAAAGTGCGATGCCCAATAAACCGAAATCGTGAGGTGCAAGAATACGGGCAAGAATTACGAGCCTCGCTAAACTGAACAGTTGCTGGACTATTCTGAGTGAGAATACCCAGAAGCCACTTCTAACTGTGCGCTGGAAAAGGTTTTCACCAGGTTCATTCAAATTTTTAATGAATTTCTTAATCTTTGGTTTATACATCTGTAATCACTTTATCCTCATTCACATAGAAAAATTTAAAGCGATATTCCCAAAATACTTCCTAGCTAACGATTTATCTCTTGCAACTTCTCTTACTGTTAATGTGCTTAGACCCAGATCACTAAAGACACCGAAGATTCCGGTGAAAGCGAGAGCAAATGACAGAATACCGAATCCTCCTGCTCCCAGATAGCGGGCGGTGTACATTACGAAGAAGAAGCCTAAGATGTAGCTTGCAATTTGGGAAACGAGCAATACTCCGGTGTTCTTTGCAATCCTCTGGACTGTGTTCATAATCATCAACTCAAAAAAATCAGACGAGTGGTTTCCACCACCATTTGTTTTCTTTATACCATTCTATTGTTTTCTTTAATCCATTGTTGAAATCCGTTTCGGGTTTCCAGCCGAGTTTTCTTATTTTCTCACAGTTCAGGGAGTATCTCCTGTCGTGACCCAACCTGTCTGGAACGTATTCGATGAATTCCTTAGTTTTGTTCATTAACTTTAAGATTTTTTTAGTCAGCTCGAGGTTGGTGATCTCGTAACCACCGCCGATGTTGTAGATCTCCCCCAGTTTACCTTTTTGAAATACGAGATCGATCGCCCTGCAGTTGTCCAGGACGTAGAGCCAGTCCCTTATGTTCAGGCCGTCGCCGTACAGGGGAACTTTCTTTCCCTGGATGAGATTTGTGATGAACAAAGGGATTATTTTCTCTGGAAACTGGAAAGGTCCGTAGTTATTTGAGCTTCTGGTTATTAAGGTTGGAAGACCGTATGTTCTGTGATAGGATCTGACCAGCATGTCCGCACCGGCCTTGCTGGCAGAATAGGGACTATTCGGTTTTAAGGGATCGGTTTCCTTGAAAGAGCCTGTTTCTATGCTTCCGTAGACCTCATCGGTAGATATTTGAATAAATTTCTCTATGTTGAACTTTCTTGAAGCCTCTAAGAGATGATAGGTTCCGAGGACATCGGTCCTGACAAAATCACCGGCATCGATTATGGATCTGTCGACGTGAGTTTCGGCGGCGAAGTTGAGGATAGCATTACAGTCTTTGATTGCTCTTTCTACATCTCTCTTGTTGCAGATGTCGCCCTTGATAAAGGCTATCTCTTCCAATACATCCTGCAAATTCTCCAATCTGCCGGCATACGTGAGCTTATCTAAGACAACCAGTTCATGGTCCGGGTGTTCATTTAACATATAACGGACGAAATTGCTTCCGATAAAACCCGCTCCGCCGGTTACGAGAATCTTCATTTTAATACTCGAAGTTTATGTCGGCATCCCTCAACTTTGGTTGATTCGCATCCCTCACGGATACTATTGGATTTTTTATGGGCCAATCAATCGCGAGATCCTCATCATTCCAGATAATACCCCTGTCACATTTCGGGGCATACACCTCCGTTGTGAGATATGTGACTTCCGCCTCATCGCTCAAAACACAGAAACCATGAGCAAAACCCTCGGGGATATAGAGCATCAATTTATTTTCACTCGATAAAATTTTAGATACATATTTTCCATAGGTTGGGGAACCCCTTCTAATATCGACTGCAACATCGAAGATTTTTCCTCTAACGGCCCTGACCAGTTTACCCTGAGCCATGGGCTCTTTCTGATAATGCAAACCCCGCAAGGTACCTTTCGTGGAAAGAGAATGATTCACCTGAACGAAAGTCTTGTCTATGCCAAACTCCGTGAAATCAGTTTTTTTATATAATTCCATAAAAAAGCCTCTATTATCCCTGAAAACCCTGGGCTTAATAAGAACTACCTCCGGGATTTCTAACCTCTCAAATTTAAACGGCATTTTCTGGTTTATACCTCCACCTCGGAATTGTCGCCTATCACAAACCTGTGGCCCTTTGGTAATTGTTCTCTCTCAAATATCTTTACGTTTCTCCCGATCAGGCTATCCACGATCTTCTTTCTGGATTTTATTACGGTATTATCCATGATAACGGAGTATTCGATCTCACCGTTTGTTATCTTGGAGTTGTCCCCGATGCTCGTATAGGGACCTATGTAGGTGTTGGGGCCTATTTCGCAATTCTCTCCGATCACCACGGGACCCTTTACAACAGAACCTTTGTGTATGATCGTTCCTTTCCCTATCGAAACCTTGCCACGGATGGTTACACCGTCCTCCAGGGTTCCTTTATTGTAAGGTGTCAGTTCATCCAGTACCAGATGATTCGCCTCGATTATGTCTTCGGGTTTTCCGGTGTCCTTCCACCAGCCGTCAACGACGGCAGAATCTACCTTGAGACCGTGATCTATGAGGTATTGAATGGCGTCCGTGATCTCCAGCTCGTCTCTCCAAGAGGGTTTGATATTCTTTACAGCATCGAATATTTTAGATGTGAACATGTATACCCCAACCAGAGCGAGATCTGATGGGGGCTTCTTTGGTTTTTCAACTAACCTTTTGATAGAGCCATCCTCATTTAATTCCGCAACACCGAACCGACCGGGATTTTCTACTTTGCTTAATAAGATACTGGCATCTGCTTTTGACTCTTTAAAACGTTCGACATACTCTATTATGCCACCTTTTAGTATGTTGTCTCCCAGATACATGACGAATGGTTCATCCCCCAGAAAGTCTTCGGCTATTTTAACACAATGCGCTAAACCCAATGGTGCTTCCTGTTCGATAAAAGTGATATTGACATTCCATCTTGAGCCGTCGCCAACTATTTTCATAATTTGTTCCTTATTTGGACCGATTATGATGCCAATATCTCCTATCCCTGCTGCCTTGATATCCTCGATGGGGTAAAATAGGACTGGTTTATTTGCTACCGGTATTAGCTGTTTTTGTTGCGAATAGGTTAATGGTCTTAACCTTGTTCCATATCCTCCTGATAGTATTAGAGCTTTCATTTCCTCACCTTCATCTTTTTTAATCCCTCTTCTATGTTCAGGGGCCTCTTGATTATGGAGATCTTCGATACATCTAGGGATGAATCCAATGGCCTTTTTGCGATCCAATTCAGTTCATCAGAGGTTATGGGATTTATCAGGTTTGCATCTAACTCGAAAATTCCAGCAATTTTTTTAGCAAAATCATAACGACTGATCCTTTCACTTCCAGATACATGAAATATCCCCTCTTTTTCAGTTTCTATAAGTTTTAGGATCATGTCTACAAGATCATCTGCAAGGGTTGGGGAGTTGAATTGATCCTTGACTATATCTATCCTATGCTCCTGTTTTAATTCTTGAATTATCCATGTCACAAAATTTAGCTTAGAATGCCAGCCGTATAAAACCGAAGTTCTGGCAATTATATGGTCATCTAGTTTTTGCACAAGCTTCTCTCCCTCCAGCTTTGTCTTGCCATAATAATTAATGGGATTTGGCTGATCATCCTCTTTGTATAAACCTTCTCTACCGTTGAATACATAGTCTGTTGAGATATAGACAAATTTTGAGTCCGCTCTTTTACTTGCCTCAGCAATATTTCCCGTTCCTTCTACATTTACACTCCATGCATCTTTCTTGTTAGTCTCACAATAATCCACATCGGTAAGTGCGGCAGTGTGTATGATCACATCAGGTGATAATTCCCTGATGAGTTTTTGTACCTCTTTTTTATTTGTTATGTCCAGATAGAATGAACAAGAATTTCTTAGGCCTATTGTGTGCGTGTTGTATGTGGTGAATGTTTTATATTTGTCTGATAATGTTGTCGCTAATTTGCTACCTAACAAACCACCACCCCCTGTGATCAATATTGTGCTTCTTAGGTCCATTTTATCAATCATCTACGTGAATCCACAGATGCAAGGATCTGTAAACTGTTGAATCGTTTTTTCTGTAGAGCAGAAACTCCATCTTCTTGTTACCCTCTTCTAAGGGAGTGAAAGTGAACCTCTCCCTGAGGGTCTCGTTGTGATTCAGG
>Ga0190363_1002480_pt1 | contig 10502 bp, 18 predicted proteins | sample 48721867_MG_FD_161272 | JGI IMG/M metagenome (GOLD analysis project Ga0190363, IMG submission 161272) | Hydrothermal vent microbial mat bacterial communities from Southern Trench, Guaymas Basin, Mexico - 4872-18-6-7_MG | ecosystem: Environmental > Aquatic > Marine > Hydrothermal vents >...
AGGCGTAGTACTTTTATTTTCTTGTAGAGGTGTCTTGGATCGTTTAGAACTGTATCCATAGCACGTTCTATTATCTCGTCAAAAATGAGGGTAATAGGTTTATACTCGTATATCATAATACTTCACCTTTTCAAGAGTTGAATAGCACGAAGAGCTATATTCCTTGCGGAATTCAAATCTCTATTGTAATCTCTCAATCCACAATTGTCGCATCTGATTAATCTCTTATTTTTACCATATATTTTTACTGGACTACCGCATCTAAAGCAAGTTTTTGTCGTTCCTGCTGGGTTCACTTCTACAACATTAAATCCTTTAGCCATCGCTCTCAAAACGAACTTTCTTAATGCGGTCTTTTTGTAAAGCCAGTTGTTTATCATAGTGTTTTCTTTCTCGGTTAGCCTGAACATCGTGCTAATGTCCTCAATCGCTAACGTGCAAATCCCATATCTTTTCTTAACCTCAGCTAAGAAATTTCCGTGTGCATGTTTTACGATTTCACATATCTTTTGATACAATTCGTTAGCTCTCTCGTAGTCTTTCTTCTGATAAGCTCTGCCAATCTTCCTCTGCAAGTCATCAACGCTTTTCTCGTATTTTCTGACATCGAAGAATAGCGGTCTCCCTTCGTAAGGTGAAGCTACCCACTTACCCATGTTAAAGTCGATTCCAACAACTAAACCATTCGATTTAGGTTCTACTGGAATAGATACGTAAACAAACCACTTATCGTTTTCCCTTGTAATAACGAATGGAAACTTAGACAAATCTTGAATGACATCGTAATACTCGTTGTCTGACTTAGCTATTAGAATTCTCTCCCTTGAATTTCTACCCTTAGCCAATTTTATTTCCACGAACCAAACTCCCTCGTCATTTACGAATTTGGAATTGCCTTTGTCGAAACACAAGATAGCCTTCTCGCCGAGAGAACCAGTGAAACGCTGTGTTAATAAAGCAAGCATTCTCGGTTCGATCCCATCGTTTTTGAATTTATGGTAAAGTAGCTTTTGTAGTTCATTTCTCGAAAGCTCTAAGAACTTGAAAACTGATTCCTCAGCTTTTTTTAGTAGCTTTTCTTGACATGGTGTCGGAAACGCCTGCAATATAACAGTCCTATAAACGCTATGGACTCTCATAGCTTAATCTCACCTCCTTTTTTGAGCCAGTTTTTGATAACCATTCTAACAACATCGGCTCTTGCTATTCCGTGTTTTTTTGCAATCTCATCAATTCTTTTTACATCCTCTTCATCTAACTTAACTGATATTTGTATCTGTTTCATGTCATTGAGTTTACCGTAAAGTATATAAACCTTGCGAACAACATAAGATTGCCCGAAGCCTGCGACCCGTAAGGGGATGAGGGTTTTAGGGTGGTCGATAGAACCCGCCGACCCCGTCCCCAGTTGCAGGACGGTTGGGATGTGTCCGCCTCTGGTTGCGGGAACGCATGTCGGTCTCGCAACCATGCGGATGAACCGTAAAAGAGCGGGACAATGATAAAAACAGTGAAATTAGGGTTGCAACTTGAGCAAATCAAGAACCCAATCAGACAATTCTGGCTTGAACGTTGCAAGGATAAAAACAGTGAAATTAGGGTTGCAACATTTCGTTTGCGATCTCTCTAATTCAAATCTTCCGCATCCATACTTGTATTTTGTTAAAAATAGTATAAAAATGTTATGGTAGTATCAATTAACACCCAGACACACCTAAAAATCTAGGGCACATCACAAGTTTCTGGCGGATCTTCGCACCCAAATTTTCTGCTGTAGAATTTACTCATCCTCGCTCTTTTGTTATGTTCGTATATTGCATCTGAAGCTCCAATCGGGCAAGAACACCGTAGAGTTAGTGGCTCATCTTTGTGAAATTCCTGGTCATAAATCTCCGCCAAGGCAGAGACTATTGGATCTGGAGGTATTGTACTCCAAGTACACATACATTTCCTACTTCTTTCAGCAAGATAATTTGCCAGTTCAAGCATGAGCTTCTTTGATTCTTCATCTGGTTCTGGAAATCCCCAAACTAATTCAATACCATGTTTTTTACAGAACTCTTCAACGAATTTCTTAGTCTCCTCTTCAGCCTCTGGATCTACGTATATCCTTCTTATCTTTTCAATAGGTACATCGTGCTCGGTATAACACTCAGCTAAAAGCAAATCCTTCTGAGATACCCACACATCTCTGGCACTATAAGGGCTATGTCCATGAATAACAGGATATGCTCCAACACTGGCACATGAATAACAAACGCATATCCTACTGTTTGTCTCGACTTCAAGCATAACTTCAGGAGGTTTGTAAAAAGGAGGAGGTGCTAAATCTTTTTTCACAAGTTCTTTTAGTAGCCATGCTAAGTATTTATTTGCAGTGCAAACAAACCTCTTATAGAAGGACTTTTCAGTATCCCATTTTCCATACATCTCCCACATTTTTAACTCATCGATAGGTCTTCTCAAAACTCTGTAACACAACTTTCTTGTCTCAGTAAAGCCTCTTTCTGTTACGTAACGTTCTACACTACTCTTTTTGCACAGTTTTACAAATTTGCGAACCATGTCTGCAAGTTTTTGAAATTTTTCATTTTTTAGTAGTTCTTCGAGTTTCATAATCCCTCACCACCTGAGAGATAATAGGTAGAACATCATCAAAAGATTTTGCCCTCTTGAGAACTTCATCTACGAGATTCCATGCTTCCTGGTCGGATAAGTACGGTGCTAACTGTTTGATTGTCATGAATATGCCTCTTCTAAAAATTTCCATCGCTTTCCAATACTCTATCATGTTTATCCCCCTCTATAGCCGTTTTCGACTTTTGAAATTCACGACCACAATGCTTGCACACAAACTTTACCCTTTTGGCTGTAGTTCCTACAACCTGCACGTTAGTTCCTCCACATTCTGGACATACTATCGTAGCTTTAGAAGACATCTCAGTATAGAACGCTTTATCAATAAGTTTTTCCAATTCCTCTAACCTCAACAACGTTTCAGCCAAGATTAGTTCCTCCTCTACCCTCAACTTAACTCACCTCCACTTATTTTTCTCAACTTCTCTTCAAGCTCCCTAATCTTCTCTCTAAGAGCTTCAACGACAGGGCTAATTCTTCTTTCAATCTTCTCGACTGCTGACTTGTGAGATTTCGGCAAGAAAATCTGATACTTTTTCGCTATCTCTACTGCTTCTTCAGGACTCATTGTTGCGATGTACACTTGTATAGGTATGTTTGCCGTTGCCCATCCACCCAGGTCTTTAACAAGTTTAACATCGTATCCAGAAGCATTGTAGATAACACTCGCCCACGTTTCTCTTAGATCGTACCTGTTAAATTCTATACCCGTTATTTTTCTTATTCTAACGATCTTGTCTTTTTGAGTGCTGTGAGGTATGTTACAAATAGGGTGATCGTATTCTAAGTCAAATTCTCCTATAAACTTCTGAATCCTATCGTACAAACTCTTAGACACAAACGTGACTTCTGGCACTTGCTTGATATCGCTTGCAGATAACCCCATTGCCTCTCTATCTCGCTCTAACGCCTTACCTATTGCAACCATTACGAACTTTCGACCCCATACATCCTCTATGAGACTGATATTCTCTTCCAGGAAGTCTTCTACTCTGAATGCGAGGGCATGCTCAGGTCTCAAGCCAGTTTGTAATAGCAACCTGAAGTAGATTCTGAACTGCTCTCGCCTCATCGGTTCTAATCTCTCTGAAACATAGTCTATAGCTGAAAAAATCCTATCAAGCTCGTTCAGGTTTCTTGGTACACCTTTTCTCGCTCTTCTCAGGAAGACAGTAGCTTTTTCTCTACTTTCTTTAAGCTCCTCGATCAGAAACGATGGAAGTTCCTTTTTCTTAGGTCTCTTCTTTTTAACCCTCGGAAAAGCGAATCCTCTAAAGTTCTCCTCTAACCACTTACCAAAAGCGTTGAGACAAGTGGCAAGATAATATCTCTCATGTTCTTTTTCACTAAAAGTATTTATGAACTTCTCTACATGGAACGTCTTAAGTTTATCTTTGTCCAGATCTTCAAGACTAATAACTTTCTTTCTTAACTTGTGGACGTACTCTATAAACGCTGGTATATACCTCAAAATTCTCTTTCTAAGCGTTTCAATAGATCTGTAGTGTTCTGGAGCGTAGCTTAGTAAGTAACCCTCTAACACCTCGTACAACTCAGAATCGACTATTCCCTCTAATTTCTCAAGCTTATCCATTGCTTCAGCCATGTAGATTTCTTTGTGTGTTGCTACTTTCTTGAGCTTAGGCATTAAATGTATGCTTATGAGCACTCTAACATCTCCTGGTAACAAGTCTGGATCTGACTTAATCGCCTTCTTAAGCTCAAGTAGCTCTTCAGCACTCGTTGCTTCTTCGATCCTTGTAAGATAATAATGCAAATCAGGCATTGCCGACCATCCTCCTTAGCCTTTCGTCTATCCTGCTCCAAAGCGACATTTTCTCATCGAACTTTAGCTTCTTGTTGTCGAGGATGTCTTCTGAAATTTCTTCAAGCGTTTCTACGTCAGCTTGGTCTATAATTACAAGTAAATCACCATAACCCATCTCCTTGAAATCTACGTACTCTCCTTCAAGGTTGTTTACAAACGACTCTAAGAAGGCGACCCTTATCTTATCTTCAAGTTGTTTTGGTATCCCCATGTATATCACTATATTTAAAAAATATAATAAGTTTTAGGTAACAGTTGGGGTTAACAATTTAACTTATTATTAAAGTTCAATCTTTTCAATCTCCTCGATCTGCTCTTCAACATCGGAAGCAATGTACCTTAGCACATTGTCACTCCATCCGAAGATGTAGTGGACATTTCTCCATTTAGGTGGCGTTGGATAATCTCTGTAAGGCTGTAGCGTAACCAGATAAACCTTGACTTCTGGATTAACCCTTCTGATGTAATCGTCAAGAGCTTCTACGAATGGTCTATCAACCCACTCTTCATTATCAGTGAAGGCGATGAAGTAATCGACATCGATGTTTTCTTTGAGTAAGTACTCTATCGGTGCTGATAGCGATGTTCCACCCTCGGCAACACCAATTACTCTTGCAATCTCAAGGATAGTCTCTTTACCTATTGCCTCTTCGACTAAATCAAACCTTAGTTCGTGGTCAAACGGTAAGACAAGCGGAAATTGCTTGCACCTCTTGATCATGATTGCTGTGAATACTCCTACAACGTCACAGCACTGTAAGACGGAGTACTCGCCAAGCACTTTTCCAGACATTGAACCAGATACGTCTGGTGCTATACAGACTTTACCCTCCAACACTGGTACATTCTCGACAGAAATCTCAATTGCTTTTTCGAGTGCTCTTCTAAGTTTGTAAGCAGGTTCTGAATCGAGAAGCATGTGATAGGCAACGTAGAACCTAAACGGGAAGACCATTGCCTTTCTAATAGCCTCTCTGTTAGTTAACTTCCTTACAGCGTACTCTAAGTTCTCCTCTTTGTCGAATACTCTATACCTGATGAAGTTGTTGAGGTTTCTAAGCAAGTTCATGTATGGGGCTTGATATAGTAAAGCTTCCCAAACCCTTGGAGTCATTTTCTTCACTGAGCCTGTTACGACCTCGTATGGTAATCTTCCCTCTTCAATGAGTCTTACAATCTCATCTTCATTGTCAGTGGCTTTCAGCTTCTCCAGAGCTTCAAGCTGTGGATCTCCAGAGGTTATACCCTCTTTGATGTACTTGATCACAACTGGATTGACGTCTTCTCTTGGTCTGGCAATGTTGATCATGTCTTCAACGGCTCTTGGATACTTCATCGCATGGTAAACGCTCATGTTTCTTAGAGCTTCAATGATCTCTCTCTTCAACGCTCTTCCAATTCCCTCTCTTATTGCCTTAGATCTGCAAATGTCAATGAACGTCTGCCAATCGTGTGGATTTCTGCAAACCCTGTGAACAATCTTCTTGAACAATCCCAAGTCTTTCTTTGAAAGTACTACTGTAGAAGCAATTGGTATCTCTCTGACATAGCCTTTCTCTCTGGCATATACTGTAGCTTTTGCCAAGAACTCTGGATTATGGTAAGATTCGAGGACGTTGACGATGTCCTGAACTTTGACCACAGCCTTAGCATAGAAACTGTTCGCAGTACTTCCAGTCATTAGTACATTAACAACATCCATCTCAGGAGTTCCCGAATATGCTGGAAAACCCTCCTTGTTCTCCTTATCTGGTTTCAACTTCCCTATGGATTTCCATACTTTATAAGGTCTAGTTCGTCTCATAGATCACAAACATACAAAATTGTTTAAAAAGGTTTTGGTGTACAGGTATAGAGTTTGGAGAGGATTCATGTGCCCGCTATGGGGGAATTGAACCCCCAACCCCGCCCAAACCGCAGGGCTCGGAGACCACCGAAGTAGCGGGCACAACACCTCTCCTCGTATAGGTACTGAGGGTTACGACACGGAGTCGAGGGGACGGGCAATCCCCCCGCCTTCCCTCAAGCCCCGAAGTAGCTCCGTGTCCACCTCAGTACCTATGGTAAAAAAGGTTAATAGGGTATATATAGTTTTTGGTTCGTTGCACCCCCATCCTCGCTGTTTTTACCATTTTAAGAAATTAAATGGGTAAAGTTGTCTGTTTTACTCCAGGTTTCGAAGCAATTCTGAAAAAACACTTTCTATGGTAGAACAAAATACCATCAAACTGATACACTATAGCACAATCTTCAACCTCTATCCTTTTACCACAATGTACACATATAGGCTTACCAAATAACACTACAAATTCCTCAAGATCTAATTTTCTAACAGAGTCGGCATCTCTAAACATAGCATATTTAGGGTCTTTGCTATGGTGGATTCTGTTATGACATCTTACACAAACTCTCATGGTAATTGGTGGTACATAATTCACATGATGTATGACCATGTCATTTATTCTAAAGACCTTAAAACAGAGCGGGCATTGCAAAAAAATTGTAGAACTCATAATTTAGCACCTCTCTTCATTTTTTACCTTATTAAGACAAAGTTGTTTGACCTACTACAGATTTTTTAGCCCGTCTCTTACGCTTGTGTCTTTCCTCTGCCTTTTTCACCATTTCTTCGTAATTATCGGGTACTACGACAATCTCTATTCCTCTTTCCTCCATCTCCAAGTACTTATCCTTATTTTGTTCAAAATCTGATTTCTTCACAAGATACTCAAATCTTAGAGGTATAAACGCATAAAATATTCCTTCTATGCTTATCATCTTATTTTCAACAATTGCTGTAACAGTTTTTCTATGTGCTAAGTAAACAATTGACTTTCCTAGTTCGAAACCTTTGGGAATCGAAGGTATTGCCTTGCTAACACCGAGCTTTAGAGCCTCATTTACAAAATGTTGTGGCGTAGGATAAAACTTCTCACCAACCCAAAGCATGAACGCCTTTTCAGGAGGGTTGCAAACGTAGCACGTAGGGATGCAAGTACACTTAGAATATTGTACAACATTTATCTTTGCACCACACTCCGAGCACTTGACCCAAACTCCAGTCTCTCTCTTCAATTCACCCCCACAGAATGGGCAGAATTTAGTATATTCCTCTGGACACTTGCCAAATAGTTTCTGAGGGTTTATTCTTATCCAACCCCTTGTATGTTTTATGCCACTACCACACACTGGACAGACAGTTAGGACAAGTGGTAGTCTATGGCATTCGTATGCCATTCCAGATCCAACCACATACAGTTTTCCAACCCTTCTATATCCGCAACCCCTTCTCGGCTCTAAATGCTCTAAATATCGCACCATGTATACAATTTTGTAAAAATTGTTTAAAAATGTTTTGGTGTTTAAGACTTATTCTGTCTTTTCCTTCAATATATTAAAGCAAATAACAGAATATCCACAATACTTCTTACACCAGTCCATTCTACCATCAGGGAGTGTTCTATTAATAATACAATCTTTAACATGTTCTGCTTTTTTGATGACGTCTATTGCCCTATCTTCATCAACATCATATATGTACTCCTCAAAGTGACCAGTAGTCTTATCTACGACTATCAATTTCAACTTGGGTGTCTCGCTTAGATATGCATAAACATTAGCCTGATCAATCCAGTATGGTGGGATTTCTTGTATCTGCCCCTTTACAGTCTTAATCTCAATAACCGTATCGTCACACCATGCATCTATTCTTCCAACAAGTTTCCAACCTTCGCCTAAGTCATACTCTACTCTTTTCTCAATTTCAAAACCTTCTTTACTCAGTTGATCCTGGATCAACCTGTGAATAAATATACCAGCAAGCTGTGCATCATTAAACTGTTTTTGTAAAGGTAATAGATACGAGAAAAAAGCTCTACGAAGACAATAAACCACATCGCTGATCCAGATTTCTTTAGGTTTATGAGGCGAGTTCGAATAAAGTTGCACCAACGCAGGATGTATCAACGTTTCGCCCTCCGCATGTACAATACAGGAACAATCACTATCCAGTCTGCATCTAAACCGTCTGCGAAACTCTTTGCTTCGTCAAAATATTTAAACACCTTCAAGTCTATCTGAGAGCTTTTAGACCAAATTACTGCAAACATTATTTATATCGCTTTCTAAACTCTTCTAATTCTTTCTTTTCTTTCTTTAGGTTTTTTAATTTATGTAGCAACCCTAAAATACTCTGTGCCTCAAATGAAGAACCAATCATGTTCCTCAGTTCTTCCAATTGGTTAATTAACTCTTCAGATACAAGCATATCGTGTTTACTCAGTGTCGAAATTAAATCTTCTATAAGCCTCATCTTGTTTACGAACTTGACCAGGGCGATGTCCAACTCAGCATTACACACTCTAATCTTCTCGTCTAATATCTCTATCTTATCCATGACGATACCCCCTTTGAAATAATTTAAACCAAAAAGGTTTATAAATGTTTTGGAGATATGGAGTCTTCCTCCCAAGGAGTTACAACGATTGCCAGTTTTCCATCCAATTCCATGATCCGCATAAAGACATAGTCTCCTTTCTTGAGGTTTAACTTGTTTAGATACTCCTTAGGAATCGTGACTACAATGTTTCTGTGCTTCCCTCGGCTTTGCAACTTTAGCCTGTAACCTTTTTGGACATTGTATGTCTTTTTGATTCTAACAATTGTAATATGGCTAACATTAAGTTGCTTTGAGATTTCGTCAAATGTGTATCCGTTTTCGAGCATTTCAATGATTTTCTCGATCTTTTCTTGTGTGATTCTCTGTCTTTTCTTTTTTCTCTCGCTCTTTGTCTCCTTTTCTTCCCTTTCTGTCTTCTCCCTCTTTTTCTTCTCTTGCTCTCTTTCACGTTTGCGGAGTTCCTTTGCTTTTCTTAGGTTTTCCCAGATTTTTTCATCAAGAAATAGATTGCTGCTCATCTAAAATCATCTCCTACTATAGCCTTAAATCATCAAATTTACTCAGTTCGTCCAGTCTTACTATCTTCGCTTTTTCTAGTAGTGGCAAAAAATCTATAATCTTAATTCCCTCTACTGACTCTGCATCCATACTAAAATCCATTTGGTATGTAAGTTGCCATCGATAAGTTCCATGTCTAACCAACAAGAAACTGTATGGTGGCTGATTTACTATGGCTAATCTGAATCTTGTTTTAGGAATTATTTCCCGTTTCCACAATGTAATACCATTTCTTGAATGACTATCGTATCGTATCGCCCATATAATGACATTTCTGTCTGTTATCTCTTCTATTATAAAAGTTATTATAGTAAAATCGTTATAACTACGCCTATACACGATTTGAAAAACATTTTTATCATAAGATTGAGGTATTATTGCCCAATTTTTCTCCAATATAATTGGATCAATCATCGAGATCGACCTCCTCAAGCTTTTGTTCTAGTTCATCGATCCTCTTATGCAATTTCTCAATCTCAGAAATTATTTCTCTGAGAAAATCTGCTAGATCTGATATAGCATAGTTACATCTTCCCTCCCAAATGTTTAATTTTGAGTATAATTCATCAATCTTATTTCGTAGTGATTCAACCATTAGAATCCTCCTCTTCAACAATAATTATCCACACCTTTTTGCCTTCAAACTCTTTCAGCAAATTAAGTATGTTAACTGTTTTAATTCCATCAATTGTCAAGAATTCCCCTTTCATTTCACCATATATTGTAGTTACTGTTCTTTTTCCGACATAACTATAGCAACGCATGTCTTCTCCTATTTCTATGCTATCTGCTTGACAAAATCCTTCTTTATTATGCTTACAATCTCGCATCTCGCATCTAATTGCCATCAGAATCAACCTCCTTAGTTTTTAGCTCTACAAATCCACTATCAATCCCAAAAACAACTTTCAGAACTGTCCCATCATCGAAATATAATTTAAGAGTAAATAAGAAATCAGGATAGTATTTAACCTTTACAACTTTCCTACCAATTAGCCTTGCTATGTCTTTTTTGCTTGGCATCTTTATTTCAGTCATAGCTCATCAACTTGACCACTATCCATTTACACCTATCATTTA
>Ga0190363_1002481_pt1 | contig 10497 bp, 17 predicted proteins | sample 48721867_MG_FD_161272 | JGI IMG/M metagenome (GOLD analysis project Ga0190363, IMG submission 161272) | Hydrothermal vent microbial mat bacterial communities from Southern Trench, Guaymas Basin, Mexico - 4872-18-6-7_MG | ecosystem: Environmental > Aquatic > Marine > Hydrothermal vents >...
TCACAATACCCTCAAAAAAATCAGAAAATTGATAAAAGAAATAGAAAGAATTTTAAAACCCAAAGGTTTAATTTTTATTACAGTAAGAAAAGCAATAAAAGTAAAAGGATGGAAAAAAGGAAAAATTGTCATTCACACTTACAAAGTGAGGAGAAAAACAATAAGAGTGCCTTACAAAATCGTCGGGGAGCGGCTTTACATTCCTTTAAAAGGCGGAGAAAAAGGCCTTTTACATTTTGTTTTTAAAAAGGAATTGATCAAAAAAGAATTCAAAAATTTTAAAATTTTTGATATTTGGACAAGAAAAGGACATTATTGTTTTTTAGGACAATTGAAAAAATGAAAAATAAAATTTCAGGTTTTATTTTAATTGATAAACCTTCTGGAATGACATCTCACGATGTCGTAGATTATTTAAGAAAAATTACCAAAATTAAAAAAATTGGACATGCAGGAACTTTAGACTCGATAGCGACAGGTCTTTTGATTTTGGGAATTGGGAGAGAAGCGACAAAGAAACTTTCTCAATTTCAAAAGTTAGATAAAGAATATATAGCAAAAATTAGATTAGGAGCTGTATCTGATACATTTGATAGAGAAGGAAAAATTTTAATTTTAAAAAAAGTAAAAATTCCAAAAGAAAAAGAAATTAAAGAAGTTTTAAAAAATTTTTTAGGTGAAATTTTGCAAACTCCCCCACCCTTTTCAGCTAAAAAAATAAAGGGGGTAAAACTTTATGAGTTAGCGAGAAAAGGAATTTTGATAAAAGCTAAACCAAAAAAAGTAAAAATTTATAAAATTAAACTTTTAAAATATAAATTTCCTTATTTGGAAATTAAAGTTAATTGTTCATCTGGAACTTACATTCGATCTTTAGCAAAAGATATTGGAGAAAAATTGGACTGTGGAGGTTACATTGAAGAATTAAGGAGAACAAAAATTGGAAATTTTAGAGTTGAAAAAGCCCAAAAATTAGAAAATTTAAACTCAAAAAACTGGCAAAATTTCCTCTTTTTCACTTTTTCGCAAAAGTGAAATTTTGAAATGGAAAATGGAAATTGAAAAAGAAAAGCAAAATTTAAGAGAGAAAATTTGGAAGATTTTAGAAAAAAAGAAAATTGCAATTTATCCTTTACCTTGTTTTGGGAGAATTCCAAATTTTAAAGGATCGGATCTTTCAGCAAATCTTTTGGCTACCTTGCCAGAATGGAAAAGAGCAAAAATTATCGTCGCCAATCCAGATTTTGCTCAAAAACCAGTGAGAGAATTAGCATTGAAGGAAAGAAAAATTTTAATAGTAGCTACTCCAAGATTGAAAAAAGGATATTTGATTATTAATCCAAAAGATGTTAAAGGGAAAGAAGAAAAAGCTTCGACAATCGTTGGAAGTTTCAAGTTTGGAAAGCCATTAAAAGAATTAATCAAGCCAGATTTAATCGTCACAGGTTGTGTTGCTGTAGATAAAGAAGGTTGGAGATTGGGAAAAGGTGGAGGTTACGGTGATAAAGAAATTAAAAAATTTCAAGAAAAATTTGGTAAAATTTTGGTCACAACAACAGTACATGATCTGCAAATAGTTGAAAATGTTCCCCATGATGAAAAAGATACAAAAGTTGATTACATTGTTACTCCAACAAAAATTATAAAATGCAACAAAAATTAAAATTGCCACCTTGTGGAGCTTTTTGTAAAATTTGTAAAGATTTTAAAAAGGGAAAATGCAAAGGATGTTTAGAAACAGAAGGAAAACCTTGGTTTTTGAAGTTTACAAAATTTAAAGTTTGTCCCATTTTTGAATGTGTCAAGAACCAAAAAATTATTTCTTGTATGGATTGTAAAAAATTTCCCTGTAGAAAATTTTTAAATTGGTACAATCCAAAAATTGGTTTTTTTAAAAGTTCTATAGCCAGAATAGGATCCTTGTTTTTAAGAAAAAAATTAGGAGATAGAAAATGGAAAAGTTTGTTGAAAAAGTATTGATTTAATTAAATTTTAAATGATCACAAAAGAAGCAATTTTTCATGATTTCGTTTTATCCATTTTTCTTTCTTTTTGGGTTTTGTTTGTGGTTCAATTTTTATCTCGATGGGTTTGTAATTTCGCTGTTAAAAAAGGTTTTCCTAAAAATTCAGGAATTTATTTTGGGAGAAAAATTATTCATATTTTTGCTTCAGGAATTGTTGCCCTTTTAATTCCTTTTTTCTTTAAAGAACCAATTTTACCTTTTTTGTTAGCAATTTTCTTTGCCATTTATACTCTTTTGCCTCATAAAGAAGAAAAACTTTTTGAATGGTTTCAAGTAAAAGAAAATTTACATGAAGTTAATTTTTGTTTAATGTGGGGGTTTTCAATTTTATTTGGCTGGTTTTTTGATAAATCATTTTGGTTGGGTGTCATTCCTGCTCTTTTCATGTCTTTTGGTGATGGAATAACAGGTATTGTTAGAAATCTTAAATATAAAAAAAGAGGGAAATTCTGGGAAGGATCTTTGGCAATGTTATTTGTTTGCGTTTTAATTGGTCTTAAAATGGGATGGGCTGGAATAATAGCAGCGATTTTTGCCACAATCTTTGAAAAAATAGAAGGAATAGATGATAACATTTCAATTCCAATAATTTCTTTCTTGATTTTATTATTCTTTTTCAAATTTTTTCCAAATTTATGCACCCTTTAGTAAAATTGGCAAAATCTGCTGTAAAAACTTACACTAAAGAAGGAAAAATAATTTCACCACCAAAAGATTTCCCAAAAGAGTTTTTAGAAAAAAGGGCTGGAACCTTTGTGACAATAACCAAGGAAGGAAAATTGAGAGGTTGTATTGGAACTTACTTACCCATTAGAGAAAATATCGCAAAAGAAGTAATTTTTAATGCGATTGCTGCAGCAACTGAGGATTGGAGGTTTGGACCAGTAAGAGAGGAAGAATTACCTTATCTTTCTTTTGTGGTTTATATTTTAAAAGAGCCTGAATTAGTAAGAGATATTTCAGAGTTGAATCCTAAAAAGTATGGAATCATTGTTAAAACCTTACCTATTTCTGAAAACGGAAAAATAATTTTAAATGGCAAATTTATTCCCAAAACTGGGCTTTTACTTCCTGATTTAGAAGGAGTAGATACTGTAGAAAAACAGATTTTAATTGCTTGCAAAAAAGCAGGGATAAATCCTGAAAAAGAAAAATTTTTAATTTATAAATTTTCTGTTGAAAAATTAAAATAAAAATGCGGCTTTGGCCGCAAAAAGGAACTTTGAAATTTTGATGGAATTATTTATTTTTTTGATTTTTTCTTCTTTTCTTTAAAATTCTTTTTATCTTCTTAGCCCTTTTCCTTTCCTTTTTCCTTTTTCTTACTTTTTCAATCACACTTTCTATATCATCTGTGACAATGATTGGTTTGTCATCCATTCTTATTACTCTGGGCATTTTTCTACCTCCTTTTTTTCTCCTTTTCTTTTTATTGAACAATCACAGAGTACAATGGGTTGAAAGCAATGAGGACAAAAGTGTGAACAACTTCCCATCCAAAATCCAATTGGGCAATTTTCAAAAGGCGCTCTTTCATCTCTCAGAATTTTTTCTTTCAAAATTAATCCCTCCTTCAAATTCTAAACGGGCGCCGAAACGTAATAAACTTTATGGCAGCGAGGACATCCATAGAGGGCTACCTTTTTGTTTAATTTCCCTAAGAATTCTAATTTAATTTCGCAATCAGAACAAAACTTTCTTTTCTTTTCCATTCCTATCACCTATATAAGTTCTAGAAAAATCATAAACAAATTTTTAAATTTTTTCAAGCTTTCCAACGATAAATTCTTCAACTAATTCTTTCGCTTTTTCATCTGAAAATTGAATTGGGGGGCGTTTCATTAAATAAGCTGAAGCTGAAATTATAGGTCCTCCAATTTTTCTATCTAAAGCCAGTTTTGCTAATCTTATCGCATCAATAGCAATTCCGGCTGAATTTGCTTTATCGTCGACTTCTAATCTTAACTCAATTGAAAAAGGAATATTGGCAAACATTCTTCCTTCAATTCTAATAAACGCTAATTTTGTATTCCCCAAAAAAGGAATAAAGTCTGAAGGTCCAATATAGATTGCTTCCGGATCAATTTTTTGTTTTAATTGACTGACTACTGCTTCGGTTTTACTAATTTTTTTGCTTTCCAATCTTGCCTGCTCTTTCATATTCAAAAAATCAGTATTCCCTCCAACATTTATCTGATAGGTTTTGTCTATCATTGCTCCTCTATCAGAACAAAGTTTTGCCAAAATTCTATGGACAATTGTTGCTCCAATTTGACTTTTAATATCATCTCCAATTATTGGGACTTGAGATTTTTTAAATTTCTTTGCCCAAGTTCTGTCAGAAGCAATAAAAACAGGAATGCAATTGATAAAAGCACAACCTGTCTTTAGAGATATTTTTGCCCAAAATTCAGTTGCCTTTTGAGATCCGACTGGTAAATAATTTATTAAGACTTCAGTTTGAGTTTTCTTTATTTCTCTAATGATATCTTTTTCTAATTTTCTAATTGGCTTTCTATTTTTTATTGGATTGACTAAATTTTGGACCCAGATTCCGATTCCATCTAAAACCGGAGCTTCTTTAACAATAACGTTAATTTTGGGAAGCTTTGTCCAATTTACTTTATTGGGAAAAGCATAAACTGCTTTATCTAACCTCTCCCCTACTTTATTTTTCGCAACGTCAAAAGCACAGGTAAATTCGATGTCATCGAAATTATAATCTCCAATTTTTTCATGCATCAATCCAATAACTCTTTCTCTTGGATTTTTCCTATAATACTCAATTCCTTGAATTAAACCTGCAAAACAATTTCCAACTCCGATTACCCCAACTTTAATTTTTTTTCTCATTTTGTAAAATTTATTTAAAGAAATCGACCTTTCCTTACCATTATTTTACGTGCGTAAAATATATTGTCAAGTATGCTTCCTTTTGAAAGATTAAAAAGATCAAACACAATCGAGAATCTTTGGATTTGGATTCTTTTACTTTTGAAAGAAAAAGAAATTCATGCTTGGGATATTAAAAAAGAAATTGAAAGAAAATTTTCTTTCAAGCCAGGAAAAATTACACCTTATAGAGTTTTGTATAGATTAGAAAAACAAGGATTTGTAAAAAGTAAATTAAAAGAAAGGAGAAGAATCTATAAAATAACTAAAAAAGGAATTGAAGAATTAGAAAAAGCCAAAAAGTTTTATCAAGAAATTTTAAAAAAATTATGAAAAGAAACAAAAAAATAGCAAAGATTTTAAAACATATGGCAGAACTTTATGAAATAAATAGTGTCAGAGGAAAGCCTTTTGCTTATCGGAGAGCAGCTAAAAGAATATTAGAACTGAAAGAAGACGTAAAAAAAATCTATAAAGAAAAAGGAATTTTAGGTCTGGAGAATTTACCAGGAATTGGAAAAAGAATTGCAAAGAAAATCGAAGAATATTTAAAAACTGGAAAAATCAAAGATTATGAAAAATTAAAAGAAAAAACAAAAATTAGAGAAATTATTACTCACTATTTCAAAACAAAAGGAGTTTCTTTAGAAAAATTAAAAGAATCTGCAAAAAAAAGAAAAATAATTTATTCAAGATATACGAGACCTGCGAAACAACTTCTAGAACTTGCTGGTTCTGTTGAGAAAGCAAAAAAAGCGATTTCAAAAGTTGCCGAATGGGCAAAATCGAGAAATTTAGATTATGCCATTGAAACTGTTTTCAAAAAATGGTTAGAATTAGATAAGTTAAAGCCAAAAGAAATTGTTAAAAAACCCTACTACAAAGGAATGCCAATGGTGTGGTCTGAAACTAAGAAAAAATGGTATGTGATTTCTCCTGAGGGTGAATGGTTAGAGTTTGCGGGAAGGGAATCCGATATTGAATGGAAAATCGAAAAATAAAACTATGTTATCTTATTTTGAATTAAGAAAAGGAGTTAGATTCGTATTAGATGGGCAACCATACGAGGTTTTAGATTTTAGACAAGTCGGAAAAGCTCAAGATGTTGTAGTGGCTCGAGTGAAAGTGAAAAATTTGATCACAGGACAAGTTTTAGAAAAAACTTTTCATCAATCAGATACTTTTGAGGAAGCAGAAATTGAGAAAGTTCCTGTAAAATTTGTTTTTTCAAAAAGAGGAAAATATCATTTCTGCGAAGCTGAAAACCCAAGAATAAGATTCGAATTAGATGAGAGAAAGATTGGAGAAAATGTTAAATTTTTAAAGCCAGGCATGATCTTGGAAGGATTAAAATTTGAAGGAAAAATAATTAATGTTTCCTTGCCAATAAAAGTAAGATTGAAAGTAATTGAGGCTCCCCCTACTCTTAAAGGAGAAAGGGCTCAATCAGGAACAAAACAAGTGATTTTAGAAACAGGAGCCAAAATAAATGTGCCTGTTTTCATTGAAAGAGGAGATATTATCGAAATTAATACAGAAACTGGAGAATATGTAAGGAGAGTTGAAGAGGGAGATTAAATTTTCCAATATCTTTTAATTTTCTCTTTTAAATTTAAAATAACTCTTTTTGTTTCTTCTAAAGGTTCTCTGAAAAAAGAGGGCTTTTTTTCTTTTAATTTTATTTTTGCTCCTATCAATCCAGAAATTAAAGCTGTCCAACAGAATGGCAAAATCTTTAAATTATAACCTGAAGCTATTAAATCAATTTCCTTGCCATCACAAATTTTTGAAAGATTTCTTACTTTTTCTCCAATCATTTTGAAACCTTCAATTGTCAAACCAAGATTTGTTAATTGATCTGAAAAATGAGGGTCAGAGCCTCCATTTCTAATTATTATCTGAGGTTTGAATTTTTTAACGATAGGGTTTACAATCTCTTCAAAAACTAATTTATAACACTTATCCCCTGCATAAGGTGGCAAAGGAATATTTATGGTGTAACCCTCCCCCTTTCCAAAACCTATTTGATCAATAAAACCTGTTCCAGGATATAAAGTTTTTGGATCTTGATGCAAATCAATGAATAAAACTTTTTCTGAATCATAAAAATATTCCATCGTTCCATTTCCCGCATGAGCGTCTGTGTCTAAAATTAAAATTCTTTTTAAATTGTATTTTTCGATTAAATATTTAGCACAAAAGGCGACATCATTGTAAATACAAAATCCTTCCCCAAAATTATTTTTTGCATGATGCAACCCTCCTCCAATTGAAATTACTTTTTTAAATTTTTCTCCAATTACTAAATCAGCAGCTAATTTTGCCTGTCCTATAATGTATCTTGCAGCTTCTTCTATCTTTCCTGGTTTTCCGATTGGCAAATTATCTGCAGAATGGTATTGATAAAATCTTCCGTTAAAATCTTTTCCTAAGTTTTTAGCCTCGAAATATTTTTTCGTAAAATCGACGTAATCTTTTTCACAAATTAAAGATAAATCTTTTTCAGTTGCCTTTTTTGCTTTCAAAATTGGAAAATCAATTTTTATTTTTTCTTTAAAAAAATCTAAAAAATCCTCTCCTCTCCTTCCATGAAAGGGATGTCCCTCGCCAAAATCGTATTCATTTATTTCTTTTCTAAATAAAAACGCAAATTCTTTTGACATTCTGAACAAAATGTTGCTTCTTTATTATCAGTATCTAATAAACTATTTGAAAAATACATCACGCATTTTGGGTTTTTACAATGTCCTAAATAAAAGAGATGACCCAATTCATGAGTAGCCTCTTTTTTCATTCTTTCTAAAAACAAATTTTCATCTTTTGGAAGAGAATAAAATTCTTGTTTCAATCTCAAAGTTGAAATGATTGAAACTCCATAATTTAAATCAGCTTCACCAAAAACGAAATTTAAATTTTTGGCAAAAAGGTCAACATCAACGATAGCTAACCATTTTTCTTCAAAATTTTTTTTAAAATCTTTTAGTCTATCTAAAATTAAAGAAGCTAAATACTGATTTCTGTTTTTATCCAAAGCAAAATCTAAATTCATTTTTACTGGCAAAATTTCAATTTCTAAATTAAAAACTTCTTCTAAATGATTTTTGAGCCTTTCTAGAATAGAAACCTCAATCTCAGAGAATGGCTCTATAATAATTTTATATTTTTCCATTAATTAAATTTATTGCCTTCTATAAGGTGTCCAAGAATCAGCCCACCAAGCACTTGGAGTTTGTCTTTTTATCTCTTTTGCAATTTCCTTTGCCAATTTTGTAAACATCAATTTTTCATGTTGGCTTTTTAATTTTGGTCCCTTCATCCAACGACGTGCTTCCTTATTTCCTTGCCATGAATATTCTTTCAATAACAGTAATTCATCTAAAAGATCGGCATCCTTTGCGATTTTGGCCTCTAATGTTTTTCTTTCTTGATATTCTTTTGAAAGTTCGATTAATTCTTTTGAATGTAAAAGATTTTTTAGTTGTTCTTTTCTGATTTCATCTTCAAAAACTTTAACATATTTTTTGCTCACCCAATGATGATCCATTGACCTTGACTCTTCTAGATCGTGCAAAAGACACATTTTTATTACTTTATTAGCATCGGCTTTCAATTCTTTTGCCAAAAAATACCCAATCCAAGCTACCCTAAATGAATGAGAGGCAATGGTATCGGTTAGGTCATAAGTCAAAAGCATCTGTTGATGTGCTCTCAGAACCTTTCTTAAATTTCCAATTTCAAAGAAAAAAGAAACTAAATTTTTAATATAACTTTTTTTCATGTTTTCAATTAAAGAATGATTTTACTTCCTTTAAGTTAAAAACTTTCCATTTTCCGTTGATTTTAATCCAATATTCTACTGGAATTTTATGTGTTTTTTGTATTTTTTTCAATCTTCGATATTGTTTTAGATCATGTTCTGTCGGATACCATTTTTTCTTATTAGTTTTTTTTACTTCAACTAATTTTACGATCTTCCCCCTTTTCCCCAAAACAAAAAAATCTGTCGTTCCCCCAATAGCCACTTTAAAAATACTATCTGGAGAATATTTTTTACAAAGGACTCTCTTTGCTTCCCATTCAGCTTTGTATCCCTTTCTCATTACTTTTATTATAAAAAAATCAAATAAAAAAAGCAGGCTAGGAGTTTATTTGCCTGCAATGTAACCTATGTAAGGAAGCTCTCTGTATCTCCCATCAATATCCATTCCATATCCTACTACCCAAAAATCTTCTTTAATTTCAAATCCTACAAAATCAATCTTGACTTTCTTTCTTCTGCGAGATGTTTTATCAACTAGAGCGTAAATCTCAATACTAGTAGCCCCTTTCTTTTTCAAATGCTCAATCACTAAAGAAATTGTTTCTCCTGTATCAATGATATCTTCTACTACTATTACATGAGCCCCCCTAATTTCTCTCTTTGTATCTAATAGGAATCGGGGCTTTTTCAACTCAGTTCCTATTGGGTACGTTGAGACACAAATATCATCTTCCTCAATAACTCCGTAGTATCCTCTTTTGGCAAACAACTTTCCGACTTCAGTAGAAAGAGCGTTTCTAAAACGAGTCGCGCCGGTTAAAATGGCAATGAAAATCAATCTGAACCTCTCTTTGTCTTTTTCAAACAATGGGAAATATTCATTGAAAATTATAACCGCGGCTCTTTTAATTACTGCTTCGATCTCTTCTTTTGAATATAATTTTCTTATTTGAAAGGTTCTACTCAATTTCTCACCTCCAATCAATTTTATCAATTTTTTGTTTTCTGTCAAGAAAATTTTTTATAAAATTTATTAATGGAGCTTAAACTGTTTATTTAATGCAACCTATTCCCTACTTTGGTGAAAAATTAAAAGGGATTTTATTGTCTCAAAGATATTTTTATGAAGTAATTTACAAAAAAGAAGAAAATTGTTAACATTTAAAAAGGTCAAAAAAAAATTAAGTTTTTATGCAACTCTGGGAAATTACACAAGCTCTTGCCCCGACTCAATTTTTAATAGTTTTAATTGGTTTTCTTTTAGCTTTTAGAGCTAATCGAAAAAGGGAGAAAAAAATCGATGTTTTAGGCATGCATCCTTTGTGGGCAATGTGTATTTTATTTTGGTTTGGTCCAATTTATGATTTAATCATTTCCCCTTCAATTCTCCCCGATATTTTTAGTGGAGAACTTTTTCCTTACTGGCAGTTAGCTTATTCTATTTTCCCAATTTTCATGACTCTTTTTGTATACACAGGATTTTATCTTTGGAAAAGTAATCATAAATTTGGTGCTGTTCTTTACATTTTTTCAGTCAGTTTTTACACTTCTATTGTTTTTGATTATCGAGAGGAATTTAATTTTATTTCTTTTTTGCGCCATCCATTACTTGCGGCTTCTCTATTTCTCCTTTTGTTTTTTGCAATCTTGTGGGCTAAAAATGTTCGTAGAAGATGTCTTTTATTTTGTCTCCTTTTACTATTTTTTATAACCGGAATGTACTTTATTAGATAAAAGAGAATATTAAAAACTTCATTTAGCAAGTTCTCAAAAATAAAATGTTTTCTTTGTTTTTATATCAAATGACTCCCATCACAAG
>Ga0190363_1002482_pt1 | contig 10496 bp, 15 predicted proteins | sample 48721867_MG_FD_161272 | JGI IMG/M metagenome (GOLD analysis project Ga0190363, IMG submission 161272) | Hydrothermal vent microbial mat bacterial communities from Southern Trench, Guaymas Basin, Mexico - 4872-18-6-7_MG | ecosystem: Environmental > Aquatic > Marine > Hydrothermal vents >...
CGCGGAAATGATTTATCTCTCCTCATATACTCTCTCATGGGCTGGTGGACTCTAAATGGCATATAGGATTGGTAGGGTTGGGGAGTTGAAGGTTGGCTCCTACGCAGTCATCGACGGAGAACCCTGCCAGATACTCTCAATTCAGAAGAGTAAGCCTGGGAAGCATGGGAGCGCGAAGTTCAGATGCATAGCCGTAAGCCTCCTAGACGGCAGTAAGAAGAGCTTCGTAAGCCCCGTCGACGCGACGATAGAGATACCAATCGTCGACAAACGGCGAGGCCAGATCGTCTCCATCACCCCCGATTATGTCCAGCTCATGGATCTAGAGACCTATGAGGTCTTCGAGGTTCCCCATCCATCGGAGGAGGAGGTTAAATCGAGGCTTGAAGTCGGGAAGGAGGTTGAATACTGGAACATCATGGGGCATAGGAAACTTGTGAGGGTGAAGGGCTGAGGGGATGAGGAGAATCAAACCGATACGCCTCAAGGCTGGGATGACCGTCGACAGCTTAGCGAGGGAGCTGGGCAGGGCGGGGGTCATAGGGGCTGGAAGGGTTGCGAAGGCCGTCGAGATAATAGCTGAGATGTTCAGCGATGAGAGCTACACCATCTTCCTCTCCCTATCAGGCCCCCTCGTCCCAGCTGGGCTACGCCTAATCATCTCAGACCTCATAAAGAAGGGGTACATAGACGCCCTGGTAACCAGCGGGGCCAACCTGGTACACGACCTAATAGAGGCGATGGGAGGGGAACACCACTCCGGAAGCCCCGAGGCCGATGATGAGAGGCTTAGGGAGAGAGGCATCTCCAGGGCCTATGACATCTACATAGAGTCCAGGGTCTTCCAAGAGTTGGAGCGCTTCCTCTACGGGATCCTCGATGAGATACCGGAGGAGAAGAGGAGGGAGACCCCGATCTGGGGTCTGCTACGTGAGATCGGGTTGAGGCTGAGAGATGAGGACTCCATCCTCAGATGCGCGGCGTTGAGGGATGTCCCCATCTTCAGCCCAGCCCTCCTAGACTCCATGATCGGCATACCCCTCTGGATGTACTCCCAGCGGAGGACGCTCAGCATAAACCCCCTCAGGGACTTCGAGCATTTCGCCGAGTTGGTCTACGACGCCGAGAAGGCTGGAGCCATCATCCTAGGCGGGGGAGTTCCGAAGCATCACACACTATACATGAACACCTTGAGAGGCGGCCTAGATGCGGCGGTTCAGATAACCACCGCGAGGGCTGAGGATGGAAGTCTCAGCGGAGCTCCGCTTAGAGAGGCCATCAGCTGGGGGAAGGTTAAGGGGGCGAGGATAGTTGACGTCTACGGCGATGCGACGATCCTATTTCCATTGATAGTCGCCGCCGCCCTGGAGAGGGTTGAGGCAACCTTTACATGAAGGTGAGAGGGATAGATTAGGGAAGAACGGGAAATGGTGCTGGAGAAGCTTGGATCATCGCTCTACGACGCCATAAAGCGGATGCTCAGAGCTCCAACCGTTGATAGAGAGGTCGTTAAGACGCTCATAAGGGACTTCCAGAGGGCCTTACTCCAGGCCGACGTCGATGTGAAACTCGTCTTCGAGCTGTCTAAGCGCATCGAGGAGAAGGCCTTCGAGGAGCTCCCCCCGGGGATAAGTAGACGGGAGCATCTCATCAGGGTCATCTACGACGAGTTGACCAGGCTGGTTGGGGAGAAGGCTCAGCCCCTAGACCTAAGGCCTGGAACCCAGAACATCTATATGCTCATAGGGATACAGGGCTCTGGTAAGACGACCACAGCGGCGAAGCTGGCGCGATACCTACAGAAGAGGGGTTTCAAGACGGCTCTGATATGCGCCGACACCTTCAGGCCTGGAGCCTACGACCAGCTCAAGCAGCTCGCCGAATCCATAAAGGTTGACTTCTATGGAGATCCAGAATGCCGAGACCCGATAGAGATCGCTAGGAGGGGGGTTGAACGCTTCAGGGATTATGAGGCCGTCATCATAGACACCTCTGGGAGGCATAAGGAGGAGAAGCCGCTGCTGGAGGAGATGCGGCGGATAGCGGAGGCAGTCAAGCCTAGGGAGGTCATCCTAGTCATCGACGCCACAATAGGGCAGCAGGCGGCCTCCCAGGCAAAGGCCTTCAAGGAGGCCACGGAGATAGGCTCCATCATCGTCGCAAAGCTCGACGGCTCAGCGAGAGGCGGCGGGGCATTATCAAGCGTCGCAGCCACGGGGGCCCCAATAAAGTTCATAGGAACCGGTGAGAGCGTCGACGACCTGGAGCCCTTCGATCCCCCTAGGTTCATCGGACGCCTCCTCGGCATGGGCGACATAGAGAGCCTTGTGAAGAGGGTTAAGGAGGCTGAGGTTGAGGTCTCGGAGAGGGATGTGAGGGCGATCCTCTCTGGGAAGTTCACCTTGGAAGACCTCTACGGCCAATTGGAGGCGATGAGGAAGCTTGGGCCTCTGAGGAGGATCATCTCCATGCTCCCAGGCTTCGGCTATGAGCTTCCCAGCGACGTCTTCGACATCGCCGAGGAGCGGCTGGATAAGTGGAGGGTCATCATACAGTCTATGACCCCTGAGGAGAGGGAGAATCCACGCATCCTAAACGCCTCCAGGATCAGGCGCATCGCCAGGGGAAGCGGAACGGAGGAGAGGGATGTGAGAGAACTTATAAAACAGTATAACGCCATGAGAAAGATGCTGAAGCAGCTGAGGGGTAGGCGTAGACTCCTCAGGCAGCTTCAGAGATTCAGGTTAGGATGATGGGAGATGGGGAGGCACTCTAAGGGGCCTAGGAGGAAGACGAGGAGGAAGCTCCGGAAGCCGGTTCGGGAGAGGGGTAAGATACCCCTCAGCAGGCTTCTGGAGAACTACTCGATAGGAGACCGAGTCATCATAGACATCAACCCAACGGTTCACAAGGGTATGCCCCACAGGAGATTCCAGGGTAAAGTGGGAACCATCGTGGAGAAGCGTGGAAAGGCCTACGTCATAGAGATACCGCAGAGGAAGAAGGTGAAGCTAGTCATCGCCAGACCCGAGCATCTGAGGAGGCATACGGTATGTCCATCATAGAGCGCAGGGAGATCACCATACCAGAGGCGAAGAAGATACTCGAATCCATAGGAGAGCTAGACCCACTCCAGAGAAGGGTTTTAGATTACACCCTCAAATTCTCAAAACTCCCCGCAGAGGAGGCGGGGAAACTCGTAGAGGAGCTCGTGGAGAGCGGACTTGAGAGAAGCATAGCGGTTCAGATAGCCAACTGCCTCCCCGGAAGCATAGAGGAGCTGAGAACCTTCCTGGGACGCCAACGCATAATATCGAAGGAGACCATGGAGAATCTAATGAGGATCATAGAGAAATACAGGTCTAAGGCTACTTCTCAATAGCGGGGAGGCAGGAGATGGAGAGAGAGGGTAAAAAATACGAGGAGTATGCATACGTTCTGGATAAATTGCCGCATGGTAGGCCAGGCGCCCCTAGGTACAGCTATGGAAGAGGCATAATACAGCTCGTCGGCGAAACCTACTTCACGCTGCTGGAGGCCACGCCGAGGAGGGATGCCAAGATCGATATAGGGGAGCGCCTCTACGTGGGGAGGATCGGCAGAACCAAGGTTGATCACATACTTGGACGAATCTCTTACGACGAGTTGACGGCCACAGCCAAGGCTGAGCTGCCAGGCATAATAGAGAGGATCATCAAGGCCAACGAGAAGCGCTTCATAGAGTTCTTCAATAGGTCTCAGCCCGTGACGCCTAAGATGCACGCCCTCGAGCTGATCCCCGGTATTGGGAAGAAGTTGATGTGGCAGATATTGGAGGAGCGTGAGCGTAGACCCTTCGAGAGCTTTGAGGATCTCCAGAGGAGGGTGAACATCCCCGACCCCGTTAAGCTGTTGACAAGGAGGATTCTGAGAGAGCTTTCTGAGGATGAGAAATACTTCCTCTTCACCAGACCGGCTTAGAGTCAGCTTTTTAAACCCCCATAGGGGAAGATTGATGGGCCTTGAGGGCGAGGAATTATAGGCCGATAAAGAGGATGCCATACACCAGGAAGGAGTATATAGGGGGAGTCCCAGGCCTCAGAATAGTCAAGTTCACCATGGGAAACCCCAATAGGGATTATGAATACATCGTGGAGCTTCTAAACCTGAGGGATGCGCAGATAAGGCATAACGCCCTGGAGGCGGCGAGGCTGGCGGCTAACAGGTATCTGGAGAAGAATCTCGGCAGGGACAACTATCTCCTCCAGATCGTTCCATATCCCCATCACATATTGAGGGAGAAGAGGAGGCTGGCCGTCGCCCAGGCAGACCGATTCCAGGATGGGATGCGCAGACCCTATGGGAAGCCAGCTGGGACGGCGGCGAGGGTTAGACGGGGGCAGAGACTCATGGTCGTGAAGGTGGATGAGAAGGCAGTTAACATCGCGAAGGAGGCTCTGAGGAGGGCCTCAGCTAAGTTCCCCGTCCCCTGTAGGATCAGGATAACCCCCATCTCCACAGCCCAGCTCCACTCCTAGCGTTCACCATTATAAGTCTCCAACCACTTAATAGAGAGGGTCTTGACCATCTCCTACAACTTCGAGATGGAGAGGGTTATCAAGGAGATAGCTGAGAGAGGCGTTGAGAGGGTTCTGATACAGCTCCCAGAGGGGCTGAGACCCAAGGCCCTCTGGCTGACGAGGAGGCTGGAGGCTGAGACGGGTGTCAGGGCCTACATCTCAGGGGGCACCTGCTATGGGGGATGCGACCTACCCCTCCATGAGGCCGAGAGCCTAGGCGTAGACCTCATCATACACTACGGCCATAACAGGATGCTGCCCGACGCTGGGATACCAGTCATCTATGTGGAGCTGCGAGCAGACTTCGACGTCGAGGAGCTCCTCAATGAGGCTCGCCCCCTACTGGAGAATTGGGGGAGTATAGGTTTGGCCTCCACGGTTCAGCATGTCCACCTACTGCCGAGGGCGGCTGAGATCCTAAGGAGGTGGGGATTCACACCTCACATCGGTCGGGGAGCCGGATGGACTCCCTATGATGGACAGGTTTTAGGCTGCGACTACTCCACAGCCCTCTCCATCGCCGAGATGGTGGATGGCTTCCTCTTCATAGGGGGAGGACGCTTCCACCCCCTTGGCATGGCCCTAGCCACGGGGAGGGAGGTGGTGGCAGCCGACCCCTACACGGGTAAGGCCGCCAGGATAGGGCGTGGGGAGGCCATGAGGATGCTGAAGAGGAGGATAGCCATCGTGGAGATGGTTAAGAAGGCTAGGAATATAGGGATCGTGGTGAGCGTAAAGCCAGGTCAGAGTAGGATAGGGGAGGCTGAGAAGCTCAGAGGGGAACTCGAGAAGAGGGGGTATAGGGCTGCCATAATCACCCTCGACGTGGTGAGAGCTGACATCCTAAACGACTTCACAGAGTTTGAAGCCTTCATCGACACCGCCTGCCCCAGGATCGCCCTAGACGGCCTACCAGACCTCAGGAGGCCGATGATCACCCTTCAGGAGGCCTACATTATGATGGGGGTGATGGATTGGGGAGAGATGCTGAGGAGATCATACCCAGGAGGAGGCTGGAGGAGGCTCTGAGGAGACTTAAACCCCACCCCCATCCAGATCCGGAGCTAGAGCAGTATACCACGCCTCCAAGGGTGGCAGCCGAGCTCCTCTTCACAGCGCGATACATCTACGACGACATCAAAGGTAGGCTGGTCGCGGACTTGGGATGTGGAACGGGGCGATTGGGCATAGGAGCCATAATGCTGGGGGCCGAGGCAGTTGTAGGCGTCGACATCGATTCAACAGCTATCTCCACAGCCAGGGAGAACGCGGCGAAGGCCGGCGTCTCAGATCGCCTTCACCTCCTCATCGGAGATGTCGCACCCCTCAGGGCCGTCTTCGACACAGTCATCATGAATCCCCCCTTCGGAACTAGGCGTCGCCACGCGGACATAGAGTTTCTAGACGAGGCTCTAAGGCTGGCTGGAGCGGTGTATAGCATACATAAGAGTAGCACGAGGGAGTTCATCCGAAGACACATCCGGGGGCGAGGTGGCAGGATCTCAGCCCTCTTCGAGATGGAGATGGAGATACCCCATATGTTCAGGTTTCACCGGAAGCCCAGGAGATTCGTGGAGGTAGACCTCTACAGGATTGAGAGCCCTAAGGGTTTAAATTGAGGCCGGGGAGATTTAGTTGGGCGAGCCGGTGGAGGCCGGCATGTCTAGGGGCGTGAAGAGACTGAGAAGTGGACTCGTCTTCCCTGGGGATAAGCTCGCTGTGATAGAGGAGTTCCTGAATGGCCCCGGGGCCTATGAGGAGGATGGAGTAGTTCGGTCGGCGGAGCTTGGAGACGTCAAATTCGATCTGGAGCGGAGGGAGGTTAGGGTCTCGAAGAGGACGAGGACGCCCATCCTCCCCGAGGAGGGCTTAGACGTCATCGGCGAGGTAGGCTCCGTGAAGAGGAGGACGGCGAATGTCGAGATATTCTATATAAAGGGCGTGGAGGTCTCACCCCCCTTCACGGGGGTGATCCACATCTCCAGCGTGGGGCTGGACGTGAAGAATATGAATCTAGCCCTTAGAAGCGGGGACATAGTGAAGGCGCGGGTGATAAACACGAAGAACAGATTTACACAGCTCTCCATCGAGGGGTCGAGATACGGCGTCATCTACGCCTTCTGCTCCAAATGCGGCTCACTCCTGGAGCAGAGGAGGATGAGGCTCATATGCCCCCGCTGCGGTAGGGTTGAGAGGAGGAAGATAGCTAGAACATATGGATCGGAGGAGTTGGCATGAGGTTGAAGGTTCTCAAGCGGAGGGAGGGGCATATAGAGATAGCGGTGGGGGGAGAGGGGCATACACTGCTGAATCTACTCCAGAGCTCCCTGCTGAGGGATGAAGCGGTGAGGATGGCCGGATATGCGAAGCCCCATCCCCTAATGGATTACTCCATCCTCTTCGTCGAGATGAAGGGGGATAAGACGCCGGAGCAGGCCATCATAGACGCGGCTGAGAGGACTAAGGGGGAGTTGAGGGAGTTCCTCTCAGCCTTCAAAGGGGAGCTGGAGAGAATTAAGGGCGATGGGGATAGCGAAGATTAGGAGGATTAAGAGGGAGATCAGGGTTCTAGGCATCGCCTCCAAACCCAGGGGAAGCCTACAAACCGTTGTTGGGGTCGTCTATCGAGGCTCACTATGGCTCGATGGAGTTCTAGCCATCAACCTGAGGGGAGACGAGGCCTCGCCAACCCTAAGGGTTGCGGAGATGATCCGAGAGTCAAGCCACCACCCCCAGATCAGGGTGATACTACTACACCGAGAACTCCTCAGGGGTGTTAGGCTAGACCCCTACAGCCTACATCTAGAGGTTGAGAGACCCGTCATCGCCCTATCCGGCGACGGCGGCTGGCCCGAGCGGAGGGAGGAAGCCTACTCGATAGGCTTCGAGATGGAGATCGGCGGGGAACGGCTTAAGGTTCTCTCCATAGGCCTCCGCAGCAGGGAGGCAGCCTCCATCCTCAAGGTGGCTACTAGGGAGGGGGAGAGGCTGCCTGAGGCCTTGAGAGTCGCGGGGCTTATAGCCTCAGCCCTCGATCAAAAGACTTAAAAGGCGCTTAGAGGCGTAAAGGAAAACGCTGGAAGAGGTTCTAGAGAAATGAGGTTCTGCCCCAAATGTGGTTCGGCCCTCATAGTCGATAGAAAGGAGAGGGCTTACAGATGTCCTAGATGCGGATATGAAGAGTCGATGGAGGGGGGCATCCTCTACCAGAGGAGCACCCCAGAGACGGATAAGATCGTCGTCGTTGGAGAGGAGGAGCGGAGCCTGAGGACGATGCCCCAGGTCACCATCGAATGCCCCAAATGCGGCAATAACAAGGCCTACTGGTGGATGGTTCAGACGAGGGGCATCGATGAGAGTACCACCCAGTTCTATAGATGCACTAAATGTGGTTACACCTGGCGTGAATACACCTGAGAAAGGATTTAAACATCATCACCCCATTTATTAGCGTCAAAAACGAAGGTGGAAGCCTTGTTCGAGATCCAGCTCTCCAGCGTCGACCCCTTCAAGAGGATGATTAAGGCCCTATCAGTGATAGTTGAGGAGGGAAGCTTCAACATCGACGAGGAGGAGTTGAAGCTCCTAGCCATGGATCCCAGCCACGTCGCCATGGTGGACTTCGAATTGCCCAGAGACTTCTTCGACGAGTATCTCTGCGATGAGGAGACGAAGCTGACCGTCAACATAAGGGAGCTCCTGAAATTCCTCGACAGGGTTGAGAGGGGAGAACAAGTTCGAATGAAGCTGGAGGAGGGGAGACTCTCCATCGAATGCGTGAGGGGGGGACATAAAAGGAGATTTCTCATCCCCCTCCTGGAACCCCTGGAGGAGGAGACGCCGACGCCAAAGATATTCTTCAAAGCCTCAGCCCGAATATTGACGCCGAGCCTGAAGAGGGCGATTAAAGACGCCTCCCTCGTCGGTGAACACGTGAAACTTGAGATCAACGAGGAGGAGTTCAAGATCAGCGCCGAGGGCGATGTGGGAAGCGTCTCAAGCGTCTGGACCCTAGAGGCCGAAGACCTGTTAGAGCTGAAGGTGGAGGAGCCGAGCTCAGCCACCTTCACCCTCAGCTATCTACAGGACATCATCAACGCGGCATCGGCCTCCAGCGAGGTAGCCACCCTGGAGCTCTCAACCGATATGCCCATCAAACTGAACTTCGAGATACCAAAGGGGAGACTCGTCTACTACCTAGCGCCCTGTATAGGCGTATAGTAGACGCGAGCCATCCAATTTATGGCTGATTCAACGGCTGAAGGGCGAGTACATCGTCAAACTTAATTTATCATAGACCAGATCGACGAAAGAAATGGTTAGGGAATTCAAGCTTCTAGAGAGAGATGAGATAGAGGAGATACACAGCTCCACTCTACACATCTTAGAGAAGGTGGGGGTGGAGGTTAGAAATGAGAATGCCCTAAGACTGCTGGAGGAGAATGGGTGCGAAGTTGAGGGTAGAAGGGTGAGGATCCCTGAGGAGCTGGCGAGGGAATGCCTGAAGAAGGCTCCATCCAAGATAGAGCTATACAGCAGAGACGGCGATAGAAGCCTCCTCATCGGAGGCGACAACGTCGTCTACAACCCAGGATCGGCAGCCATATACTTCCTAGACTCCGAAACCGGAGAGATTAGGAGGGGGACGTCGAGAGACCTGGAGAAGTTGGTGAGGGTGACTGACGCCCTCGAACACATAGGGGCGCAGAGCACTGCTATAGTTCCCTCCGATGTTCCAGATGTTGTCGCAGACCTCTATAGGCTGTATATCGTTTTGAGGAATTCTGATAAGCCCATTATCACTGGAGCCTTCTCGAAGAGGGGGCTCATAGATATGGCTGAGATGCTGAACGCAGCCGTAGGAGGCCCAGAGGAATTGAGACGCAGACCAAGAGCCATCTTCGACTGCTGCCCAACATCACCACTCACCTGGGGAGATGTCGCGGCTCAAAACCTCATAGACCTCGCCGACAGAGGCATACCAGCCGAGATTATCTCCGGTCCACATATAGGAGCGACAAGCCCCGCCACCCTCGCCGGAACCCTCGTCCAATCGAACGCCGAGACATTGGTTGGTATTGTCATCACTCAACTGAGGAGGGCTGGGGCGCCGGTCATCTATGGTGGTGGGCCAGTCCTCTTCGATATGAGATATGCTACCGAAAGGATCGGAGCCATAGAGTCGGTGATGATGGCCTGCACTGTTGCTGAGATCGGGAAATACTATGGGCTTCCCACCCATAGTTATCTAGGAGAAAGCGACTCTAAAGTGATTGACGGTCAGTGTTGTTTCGAGTCGGCCATCGGCATCATCATGGCTGCCCTCGCGGGGGTGAACGTTGTCTCAGGCCCTGGGATGTTGGCCTCAGAGAATTGTCAGTCCTTGGAGAAGCTGGTTATTGATGATGAGCTGTGTGCCATGGCCTATAGGTTGGTGGAGGGTATAGATGTCGATGAGGAGACTCTGGCTCTGGAGGTCATAGAGAAGGTAGGGCCAGGAGGCCATTACCTCGGTGAGAGGCATACGATGAAGCACTTCAGAAGAGAAAGATACATACCATCAGATGTAGTCTGCAGACTCACCATAGACGCATGGAAGAAAGCCGGATCAAAAGACATCATCACCAGAGCCAAGGAACGAGTGGAGAAGCTGCTGAAAGAACATCAACCCAAACCTATGCCAGAGGAGAGGGCACAAGCCCTAGAAGAAGTGTTGGACTCGATATTCAAGCGATATGGTCTAGAGAGGCCGAAGATGTAGGGATTTTTGATGGCGATTTAATAACTCAGCTCCTCCTCAACCATCCCTTCTTCCAACTCTTGAGAGATCTCGTCTATAACCATGGGGTAGCGGCATCTCCTTCCCGCTGAGGTCTCTGGGAAGCCTCATACCGAGGATCCTTATTGGTGGGCCCGGGGAGATTCGAACTCCCGACC
>Ga0190363_1002483_pt1 | contig 10491 bp, 10 predicted proteins | sample 48721867_MG_FD_161272 | JGI IMG/M metagenome (GOLD analysis project Ga0190363, IMG submission 161272) | Hydrothermal vent microbial mat bacterial communities from Southern Trench, Guaymas Basin, Mexico - 4872-18-6-7_MG | ecosystem: Environmental > Aquatic > Marine > Hydrothermal vents >...
AGCATTTAAGATTCTAGGAGGAAACCCGGGCTTGTACGAGCTTTTAATCGTAGGATGCGGCCCAGCCGGGCTTACAGCAGGAATCTACGCTGCCAGGTACGGAATCAACTGCCTAACAGTCGGAAGAGACTACGGACTAGCCGGTGAAGCTCACCTAGTGGAAAACTACCCTGGCTTCCAGTCTATAGGAGGCCTGGAACTGGCAGACCGCATGCTTAAACATTTAACATCCTACGGGGTTCCCGTAAGGTTCGGGGAGGAGGCCTCCAAGATTTCCAAGAGCGGGAAAGGCTTCACCGCCGAGCTTTCAGGAGGAGAAAAAATTGAAGCTCAAGCAGTGATTTACGCTGCGGGGGCACGGCACAGGAAGCTTGAAGCCCCTGGAGAAGACAGGCTTCTCGGTAGGGGGGTAAGCTACTGTGCCACCTGCGACGGCCCCCTATACCGCGGTAAAATCGTTGCCGTCGTCGGAGGAAGCAACTCTGCCGCTCAGTCCGCGCTGCTCCTAGCCGAACATGCCTCCAAAGTCTACATCCTGTACCGGCGTGAAAGGCTTAGGTGTGAGCCCATTCTGGCTGAGCGCGTAGAGAAAAACAGTAAAATTGAGACTTTATACAGGGTTGTGCCTGTTGAGCTGGAGGGCAGCCAGAAGCTTGAAGCCGTGATGCTGAAAAGGGCTGACGAGGAGACTTTCAGGCTGGATGTTGACGGAGTCTTCGTGGAGATAGGTGTCATCCCGAACGTTGAGCCTGTGAAAGGGCTGGGTGTGGAAACAGGTGAAGAGGGAAGAATCAGGGTTAAGCCAGACCAGTCCACTAATGTTGAGGGGTTTTTCGCGGCGGGGAACGTGACGGACGGCTCCAACAGGCTTGACCAGATAGTCACGGCTGCGGCTGAAGGGGCTGTGGCAGCCTCCTCCGCCTACCGGTATCTGAGAGGTACCTAAGGGCTGAAAGGAAGGCTTCCCAAGAAGCCTTCCTTTCAAACGCTTTAAGGTTTTCTTTAGCCTCTGAAAAGCTAAAGTATCATTTGAAGGGTAATTATGGCTGAGTGTGGCTGGCTTGCTCAGCAGAGAGGAAGCTCTGGCCAAAGTTAAAGACAAACTTAAGAATGACAGGCTGGTTAAGCATTCGCTGGCTGTTGAAGCCATCATGCGTAGGCTTGCTGAAAGGCTTGGGGAAGATGAAAACCTCTGGGGGCTTGTAGGCCTCCTCCACGACCTAGACTACGAGGAAACCTCCAATGCCTTCCACCTCCACGGGCTTAAAACCGCTGAAATGCTTGCAGGACTGCTCCCCGAGGAAGCTTTGGAAGCCATTAAAGGCCACAACGAGCTTACGGGAACCCCATGCCATTCCAGGCTGTGCCAAGCCCTTAAGGCTTCAGACCAGGTTTCAGGGCTCATCGTCGCCACGGCGCTTGTGATGCCGGGGAAAAAGCTTGCGGAAGTTAAGGTTTCATCCCTCAAGAAGAAGCTTAAGCAGAAGGATTTCGCCAGAGGTGTGAGGAGGGAAGACCTGGCTCTCCACGAGAAGCTCGGCTTAACACTTGAAGATTTCTTAGGGTTAAGCCTTGAAGCCCTCCGGCAGATTAGCAGCATACTGGGCCTTTGAAGGGGCTTATAAGGGAGACGCATAGAAATATCTTTTAGGCTTGGAAGGTCTTGGAATATGGCTAACGTAGGCGTGGAGGCTGGGTCTTCCTGGCTAAGCCTTATGGCTGGAAGGCTTAAAGCTGAGAAATATCAGCTTGTAGGCCGGCATTCGGCTGTTAAAAAATGCAGTTGGCTTCATCAAAGCCTGGTTCACGGGAGGGTATGCTACAAGCAGAAGTTCTATGGCATCCAGTCTCACCGTTGCCTCCAGATGACTCCCTCCGCCTACTACTGCACCCTACGCTGCCTCTTCTGCTGGAGGGTTCAACCTGAAGATTTAGGCTTCAAATCGCCGCCTGAAACCTCTCAGCCCATTAAAACGCCTGACGACCCAGACTTCATCGTGGAAGAATCCATTAAAGCTCAAAGGCGCATCCTAAGCGGGTATAAGGCCCATGAAAACCTGGATAAGGCAAGGTATGAGGAGGCCTTAAACCCGGCTCACGCAGCCATAAGCCTTACAGGGGAGCCCACCCTATACCCCAGGCTTGGAGAGCTCATAGAAGCCTTCCACAGGCGTGGAATGTCCACCTTCCTGGTTTCCAACGCAACCATACCCGAAACGCTTCTAAACCTTTCAAGGGAGCCAAGCCAACTGTACCTGTCCCTTCACGCCCCCACCGAGGAAGCCTTCAGGCGCATATGCAGGCCTCTGACAAGTAGAGGATGGAATGAAGTCTGCCAGTCGATTGAAGCCGTGAAAAGCTTCAGCTGCCCTACGGTGTTAAGGCTTACCCTGGTTAAAGGGTTGAACATGAGCTTGGCTGAAGCCTACGCCCGGCTTATCGTCAAGGCTGAGCCCACCTACGTTGAGCCTAAAGCCTACATGTGGGTTGGTTTTTCAAGGCGTAGAGGGCTAAAGTACGAGCACATGCCAACCCACCGGGAGGTTAAAGCCTTCGCTGAAAAGCTTGCTGAGCTCACCGGGTACAGGCTGATCGGCGAGGCTGCCGAGAGCAGGGTTGTCCTTTTAAGCAGGCTTCCTAAACCCTTAAAGGTTAAGGCTGGTTGAAATGTCGCTGGGAGAAATTCTATCTAGGGTTGGAAGGGAGCTTAAAACTAAAAACGCCTTGAGAGAGCATATGCTAACCGAGGCTAGACGTGTCCTGAAGCTTTCGAAGGAAAGCATAATCCTGGTTCACAGGGGGAAGTTTAAGGCGGCTGAGAAAAGGATTGAAGCGGCTGGAGGGCTTCTAAGGAAAACCCTTAAGCGGCTGGAGGATTTCCCAGAGTTGAAGTATGGTGGAGCCATGTTCAACGCCTGCCAGGAGTATGCTGAAGCCTACATCTTCCTAAAGCTTGAAAAAGAGGAAAGGTTTCCAACCCCTGAAGAGGTGGGCGTAGGCTTCCAGTCCTACATTCTAGGCTTAGCAGACGTTCCAGGGGAGCTGAGAAGGAGAGTTCTCGACACCCTCATGGCAGGAGACTTCAAGGGGGCTGAAGGCAGATTCAATCTTATGGAGGAAATCTACGGGGGGCTTTCAACCCTTGACGAGCAGATTTTCTCCCTTGTTTCAGGGCTGAGACGTAAATGCGATGTTATACGCCACCTGCTGGAGCTGACTGGAAGCGACCTCCTAGTCGAGAAAAGGCAGCAGAGGCTTGAAAAAGCCTTGAAAACCCTGGAGAAGCATGCCTCGAAAATAGGGAGGAAGCGTGGCTGAAAGCCATGGTAGTCTTCAACGTTAAAAAGATTAGGGAGCAAGCTGAAAAGGACTTCGAGAAGGCCTGGCTTGAAACAGCCAGCCTCCTGAAGCTTGAAGGCAGAAGCATCGAATGGGTTAAAGGCGTGGAGGGGAAACGCCATCCCGTCGTTGAGCTAGCCCAACGGCTAAGGGAAATCTTCCTGTCCTTCGGCTTTGAAGAAGTGTTAAACCCGTCCATAATTCCTGAAGCTGAAGTCTACCGGCAGTACGGTCCTGAAGCCCCGGTAATCCTTGACAGATGCTTCTACCTGGCTGAGCTTCCAAGACCGGACCTAGGCGTAGACGCGAAAACCCTTGCGAGAATCAGGGAGGCCGTTCCCTCCTTAACCAGCCGGGAAATCGAAGAGTTGAAGCGGGTTTTCCGGGCTTACAAGGAAGGTAAGGTTGAAGCTGGAGGCTTGGCAGAGGAGCTTGTGGAAAGGCTTTCCGTGAAGCCTGAGGAGGCTACTAAAATTCTAAGCTTCTTCCCGGAGCTTGTGAAGCTTGAGCCTAAGCCTACAAGGCAGGTTTTAAGGTCGCATATGACCTCGCTCTGGTTCCCCGTGTTGGCGTCTCTCCAGGATAAGCGTGTTCTGCCCATCAAGCTTTTCTCGGTGGGTCCAAAGTTCAGGAGGGAGCAACGTTTAGACAGCCTTCACCTTTACGAGTCGCTGGTGGCCTCCGTCGCCGTGATGGGGGAAGACCTAACGCTTGAAGACGGCTCAGCTCTTACGAGGGCGGTTCTAGCCGAGCTGGGCTTCAAGGAGGCTAAGTTCGAGGTTAAGAAGGCTACCAGCAAGTATTATGCGCCTGGAACCGAAATGGAGGTCTTCATAAAGTTTGAGGGCGAATGGGTTGAGGTTGGAGACCAAGGGCTCTACTCGCCTGTAGCCCTAGCCAACTACGACATAAGATACCCTGTTTTCAACGTGGGCTTCGGAGTGGAAAGGCTTGCCATGCTTCTAACAGGCGAAAAAGACATCCGCAAGCTCACATACCCGCAGTTTTACGTTGAAGCCGAGTTCTCAGACAGGCAGCTGGCATCCATGCTGAAGTTAAGCCTTCAACCGGAAACAGAGGAAGGATGGAAGCTGGCTCAAGCCCTAGCGCAGACAGCCTTAACCCATGGCGAAGCAGTTGGCCCCTGCCAGTTCGAAGCCTACAAAGGTGAAATATGCGGGTACAGGGTTAAGGCTTACGTCTACGAGAAGGATGAGGGAGCCCGGCTTCTAAGCCCTGCAGCCCTCAACACCATATACGTTTACAAGGCCAGCATCATGGCTATTCCGCCCAGAGGCTTCGAAGCAGACCGCAGGGTGGCTGAGGCTAAAGCTAAAGGAGTGGCCACTGGCATCCGCTTCTTGGAAGCCGTGGCAGCAGCCTTCGCCTCCCAGGTTGAAGCCAAAGCCTGCAAGGGCGAAAAGGGCGTGGTAGACCTTAGGGTTAGAATGGTTAAGCAGCCCAGCGACGTAAACGTTGAAATTCCCCCTCAAGCCCTCAAATACATCACGCGCAAGGGGGGAAGAATCCTCGTTAAGGGACCTCTCTTCCTAGGGCTTAAAGCAGAAATCTCCTAGAAGGCTGAAATGGGGAAGCCGCCTTGAAAGAGCAGTGGGCTACCGTCAACGGGTATAAGACAAGGTTCATCGTTAAAGGCGTAGGTCCCCCTGTAATCCTCGTCCACGGGCTTGGAGGCTCCCTTGAAACATGGAAAAACAACTTTGACTTTTTGGCTGAGAGGTTTAAAGTGTACGCCTTCGACATGCTGGGCTTCGGCCTAGCTGACAAGCCCAAAATACAGTATAGGATAGGAGTCTTCACAGACTTCCTCAAGAGCTTCCTAGACGCTGTCGGCATTGAAAAAGCCTACCTAGTCGGCAACTCCCTGGGAGGGCTCATATCACTGTGGTTTGCTGTCCACCATCAGAACAGGCTGGAGAAGCTGGTTGTCGAGTCGGCAGCAGGACTGGAAGTTGGAGCCCGGTATGTTATCAAAAGGTTTATGGGTGAATGGTGGACCATGGAAAACCTGAAACGTTTCTACCAGTTCGTCTACGGCGACCCCTCCAAGGTAAGCGAGGAAATCCTAGCGTTAAGGCTGGAAATGTTCAGCAGCCCGGAAGCCCAGCACGCCTACAAGTCAACCCTGAACATGCCGAGGGAGTGGGAAACCCTCCCAGAAAAGCTTGTATGCCTGGAAACGCCCACCCTAATAATATGGGGCACCCAAGACAAGCTAATCCCCGTCAAACACGCCCACCAACTCCACAAGCTTATAAAAAACTCTAAGCTCGCCATCCTAGAAGGAGCAGGACACGTTGCCCACGCTGAAAGACCGGAGGAGTTCAATAGGGCTGTAGCGGGCTTCCTTGAAGACCCGTAGCAGGCTTCCGCCTTTTACCGCTAGGGTTCTGGTAACTTTTAGGCGCTTCTAAATCTTAATTTTTTCTCATATGAGTATTGCAGAGTTAAAATGTTTCGTAGGGTTTTAAAGTGTGAAAGAATGGAAGAAAAGGCTTAAGGAAGGAAAAATAAAGGGAAAAATACTAAAAAGAATTTTAACTGTTCGCAGACCAGTTTCGAACCAGTTTCACATACAAGCTATTTCAAGCGTTTCATCCCATGGTATAAGCAAAGGTGAAGGAGGTGAAAGCAGATGAAAGGTGGAATGAAAGGCAGGTTGGCTTTGCTCAGCATCCTGTTGGTGGCAGGGTTGCTAATGGCGGCAGGTACAGGATCAGCCTTGGGAGCAGGCAATCCGCTGAAGTTTGCAGGGAAGGAAGTTAGGGTGGTAGCGATGGGAGAACAGATAAAAATATACGAAGGCGGCAAACTTGTAAAAGAAATCACAATGCCGGAAGGGGAGCATAGTATAGAGACATCAGGATATAAAATAGTATTTCGCAAGATGACTTCAGAGGAGATTGAAAAAGCGCAGGCAGAGCATGAAAAGGAGATAAGTAAATGGCTTGAAATAGTCAATAAGGACAGCAGAATACAGGAATTAACTGGTGGAAAAGGCATACAGTCTAAAGATGTAATCAGCGCAATAACGAGCGGTGGAGACAAGGTAATCCTAACGGTAAAAGTTGAAGACAAATACTATAAGATTACAGTAGACCTGAACAGCGAAACAGTGAAATCGGTGGAAGAGCAAAGCTCAGGCAGAACAGAAATTCGTTATGGATCAGGATACAATAAGTAAAACACCCCTATATTTTCACTTTTATTTTTGCATATGGAAGGTGAAAAGATGGAAGGCAAAATTCGTGGAAAAACAGTATTCATGGCGGCTTTATTTGTTGCTTCGGTATTCGTTTTAGGATTAAAGCTATTGAATCCAACGCCAATTCAGATTGTTGTGGAGGGACAAAGTGCATCCATTACTCAGCTCCCAGGATTTTTCACGCTTGAGGATGTCATAATCATCGTTGCAGCCTCTGTTATCCTTGGTGTCAGCGGAACGTATTTGCTGTTTTTTGATTCAGTTGAAAAACCTGTTGGAGAATTGATTTTAGAGGAAAGAAAAGAGAGATGGAAAGAAACTGTAAAAACATTGAAGGAGGATGAGCAGAAGATATATAGAGCAATAATTGAAGCCGATGGAATCATAGAACAAAGCGAACTTCCAGAAAAGACAGGACTTTCGAAGGCAAGCGTTAGTAGAGCTTTGGATTTGCTGGAGAGTAAAGGGCTGGTTGAGAGGAGAAGGAGAGGAATGAGAAATATTATTTTGTTGAAATAAATAAAAACGAACAAAACAAAAATTAAATTAAAAAGAAAAAGGGAGATAAATTATGATGAGATGGAAAACAAAAAATTGGACTCCAAAATTCATAGTTTTAGCTATCGTTTGTTTATTGGTTGGTGTAGGCATTGGTTTGCTTGGTTGTCATTGTTTTTTCAAACCACAATTAGCAGTTTATGAAGGTCTTACTCAGGGCAACACTTCAACCAACTGGCAATTTACGAAAATAGAACCAACTAAAGAAATGGTTGAAAAGATTGTCTTTTATGAGGATGGTAAACAAGAAATTGTAGATACCAAATCTGAAGACGGAAAAGGATTAGTAAGCTTACTTACTCGGAAACTTCATGAACTAAATTTACAAGCAAGATGTGTTTTTAGCGAAGAAGATATTCGGGAAATAAAGCAGAAAGACAGAGTTGCAGGGTTAATTTTCAAGAAACCAATAGATATTACAATTTCACAATGGATTGAGCCAGAAGAAAGATACCATATTCCGACAGATGAAAAGGGTTACAGAATCTTAGAAAACGTTAAAAATGCCCTATTTATTTTGGAAGACAATTTGGCTGAAGGTTTAGAAGGTCATATTTTGGTAGGTCATGAAGTTGAAGGAAGAATAGGCTACAGCTGCTGGGCAATACAACAAGAAGGAGGCAAGGAAATAGATAAAACATGGATTGATGGAATAAATAAAATTTTTTCTTAAACCGCAATGACAGAAGAGAAACCGAATGTAGAGGAAGAAGATAATTGTGAGAGAAGCTGTTGAATTGGTTTGAAACTCAGGAAAAATTCCCTATGAATGCCCATTAAAGATTTTGAGAAGCGATTTAGCCGTCGAGTGGGAGCAAGTGAAAGAAGTCCATTTAACACTGGATTGTGGAGGCAAAATATTTAAAGCAAAGGTTGATTGGCAGAACAAGAAGGTTATATCGGTAGAGAATGCCTAAATAGCGTGGTAAATATGAATGCTAAGCTTCATGAACTCTCCTCCTTGCTTCAGTTTTTTTACACTAGACAACAGGTTAATGCTTCACCAACAATAAGCGTTATGAATTGATGTCGAATGTTAACAGGCAAAGTTTAAAACAACCAAGCGCCTAAAAGTTACCAGAACCACCGCTAGTTAACTTTTTATTTTTGCAGGGAGAGTAGACTTTTCTATCAGGGAGGCTGGAATCATGGTTAAGGTTGTGGGTATCGTAGGCAGCCACAGGAGGAACGGGGCAACCGAGCTTCTCGTCCGCGAAGCCTTGAAGGCAGCTGAGGAGGAAGGCGTCGAAGTGGAAATGGTAACGCTCGCCGACAGGAAAATAGATTTCTGCAAGGTCTGCTTTGACTGCAGCCCCGAGAAAGAGGGGGAATGCTCCATTCGAGACGACGATGTGCCTGAAATCTGCAGGAAGCTGGAGGAGGCTGACGGAATCATCGTGGGAAGCCCCGTATACTTCGGCTTGCCCACCGGGAAGCTTAAAGCCCTCATGGACAGAACCATAGCTCTCAGGAGAGCAGGCTTCAAGCTTAGAAACAAGGTTGGAGGCGCCCTGGCTGTTGGAGGCCACAGGAATGGAGGGCAGGAAATGACTTTAACCGCCATCCACACCTGGATGCTCGTCCACGACATGCTGGTGGTAAGCGATGGAAAGCCCACCTCCCATCTGGGTGCAACCGGGGTTGCAAGAGGCAGAGAAGACGCTGAAAAGGACAGCACAGGACTTCAACTGGCCAGAAGCCTGGGGAAAAAAGTGGCTGAAGCCGCTAAACAGCTGCATGGGAAAGCGTGAGCAGGCTTCCCGGAGAAGAGCTGGAACCAGTGCAGGAAAACTTTATTTCCGGTAGAAGTTCAACTATGAAGTATGCTTCAGGGAGAAGATGAGCTTAAAAGGGCTATCTGTTTTGCCTGTTCAAGCCAAGCTGGAGTGCTGGCTGAGGTTAGAAATGGCAGGGTTGTAGAGCTTAGAGGAGAGCCTGACCACTACCTGAATAAGGGGTGGCTATGCGAAAGAGCTTACGCCTTCATCGAGCACCTGTACCATCCTGAACGTTTAAATTACCCGTTGAAGAGGGTGGGCGAAAGAGGAGAAGGCAGATGGGAGAGAATCTCATGGGATAAAGCGTTAGACGAGATAGCTGAAAAACTGAGGGAAATAAAAGAAAGGTACGGTGCCGAAGCAGTTGCAACCACCGGAGGCACGGGCAGAGGCCACCAGGAAACCTTCAAGAAAAGATTCATGAACCTTTTCGGAAGCCCTAACACGGCTAACGCAGGTCAATGGTGCGCCATCAACTCCTACCTCGTGGAAACAGCAGTCTACGGTTTTCTAACTAGGTATAAGGCTGGTCCTCACCCAGCCAAATGCATTGTGATATGGGGGCAAAACCCTGACCAGTCCAGGCCATGCGAGTTCAGGAGGCTCATGGAACTTAAAAAGGCGGGAAGCAAGTTCATCGTCATAGACCCAAGACGCTCCGAAACCGTGGAGAAGCTGGCTGACAGGTGGCTGCAGATCCGGCCTGGAACCGACGCCGCCCTCGCCCTCGGATGGATAAACGTAATCATAGAGGAGGAACTGTACGACAGGGATTTCGTTGAGAAATGGTGCTTCGGCTTTGAAAGGCTGAAAGAATGTGCACGGAAGTATCCGCCTGAAAAAGTTTCCAGGATAACGTGGATACCTGAAAGGGAAATCGTGGAGTCAGCGCGGATGTACGCGACGGTGAAGCCTGCTTCCATAAGGTGGGGCCTAAGGACGGACATAGGGAGAAACGCCACCTCCAACATTCACGCCAAAGCCATCCTGCGTGCGATAACCGGAAACCTCGACGTGTTCGGCGGAGACATGCTCTATGGACCATGTGAAAAAGCAAACTACGGGTTTCCATTCGAATACACGGAGCTTCTGCCCCCACAGCAAAGGGGGAAACAGCTTGGAGCAGACAGGCATAAGCTTTGGACATGGCTTGGATACCAGCTAATCCACGACGCCACGAAGTCTTACTGGTATGGGAAGGGCTGCGTTTTCTCCTATGCGCCTGCATGTCATGAGCCTGACGTTTGGCGTGCCATCCTAACCGGTAAGCCCTATCCTGTTAAGGCTGTAATTTGCGGTGGAAACAACCCTGTTGTAGACTACCCAAACAGCCGGCTTGTCTACAAGGCGTTGAAAAGCCCGAACCTCGAGCTCTTCGTGGTTTTAGAGCAGTGGATGACGCCTACCGCCATGCTTGCAGACTATGTTTTCCCCGTGGCCAACTGGCTTGAAATGCCTGTCGTGCACATGTCCACCCTAGACGGGCTTACAAACTTCGTGGCTGCCGGAGAAAAAACCGTGGAGCCCCTCTACGAGCGTAAACCAGACTACTACTTCTACCAGGGGCTGGGGCTGAGGCTCGGCCAGGAG
>Ga0190363_1002485_pt1 | contig 10484 bp, 10 predicted proteins | sample 48721867_MG_FD_161272 | JGI IMG/M metagenome (GOLD analysis project Ga0190363, IMG submission 161272) | Hydrothermal vent microbial mat bacterial communities from Southern Trench, Guaymas Basin, Mexico - 4872-18-6-7_MG | ecosystem: Environmental > Aquatic > Marine > Hydrothermal vents >...
TCGAGCTTATAGAAAAGCTCGAATACCTTCTCATGTTGACTCTTGTCTATCCCTATGCCATTGTCCCGCACGAAGAAGACAACTTCGTCACCGTCCTTCCGATAACCGATAAATATCTCCGGATTCGGCTGGTCGCCCATATATTTTATGCTGTTCGTTATGAGGTTCACCAGCACCTCCGCTATTCTCATACGGTCAACATGAACAACAGGAAAATCATCTGCCACTGTGACCTTCACACCGCTCTCCAATATCTGTTCCATTGTTTGTTCCAGTGCATCGTCTACTATCTCTGCGAATGGCACATCCTCGGGTGGATTCGCCACACGCCCGATACGGGATAATTGCAATGTATCGTCCAGGAGCTGTTCCATCTTCTTCGCTGCATTATCTATATAATCAAGGTCTTTAGCCACCTTCTCACGGTCGTTCTCCTCTAAATCGTCACGCAACATGGATACAAAACCACGGATAGTGAGTAGAGGAGAGCGGAGGTCGTGTGATACCGTATAGGTGAATCGTTCCAGTTCGGTATTCTTAGCCTCCAGTTCGCACATCAGCTTCTTCTTCTCATCCTCCGCCTGCATCCGCTTCCATGTCTCCAGTGTTGCTTTTATAGTACCCCATAACCGGTCCTTTGTGAGGTGGTCTTTTGGGATATAATCAATAGCACCATTACGAATTGACTGGACTGCAATATCTTCACTACCAAACCCTGTAAGCATGACTACCGGTGCTATCTTACCCTGAACAATCTCACGAAGCCACTCCATACCCGATTTGTCAGGCATCATTATGTCCATAAAGATGATGTCAATAGCCTCATTATCGAGTGCCTGCTGTATCTCCTCCTTATTGCCGGCTTCTATCAACTTGAATCTCCTATCTGCACCCTGATGCAGATATGTACGTACCAACTTCCGGAACGAAGGGTCATCATCGCATACGAGAATCTTCAGCGGCTTCTCCTCTGGCTGCTCCTCTAATTTCGTTTCCAATTCGTAGTTCATCATTTTTCACACCTCCTTTGGGGGCAGTTTGCACATCACAAACCAGTATTCCCCTATCTCTTTCATTACATTCTTGAAATCCTCCAGGTCCACTGGCTTCTTCACGTAGCCTGAGGCTTGCAGATGATAGCTATCTATGATATCCCGCTCGGAATCAGATGTCGTCAGGATAACCACGGGAATCTTTTTCAAATCTCCGTCTTTCTTTATCCGTCTCAGAAATTCTTTCCCACCCATACCCGGCATATTCAAATCCAGCAGAATCAGGTCGGGTCGGGGCGTTCCGCCGTTGTACTTACCACGCTGGTATAAAAAGTCCAGCGCCTCCTCTCCACTGCTCACTATATGCAGTTCGTTCGCTATGCGCTGCCTCTTCAGTGAGATTTTTACCAGTTTCTGGTCGCCCGGGTCGTCTTCCACCAGCAATACTATAGCAGGGTCTATTCTTCTCATTTCTTCTTCACCTCCTCAATATGAATTTCTTTACTTACAATTACAGGGATAGTGCAATTCCTGCTTGCAATTGGTAAAGTGAACCAGAAAGTAGAACCCCTGCCCGGCGTGGATTCGACTCCTATAGCTCCTCCATGCTGCTCCACCACCTTCTTGCAGATCGCCAGTCCAACTCCAGTGCCATCCTCAGATGGCTGAAGCTGATGAAACAGACTGAATATTCTATTATGATATTCCCTGGATATTCCCACTCCATTATCCTCCACACTCACGCGAACCTCTTTATCTCCACAGCGTGAGCTCCTTATTGTTACTTCGGGTATCGTACCCACACGATGAAACTTCAACCCGTTTGCAATCAGGTTCTGCATGAGCAATCGTACCTGTACGGGATCAGCCTGAACAGGGAGTAGTGGCTCCGGCACTTTGATGATACCATGAGTCGCGTCAAGCAAAGAAGCCAACTCCTTAGTCCTCAGTTTTTCCACTATCTCGTTTAGATCAACGGGCACCCGTGCCCTCTCTTTACGCATGATCACCTCTGAATACAGGAGCAGATCATCCACCAGCGCCTGCATCTTCCGGGCACCATCAATTATGAACTGGAGATTCTCGCGGTCATCTGTATCTATTTTATCCCGGAGCGAGTTGAAGAGCATATTGCCATAGGTGAATATCTTCCTTGTGGGCTCGTGTAGATGATGCGAAGTGACAAAAACGAGCTCTCGCAATTCTCGATTTGAACGTTCAAGCTCCTTTAATAATATCGCTCGTTCACTGTTCAAGATATTGCACACCCGTCCCTCCTTTCTATCTATATGCGTACGCTTCTCACCGATGACCTCTCTCATTCTTCATTCCTCACTCCCTTTAGTTTTTAGTTCTTCATTCAGGTTCGGAGCACTCGGGAGGGTGAACCAGAATGTGGAACCAACTCCTGGCGTGGACTCAACTCCTATCTCCCCGCCATGCCGCTCCACAATTCTTTTACAGACCGCAAGACCCACTCCCGTGCCCTTATCATCGGCATGAAGCCGCTGGAACATCCCGAATATCCTCTCATGATGCTCTTCGGGTATGCCAATCCCATTGTCCTGAACCTCAATACGAACCCAGTCCCCAAGCTGTTTACCACGAATTGTGATCACGGGTGGAACTCCCTCACGGTGATACTTCAACCCATTCGCTATCAGGTTCTGCAATAGCTGGTACACCTGTGAAGGGTCGGCATAAACAGATGGCAGTGGCTCCTCTATCTCCACCTTGCCCCCTGTCTCCTCCAGTGGTAACGCCAGTTCTATCTCCTTCAGGTCCTCTATCACCTTCCTCAGATCCACTCGCTGCGGTGGCTTTCCCCTCGTATGTACACGTGAATAAGTAAGCAGAGCATCAATCAACTGCTGCATTCGTGTGGCGCCTTCAATCATGAACTCGAAGTTCTCCTGCTCGTCTTCGTCCAGCCGACCTGCCAGCGATTCCTTCAGCAGGTCTCCAAACATCGCCACTTTTCGCACCGGCGCCTTAAGGTCGTGTGAGACGATATAAGCGAAATCCTGCAGCTCCTGATTCGATTTCTCAAGCTTTCGTGTCAGCTCTTCCAGTTCCCTCCGTGCATTCTCCGCTTCTATTCTCGCCTCGTTGAGGTCTTCTGCTATGTTCAGCACTGCGAGGTGGGCTTCTTCCCACTCCTTCTCCATCCGCTTTCGTTCCTCTATCTCACGTCTCAGTTGTTCGTTACTCTTCGCCAGTTCCGCCGTGCGTTCCTGTACGCGGATTTCCAGTTCGTCATGCGCCCTTTGCAATGCATCATTGGCACGATTCAGTTCAGCCGCTTGCGCACCCAGCCTTGCAATAAGGCTCACTATATGAAACAATAAACTCGAATAATTCCAGACCCTCTCTTCTTCCACCACACGCATCCGCTTCGCTTCTTTTATTAGCTGTTCCGGGTCTATGTTTATCTCCTCCGCTATTCGCCTTAGCTCGGTTAGTTGCTCCCTGGAGAACTCCCGTGGTATAAATTGCCCGGCGAACATCGTTCCTTTATGCTCGCCATTGATGATTATCGGTGCGACAAAGTGACCACCATGTGCAAAACAATAGAGGATTTTGTGCTCTTTTAGCTCCAGTGCCTTTCGGCTCATATCCATGAACGATTGAAAACAGCGCCGTCTGCCTTCCTCTGTTGATTGTATCAGAGAGCAAAAGCCGGTAGGGTTGCTGAACTGCGTTAGAGGCTCACCTTCTGGTGTGAAAATAACAGAAGAAGTGCCAACGGTTTTTGCAAAGTCATCCTGAATGGATTGCAGTTCATCAAGGTCTACGAGTTCCCTCAGGCTGTTTTTCTCCCTTTTGCCCATTTATCCCCCCTTTTACTTTTCACTTTTCACTTTCACTATCACAGTCTCTCATTCAGGATATGCCTTATACGGAAATCCGGTCGCTGACCTTTCCATGCCAGAGACCATCTGCTGGAATATTGAGTATGGCATGCCCAATCCCAGCAGGTTACCTTCCCAACCTCCGAGCGCTCTCGCACCGAGACAGAATAAAGAGCCGTTTAGCTTTTGCTCTATGAAAGGCTGAGCAGTTAAATCAGCACATACGCCTCTAATACCGATGGTGCTCATTTCAAAGCGATTACCGGATAGGAAATTGTAGCCCTGAATCGCAAGCAGTGCCTGCTTTGGTTTTAATGCGAGAATCACCACGTCAGGCTTGAGGTCCAGGTCCAGATTTTCCGCCTGGTATGCCACCGCAGCGTCCATAATTGCAGGTTGAATTGCCTTCATTCCGGAAACAGCTTTTAGCGCTGCTCCCAATGTTTCATAGCGTCCCGTATCATCATTCCCGAAGAGAGCGAACTGCATGTTCCCGCTATCTTTGCAGGCATAGACCAGTCCATTGGTGAAGTCAGCCGGTGCAGCAGGTTCAGCCATCAAATCGGTGTATTTCCGTTTACCGCCCAGCGGCTCTTTTTGATACTGGTCAACGAGACCAAGCGCGATGGCTGCTGCTGGGCAACCCACATTCTCTTTGGTTATTACCACCACCTCACCTTTCGTAGCTGCAATTCTCACCGCTTCACACCACGGAACGCCCTGATATTCTTCAATAGACCTCGTACCCTTCGGGACTTCGACTTCTCTTCCTCTTCCTTTTGGGATTAGTTTTACCCCTACGGGTCGAATCAGTGGTTCTCTTTCCCCAAACACAGCCACAAATCTCTTACTCGCTTCCTTAAAATCCATCTCACTATTATCTTTCATTTTTCTCTTCTCCTACGTTCGCATTTGCGAACAACCCAATTCGTAATTTTTTATTTTCATTTTCGTTTTCATTTCCACCTGTAATTTTATTGTCCACAAATGACAGGTTGTATCTTGGCTTCTCCCCCAATCGTTCACAAAGCTGGTTCACCTCCCTCTTCAGTTCTATCATCCTCAATTCGCGACCGACCGCCAGACGATTGAACCGCTTAAGTTTCGTCATTGCCTCCTTCACCTTATCCTCCATCCGTTTCTGCTCGGTTATGTCACGCTCGATACCGCATAACCCGCTTATCTTGCCGGAAGCATCTCGCAATGGCACTTTTATCGTATGAAACGTTTTTATTTCTCTTCCAACAGGTTTGGAATACACGTCCTCTACGGTTTCGCCCTGAAGCACCTGACTATCCACCTCCTCAATATGCTTCACTCTCTCTTCACCAAATAATTCGGCATCCGATTTCCCAAGCATCTTTTCGGCTGGCAGCCCGAACAAACGTTCCATAGCAGGATTAACCAATACGTATCTTAATTGCCGGTCTTTTATGAATATGGAATCTTTCGCGCTTTCCACGATAGCCCGCAATTTCTCTTCAGATTCTTGCAGCTCCTTCTTCGCATTCTCAATGTCCTGCGCTATGTTCAATGTCGCAATTCGCGATTTCTCCAACTCACGGGTTTTCTCTCTAATTATCTCCTCCAGTTCCCTTTTGCTCAGCAGTGCTAACTCTTCATCCCTCAGTACCTCGGGCGGGATCTCTTCAAGTGAATTGATTACAACCTCATTTCTTGTCTTTTTGGTCAGGGCGTAATATATCCTCTTGCCAACGATTTCATGGTATGCCCCTGCTAATATTCCTCGCTCCAGTGCGCAATTGCAGTTTTCCAGTTCCATACAGGGGAAGTTTCTGCCCCGAATCTCTATCTTGCCATCTTCTGGGTTGATCCATTTGATTTTTTTTATCCCTCCCCAGCCTGACTGCATGGTGGTGCAATAGACCTGCGTCAGCAGTGCATCCTTGTCCAGTTCCACCTCACTTTCGTCAAGAATCTTTTTTACACGTTTCGCATATTCCCTTCCGACTTCCTCGCCTATTCGGTACATCAACGCTTCTGCTGCTGCATTTCCAGCAATTTTTCGTAGAATATCACGCATTAATTCCACTATATTGACGGGGAAAAGCAAATGAGGCACTCCAGCCGCATATAACCTCCCTGATTCATCGTCCAGTTCTATATATTTTAATTGTTTTCTGCCCATACTCAGCCACTTGCCTCCCAATATGTAATCAGGGCATACACACCCATCAGTGCCGATAGTGTCAGGAACACGGACCCGCCCCAGCCTAAATACCGCGGCAACCAGACTTTCGTGCCTTCAAGCAGATTGGGATACAGCCACTGCCAGTTATGTGCAATAAAGACATAGCCCACCAGTGTCCCAAGAAACGCTACCCATAGACTGACATAACCTTCTCCCATCCGGTACAGCGTTCCTGAGGCACACCCACCGGCTAATGTCATCCCAAGCCCGAACAGGATGCCGCCAACCAGATGCGGAATCCCGAACGGACTGCCAATGTTGTTTATCTTCGCATGTGCGGGCAGCTCGCCGATAGACGGATCGGGAACAAGTTTATACATAATCAGCGAGAAACCAATGGTGGCTACCAGCATGGCGATGATAATCGCTTTAAATATTGTTGCGTCTCTGCTGATAAAGACGTCCTTAAAAGAGGTAACGAAGCAAAAACGGCTGCGTTGCACTATTACACCAAACGCCAGCCCGATTAAAAAGAGGATTACTACCTCTGCTTTGGTGAAGTAAGAATAAAATAGGGTAATTGCTACCGCTGCGAGAATACCTGTTAGCCCAATAATTGTCTGCCGCTGTTCGTTCAGTCCTGATCTCTTTTCCGTCGTGCTCATTGGTCGGCTGCTTACCGTCATTCGAGTAATTTGCCAGACGATGAATTTTATACCTATGTAAGCACCTAAGGCTAAGCCAAGCCAGAAAATCCAGCCGCTTAATGAAAGCGAAGGAATGGAACAGATGAGTGCCCCTAAGTTACATCCATTGCACAGCCGTGCACCATAACCCATCAGGATACCGCCAGCAAATGCCTGCATGTACACTCTATTGCTCCGTGCTCGTCGAATAGCGAATTCATACGAGAGAGAAGCGGCAATGAACGCACCCAATACCACCCCCACGTTGATAGCATCGCCGTCATACAAGAACGGAATATTTTGAAATGTCTTCATCTGTTGAAAGTAAAGCCAATTAGGGGTATCAACGCCAAAACTGTTTAGTATCCAGCCTGACCACCGTGAAGTGGCGGATGTGATTCCCCAGGGCTTCTTGATTATGTATTCGAATACGTTGAACATGCCCACCAGCAATCCGCCGAGCCAGGCGGGCCATGCTTTCCCGAATATTTTTTCAAGATCCTCCCTTAATGCTTCCCTCATCCTCATTTTCATTTTACGGTTATTACCCATTCCGCAGCACCCGTCTTCTCTATTTCTGTTTGATGCCCCCTCTTCTTTGCTTCACGGGGAATAGATTTAGTGGATGGCGGATGGTCCACGATGAATTTTAATACGATTCTGCCTGCTCTCAAGCGGTCTTCCACTTCGCTAACCCTTTTTATCGCCATAATCAGTGGATAGGGACATACGTCCCCTCTCAGGTCTATCGCCTCTTCTTCCAATTCCTCTTCTGTATGCTGGTTTGCTAATTTATGTTCCATTATTACATACCCCGTCTAAACCGCTTATCCTTTTTGATTGCGTATCATTCACAAACGAGAGGTCATAAGGTTGTTTCTCGCCCAATCGTTCACAAAGCTGGTTCACCTCCCTCTTCAGTTCTATCATCCTCAATTCGCGACCTACCGCCAGACGATTGAACCGCTCAAGCTCTTCCATATATCTATAAAGTGCCTCTTCCGTTTGCTCTAATTCCGCAATGACATGTGCCTGCTGTAAATTCTGTAGCCCAAGTAGCGAGATATCCTCTGCAAGTATAGCCATGAAGTCTATCAGTTTCTTGAATTTAGTACGTGGCATCAGATTCTGATTCAACTTCTTCGATGCCGCCACAAGCTTCGCTTCTTCTAATCCTACTTCACGCGCATACTGACGTACCCGCTGCTCATCGAGCGGTGTTGTCAATACCTGCCCGATACCCCATGAGGCAACAAACTGCTCACCAATAAATATCGGAACTGCTCCATCGAGTATCTCCTGAAAGTTCTGACAGTGAGTGATTGCAGGCTTACCCTTAACTGTTTCTTTCGCCAATCTGGAATCCGAACGCATACAATTTGCTCTACCTTTCTCTGTTGAGCGTAGCAAGGTGCAAAACTCACTGAAGTTGCTCGGTTCTGTTATTGGCTCACCGCTGGCGGAGAAGATGAGCGAAGCCACCCCATGACAGGATGCGAATTCGTCCTGTAATTCCTGTAATAGTGTAACATTTATTATATCAGTGAGTTTAAGGTTGCTGATATCAATAGAAGGATGAGTTGATGCAGGAATGCAATATTTAAGTATCTCTTCCACCCGCTTACGCTGCTTCAATCCTTTGGTCTGTTCATGAACCAGTCTCTCCAGTTCCTCTCGTTCACTCATCATCCATCATTTTGGTATAAGCAAGACCACCGAAGCGGTGTTGTGAAAACCACTGAACTGACCTGGTTCCATGCATATCTCACCGTATGTCCCGCAGCCAAGCATAGGAATGTTGCCAAGTACCGATTTGAACTGACCTATACCTTTGCAGAGCTCATCGCCAAGAATCAAGCTACGACAGGCGCAATCGAATATGAAAGCACTTGCGATCTCCACATTACCATTGGCATTCATCATGGCTATTTCCGCTGCCTCTCGTGCTGATTGAATCTGATATGCCTGTTTACTTTCCATTAATCTGAATACAGCACCTTCCGGGATAGTGCAACAGAAATTTAAGGAACCATCTTCGTTCTTACTCAGGGGTATTCGAATCTTATATTGTCCGGATTTGGTAGGTAAACCGAGTTCAAAACGCATCAGATACGCACCTATGGCATCAGGTTCCTCCAGTTTATCGGTGTCTATTCCTATACTGCGTGCTGCTTCTGCGGTCTGCTCTTTCCATACCTCCCACGCCGGTCTGCCTTCTATTTCATACAATACACAGCCGTCCGCTCTCGTTATATGTAAGGGCGGGCTAACAGGTACGTGCCCATGCTGTACGCCGGTGAAGAAAGGCTTCTTTGACGCCAACAAGCACACACTGAGTGCATCACTTGCAACCCTGTTATCGGAGAATAACGTGGTCGTCTCAAATCTCAGGTCGTCTCCCGCAGCACCACCCACAAGCATCACATTCTTGCCGAATATCTGGTTGAATGCAGAAGACGCCAGCAGTGTAACCTCTTCACCAACTCCTGCCAGCCCATCAAGGAGCATAATGGCACAAAGATGAGAATAACCATCGTCGAATTTCGATGGAAATTCGTTTGCTACTGTCCTGACTGCGAGCTCCGGGTCCTCTTTCACATCCTCAACCATGGAAGTGAAGAACTTTATATCATCAGAAGAGACCAGACCTACGGCAATACCACCATTTCCCACCGCCCATTCTGTAAACTCACCAGCAGTGGAGCAGCCTATTAGGGGTGCTTTGTTCGTTTCCTCCCTCACCACATCTATAACCTCCTGATAATCATATCTGCTGGAGCAATATACGATGGATATATCCACTGCTGCATTACAAGCACTCCTCTCCAATTTATCCTTCGCCTGCCGTACAGCCTCTTCAGCCGTTGCTGCACTATCTTCACCTTCACACAAACCCGTTGCCAAGATTGTAGCCATTTTGTACACCCTTACTACCTACAATTAAAAATGAAATTCAAAGTAGACTTTTAAAAGTTAGTTTATCAGTAACTTTTGTTTTAAATATTACCAATTCATTTTAATGAAATTTACAATTATTTTGTATTTGTAACTTCTTATCGAAGTATCTTATCTTCACAGAACGCGATAATTTCCTCGCATCAGCGCCCAGTTTCTGATAAAGCGCTTTTACCGCTTTTTCCGCTGCCTGCTGAGCAGCAAAACAAGACCATTCATAATCTCTATCCTCAAGAGCATGCCTGGCATGCTCCAGGTCTCTCTTTGCTTGTCTTAGCCAATCTTCCTCTCTTGTTGCCATTTCCTCTGTTACAACCTTAGCTATAATTTATAGATTTATAGATGACTAACATACAATACAATATAAGAAAGAACTGTGTAAGTGTAAGCGTAAGCGGATGATAGAAGCGGTGCTGTTCGACCTCGACGGTGTAATAATAAACTCATTTGAGAGCTGGTACCAGGCATTTAATGCGATGCTGAGGAGATACGGGAAAGAAGAGATAAGCAGAGAGGAATTCAGGGTGAAATGCTGGGGTCCGGACCTGAGGCATAACCTGGATGCATGGAACCTCGATGAGGAAGCCGGGCATTATTGTATAGATAAGCAACTGGAGCTGGTAGAGCTTATAGAACTGTTCCCTGACGCGAAAGAGGTCTTGAGCCGCATAAGGCACAAATACAAGGTTGGACTGGTAACGAACACGCCGAAAAAGAACGTTGCCAGGATACTGGAGCACTTTCAACTCGCCAGGCACTTCGATGTGGTCATCACTGGCGATGACGTGCACGAAGGTAAGCCAAACGCAGAGATGGTGATAGAGGCGTGTCGCAGGCTGAAAGTGAA
>Ga0190363_1002487_pt1 | contig 10483 bp, 11 predicted proteins | sample 48721867_MG_FD_161272 | JGI IMG/M metagenome (GOLD analysis project Ga0190363, IMG submission 161272) | Hydrothermal vent microbial mat bacterial communities from Southern Trench, Guaymas Basin, Mexico - 4872-18-6-7_MG | ecosystem: Environmental > Aquatic > Marine > Hydrothermal vents >...
TATGTTTGGGATGATATTTCTTAATGTTCTCCTCACTTATCCTGATTAACTCGTCTTCTGGCAGCATGGATAATAGATCCCATGCGATTTCTAGGGTCTTCTCGATCGGCCTATTTTCATAGATGCCTTGGTTCACGAATTTCCGCTCGAACTCGTCTGCAAATCTGAGGTATTTTCTCTCCCTTTCGCTTAGGCTTAGCTCTCCTATGATTCTAGCCAGGCTTCTGGCCTTCACTCCCTCGGAGTACGCCATGTAGAGCTGGTTTGAAACCTCTAGGTGGTCTTCTCTAGTTCTTCCAGGCCCAACGCCGTCTTTCATGAGTCTTGAGAGTGATGGGAGCGGATCTATCGGCGGGTAAATTCCCTTTGCGTAGAGTTCTCGGCTCATGATGAGCTGACCTTCAGTAATGTATCCGGTTAGGTCTGGGATCGGGTGGGTTATGTCTCCGCCGGGCATCGTGAGGATCGGAACCATGGTTATCGAACCCTTCTTTCCTCGAATCTTTCCAGCACGCTCGTAGATTGAGGCTAGGTCGCTGTACATGTATCCCGGATACCCTTTCCTAGCTGGAACCTCTTCTCTCGCTATTGAGATTGATCGGAGGGCTTCGCAGTATCCAGTCATGTCTGTGAGAATTGCTAGGACGTGCATCTCCAAATCGAAGGCCAGATACTCTGCTATCGTTAACGCGATCCTCGGGGCGAGAATCCTCTCGATCACTGGGTCTTCAGCTAGGTTTAGGATCATTACAGCTCTATCGAGAGCGCCAGTCTTTTCAAATTCTCTTCTGAAGTATTCGTATTCCTCGTGCTTGATTCCCATGGCGCAGAAGACTACCGCGAATTCTTCCTCCGATCCTAAGACGGTTGATTGTCTAGCGATCTGCGCTGCCATTACATTATGTGGTAGACCTGCCTCCGAGAATATTGGAAGCTTCTGACCTCTAACGAGAGAATTCATTCCGTCTATTACCGAGATTCCGGTCTGCATGAACTCGCTTGGAGGTTCTCTAGCAGCGGGATTTATCACGGAGACGAATACTTCTCTGCGCTCGGTTCCTATTGGTTCTGGAAGGCCGTCGAGCGGCTTGAAGCTGCCGTCGAATACGCGGCCAATTAGATCTTCTGATAGCGGGATTCTCATAACGTCTCCAGTAAACCTTACGGCGGCGTCGAGGCTAAGTCCCTCCGTGTGGCCGAATACTTGGACTACTGCCTTATCCTCATATACGTCTAGAACAGTTCCTATGATCTCAGTCCCATCTGCGAGCTTCACTTCGACTACTTCGTTGTATCTCGCACCCTTAACACCTTCAACAAAGAGGAGGGGACCTCTGATCTCTCTAACCGTTCGGTAAACCATTCCAGCTTTCTCGCTTGAGGGCTTCACTTTCTCTTCACCCCGCTATACCATATTCTTCCTTTAACTTGTTTAGGTCGCTTTCGACATGCTTTAGAGCCTGATCTATCTCTTCAATTCTCTCCTTTTCCTTGAGTCTGAGTAGCTCGATTACGCTCCTCAGGCTCCTTATTCTATCAACTGGGACTCCTGCTTTGACTAGCGGAGATACTAGTTCATGGAATCGGATTATTGCCTTAAGGATCTTCACCTGCTTCTCTGGCGGACAATATCTGTCTACGTGGTGGTAGGCGTTCTGGACCAGGAATCCCTCCCGAATTATTTCAGATGTAAATAGGATTAGCCTCTGCTCGTTTGGAAGAGATTTCTCTCCGACGACCCGCGCTATCTCCTCCAGCCTGGATGCCTCCTCTAGAATCGCTAACGCTTTTTCTCGATAGCTTTGCCATTCTGGTTCATGTTTTCGCCAGAACTCGCTCAACACGTCAACGTATTTAGTGAAGCTTCTAAGCCAGTTAATCGCCGGGAAGTGCCTCCTATAAGCTAGCTCGGTATCTAAAGCCCAGAGAGTTCCAACGAATCTTAGAGTGGTTGAAGTAACTGGTTCGCTGAAGTCTCCTCCAGGAGGAGAGACAGCTCCCATGATTGTTACTGAGCCTATTCGCCTCTCCTTTCCAAGCGTGATAACTCTTCCAGCACGCTCGTAGAGTTCGGCGATTCTTTCAGCTAGGTATGCTGGATAACCTTCCTCTGCTGGGATCTCTTCAAGTCTTCCCGAAAGGTCCCGGAGTGCTTCAGCCCATCTCGAGGTAGAGTCTATGATTACGGCTACATCGTATCCCTGATCTCTGAAGTATTCGGCTATAGTTACACCCATGTATACGCTAGCCTCCCTCGCCGCGACGGGTAGATTGCTGACGTTCGCGATGAAGATCGCTCTTTCAATAAGCTTCTTCCCCGTCCTCGGGTCCTCTAGCTCCGGGAAGTGGGTTAAGATGTCCGCCATCTCATTCCCCCTCTCACCGCATCCGACGTAGATCACGATATCCGCGTTAGACCATTTCGCGATCTGCTGAAGCGTGATCGTTTTTCCGCTGCCGAATCCTCCAGGAATCGCGGCTGTGCCTCCCTTGGCTATCGGGAAAAATGTGTCGATTACTCTCTGACCAGTGAAAAGCGGCTCCGTGATCGGAAGTCTCTCTCGGTATGGTCTCGGAACCCTAACTGGCCAAGTTTGATACATCTTCAACTCTATTTTCTGGCCGCTTGGAGTCTTGAGAACGGCTATGGGCTCCTCTATGGTGAAGGAGCCTTCCTCTATGCTCTCAATAACTCCTCTAAGCCCTATCGGGACGAGTATTCTGTGCTCGACTACGGTCGACTCCTGAACGACTCCTAGAACATCTCCTTCCTCAACCTCAGCTCCAGGCTTAACTTTGGGTACAAACTTCCATTTCTTCTCCCTTGAAAGGGGGGCTATTCTATAGCCTCTTCTAATGAAGGGGCCTGTGAGCTTCCAAAGCTCGACTTCAGATCTCTCAAGACCGTCAAAAATTTCGCCGATTAATCCTGGCCCCAGTTCGGCGACCAGCGGGCTTCCAGTAGCAATCACAGGTTCTCCAGGCTTTATTCCGCTTGTGTCTTCATAGCATTGGAGCGCGACCTCGTCTCCTGAAATTCGCACAACTTCTCCGATTAACTTAAGCTCTCCGATATATACTGCGTCTCCTATCTTAGCTCCTTTAAGACCGTGAGCTATGACCAGTGATCCATTAATCCTCTTTATCACTCCTACTTGTTGAGTCAACCTTTACCCACCTCCTTGAACAAGATTGAAGCAACCTTCTCGCGGAGCAGGGGTTTAAGGGACTCTACCTTGCCTTCGAGAGAGCCGTAATAGATTTTTCTACCTTCAGAGTCAGAAACTATTATACCTCCCACTATGTCAGCCTTCTCGAACCTGATCTTACTTGATGAAATGTGAGACATCTTGCTAACATGATTTCTCAATAACTCGATATCAGATTCATTAGCATAAACCAGCAAATCGCCATTCGAGTTGGAAAATCTCGAAAGAGCATATTCCAGAGATCTTAAGAGGAATTGAGTGTATTCTCCAGATTTAGATTGGGCGTCAGCTCTCAGTTTCTCTAATGCTCTTTGGAATGCTTTCTCGACTATCTCATTCTTTGCTAGTGCAACCATTTTTCTACCATCGCTTATTGCTTTGCCTATTATCCTCCTCCTGATGAGAAGTTTCTCTGGCTCGATTCTGCTTTTCAATATCGTTTCCGCTCTTCGCTTCGCATCGTCGATTATGCGTTTAGCTTCTTCATCAGCATTCCTCAAGATCTCTTCTGCTCTTTTCCTAGCTCTTCTCCAAATCTCTTCTTTTAACTCTTGTATTTGTTCAGAACTCATAGCTTAGCACCTCCTTTCTGATGAGTTCAGCCGCTTGCTCGATGAGTTCACTTCGCACGGATTTTATCTTCTCGGCTTTCGCTTCATATTCCTTAAGAATTTTCTCAGCTTCTCGCTTTGCTTCTTTTTCACATTCCTCTAGTGTCTTGCGCACTGCTTCTTCGTCGATCGCCGACTTCAATATCTTGTTGGCTTCCGCTCTCGCTTTCTCGATTATTTCCTGAGCCTTCTTTCTAGCCTCCTGAACGTAGAGCATAGCCTTCTTTTCTTCTACGAGCAGGGATGAGAAGCTCAACCTTTCTCACCTCTTTAGAGCGTGATCTCCACGCCCATCGCCGTGCTGATCTTCCTCCTAAGGTCTTCAACTCTTTTTCTTAAACCTCGCTCTGGAACGAAGATTACCACTGGCTCGACCTTTTCTAGTAGGGAAGAGGTCTCCGCCAGCTCGCTGACCTTATCCGCGAATCTCTCGGGCACTATTATCGCAGAGTATCCTCCGCTCTTCAAAAGCTCTTCGAAGACCTTAGGAAAATCTTCCTCAGACTTTATCGAGTATCCATCCGCTCCGACGAGCTTCCAGAGTGCGATGAAGATATCATCGCCTATTGCAGCAATTTTCATCGCGAGCCCTCCATAAGGATAGAAGAATTAGCAATTAAAATGCATAGTGTCTAATTGTTTGGAAAAGGAAGGATTAAATAAAATCAGGCAAATATGCCTGGAGTTCACTTTTTCTTCCTTTTCTTCTGAGACTCCTCTTCACTCGATTGGACGTATGGCAGGTATGGGTTTACTTGGCGGCCTCCCATATGCCTCACCCAAGGAGCAAAATACTGAATCTGCTTTTAACCTTTTACTCTAGCCGCCGCTTTACGTCCCTTATAATCTGACTAAAACCTGGCTTCCAGATTATTAGGAACGTATCTCCCCAAACGTTCGCAGTCACCGTCATTCTAGACTTCCCAACAATCTTCAGATATTCAATCGCCTTTTCTGAGGGGCCGAGCCAGATTAAGGCTGCTTTTGTTATGCTTTTTCTTATGAGCTTTAGCTTGTCAAGCAGATTGCTGATCAATTCTTCGGGTGGATCGGCTACCATGAAGTCGCATTGCACTCTATTGTTTAGGAATGTGAATGCATCGCCCTCAATGATCTCTACTTTGTCCTTGCAGCTTCTCAGGTTGAGTAGTGCTGCTTCAGGGTTCTTATCCACGTAGATCACCTTCCTTGCTCCTCGGAGAATTGCGAGCTTTGATATCGCTCCGCTCCCACCGAAAAGGTCGACTACGATCCTGGGCTTTAGTTCAGCCATCAGTAGATCCGCAGCTTCGATTATGCCTGGTGTGGGACCATATACGTATTCATCATTGAATAAGGGTAGCCATTTTATTCCAAGCTTCTCTGAGATGATGGCTGTAGGAGACATGGGGGATAGGCGCTTGCTCCTGATGAGCCAGCTCAACTTAACAGGCTTCGGCTTATTCATATTCTCAAACCAGTCTCATGGTGTTGAAGACGCCATTTTTAAGCGGCTCAGTCAAATGCCTTCACTTCATCAGATCAGCGTAACTCTGATTCGTCATCGCCGCCTCAATACTTTATGGATCCAGCTTATTAGGCTTTATCGGGAACCTGCTCTCAGCGCCAGCCTCCGGGTTTAACTCCTATCGGAATTATGTAGAGTGGTTCTCCTATTCCTCCAACTATTCTCTTTACTTCCTCGTCGTAGAATGCGCCTATGACAACGCATGCTAGACCTAGGCTTATGCATTGGAGGTATACATTTTGACCTACGTGGCCGACCTCCATGTGAACATATCTTATCCCTCGATCGCCATATCTTCTAGTAGTCCGCTCATAAACCGCGTTTATCACGAAGTTTATTGCGGCATCTCTAACCCATTCTTGATCCAGCGCCGCCCTCATTAGTTCCACGCTATAATCTCCTAGCTTAACCAATTCAAGTTCATGAGATTTCGGCAGATAATGATAGATTCCTGCTTCGAGTTCCCTGACTCCTCTCTCCTTTACGACGACGTAGACCTCGAGCGGATAAGTGGCTCCAGCGGATGGAGCTGTTCTGAAGCCATAGGTTGGAAGCGTGATCCCTTGAGCAGACCAAAGTAGCTGTGAAACTTGTTGAAGGGTGAGCGGCTCATCCTCATATTCTCTAATGCTTCTTCTGAGAAGTAGCGCTTCCTCGATTGAGACTGGGCTCTTATACGATGGTTCAGGAAGCTTCAGCCTCTTCAAGGTCGAAGTATCTACTGCCTCCTCATGATTAAGCTTAACCTCGGCGCCGGGCTTGATCTTTTCTAAGAAGGCATAGGCTAGAGCTATTGCGCCTGAAGCCAAGCCAGCTAATAGGAGCCTCCTCCTCGTCAGCCTGAACTTTTTCACGACCAACTTGTAAACGGACATTCAATTCTATAAGCGTTAGAGGTTCTTTCTCTAGGAAAGAGGGTGCTGGAGGAATGTTTAAGAACGCTATCAGCGGTGTGTTTGTGAAGCCGCTGATGATCAAGGAGGGAGACGAGGTCCTCTTCATTACTCAGAGAGGGAAGAAATACCTGCTCGAAGTTAGGAGGGGTAGGAGATTTCACAGCAGCGAGGGATACGTAGACCTAGACAAAGTCATAGGCTTGCCCTACGGATCTAGGATACGAACGAATACAGGTTCGGTGTGGGTGGCCGCCCGCCCTCTAGTCCTAGATCAAGCACTTAATTTTCCGCGAGTAACCCAAATCGTCTATCCAAAAGATTTGGGATACATCATTTTGATGAGCGGGGTAAGATGCGGAAGTAGAGTTGTGGAGGGAGGAACTGGAGCAGGAGTCTTAACGACGATGCTTGCATACTATGTCGCTCCCGAAGGAAGAGTGTATAGCTATGATATTGATGAAGAACATCTGAAAAATGCGGCTAAGCAGCTCGAAAGAGTGGGATTAAGAGATTTCGTGGAGCTGAAGCATGGAGACCTCACCGAGAAGATTGATGAAGAAAACGTTGACGCAATTATCCTAGATATACCCACCCCATGGCTCGCCGTGGCCAACGCGAAAAAAGCCTTGAAAGACGGCGGCATGCTCATCTCGATAAGCCCAACAATAGAACAAGTAATCGAAACTGTTGAAGCTTTAAGGAAAGAGGGTTTCGCCGACATCACTACGGTGGAGATTCTCCTTAGGACTCTGAGAGTTAAGCGTGGAATGACGCGGCCAGAACACCTAATGCATGCTCACACAGCATACATCACCAGCGCTAGAAAAGCCTATAAGGAGGAGGAAGACGTGGAGCGAATCAAGATTTAAAACGTGGAAGTTATCTGGTCTTACCCAAGATGAAGAAGCTGGAGGAGATAATTCTAATAGTGTTGCTGATCCTCGCCGCCTTCATCCCAGTGATATATGCAACGCTAGCGACCTTATCCAAATGGGTCTACGGACTAACGATAGCATGGATCTTACTAGGAATAGTCTACGTCTCGCTGGCTAAGCTGAAGTGGAAATAGAAGAAGAGAAAAAGGCTAGCTCTGCTCTCCTTTTAATTTCTTGATTAGATCTGCGAGTGCGGTAGCAGCCTCCTCAGCGTGTTGATATGGATACTTTTGCGGCTCCAGATACTTTAGGCAAGTGAAGTAGCAGCAGATGTGATTCGCCGCCGCTATCGCGAACTCTTTCCCAACATTCTGATGCTCCTGTACATCTTCAACCTCCTCGATCTCCCTCATTCTTCTCTGACCTTCCTCCCCCTTCAAATCCTTCAGCCTTCTCTGAAGAATATCTTCGGGACGGAATTCTAAAACAGCGATGGCGTCGGGTCTTAAAATCTCGACAACCCTAGATGGCAAACCAGGATAATATCCATAGGGCGTTTTGATGGCCGCGTGAGTGTCTATTATCAGATCGCCGTCGATCTTCGCAATCTCCTCAGCCGCCTTTTCTTGAAGCGCCTTATAATCAGTTGGCTTAATTTTTCTCCGCATTTCATCTCTATCAGATATTCCGAGAGATTTCTTCGCCTCCTCGAACATATAGTCTCCGAAATTCACGATCTTCAAGGAGGGAATTTTCTCAACAAGCTTCTTCAAAATCGTAGATTTACCCGCGCCAGGGACGGCTACAACAACCACTCGCACCATGCTGGTTTAATCTTGAGCCTACGACATAAAGATTAGGGTTTTTGACTTATCGTTGAAATCAGTATAATTGCATTTGACGCTCTATCTTCTGCTTGGCAGCTTGATATTCTTCTTCTGTTAATTCACCTATCCTATATCTCAGCTCAAGCTTGTCAAGTTCTTTCTTCAATTTCTTATGCAGCTCAAGCAGATCCTTCAACGAGTCTAATGTTTCCTCGAGATCTCCAACTATCATCTCGACATCTTCTTCGCTTAGACCCAGAGATTTTCCACGCTCAGAAATTTCGTCACGGAACTTTCTCAACTTCTCTTCATAGCTTGGAATATCTGCAAGCTTTACGTCGAAAGCGTTGTGAAGCATGTTCAGCTTCGGCTTTATCTTGGAAAGCTCTCGATCTATTGCAAGCTTATCAGTAATGTATTGCCTATCAGAAATTTCTCCGACCTCATGCCTTATTTTGAGCTGCTCGAGCCTGGTGTTTAGCTCGTTCATTCGCTGCTCTAAGGATTTAATCAATTCCATACGCTTCGCATTTATTGCTTGAATTCTCGACCTATACTCCTTGTATATTTCTACGAAGACATCTGGAGTGGCTTCTCCATTCAGGAACAATTCTATAAGCTTGTGTCTCCAGTTGAAGAAGTTGGCAAGCTGTTCTACTATCTTTCTCTCCTCTGAAACTTCTTGAAGTGGATATCTCTCGAAGGATTCCTCCGACTTACCAGCTTGAGATTCTTGTTGAGGTTCAGTTTCCTCTTTCACTTCTTCAACCTCCTCTAGGTTGAGGGGTTTGCCGCAAAACTTGCAGAAGGGAGCTTTGTTTGTCTCCCGCCCACAATGTGGACAGACAACTTTCTCTTCCCACATCATTCGAGCCGATCAATACTTCAAACTCTCCTTATAATAAGAATTTCTCGCTAGCGGCTTTTCTGAAGCTTTAACGCCATATTTTCAAAAGCTTTGCGTAGTACCGCCTTTATCGAGGCTTCCAACCCGAGCGACAAACTATTAAATATATGCAGTGAAAGCAAATTCATAGCATAGGGGTTGAAGAAAGTTGGGATCTGAAGAGCTTTCCCTAGCACCTATCCACAGGTTGATCAAAAAAGCGGGAGCGGCTAGAGCAAGTGAGGAGGCGGCTGAAGAACTTAGAAGGATTTTGGAAGAGCTTGGAATGGCGATAGCTAAGGAGGCCTTAAGCTTGGCTCAATATGCTGGAAGAAGAACCGTAAGAAGAGAGGATATTGAGAGAGCTGCACGAACCTTGCTCCGAGGATATTATTCATCGCAGTAAAGAGATCGAAATTCCTTGAAACGTGCTTGAAGAAGGGAAGCTTTAGCAAATTTTGCATCTTCCTTTATTAAGGTTTATATTTAGCTTGATGGTTAGACCAAGCGGCTCGGATTCTGAGAGTCGAGAGGAGGTGTAGAGTAAATGTCTAGAGCTGTTGGAGCTGGAGCTGGTCAACCTGTTCTTATCTTAAAGGAGGGAACTAGCAGGACTAAGGGAAGGGCTGCTCAGAGGAACAATATCGCAGCCGCGAAGATCATCGCCGAAATGGTGAAGACTACTCTCGGACCAAAGGGCATGGATAAGATTCTAGTCGATAGCATCGGAGACGTCGTCGTAACGAATGACGGTGCAACGATTCTCGACAAAATGGACGTAGAACATCCTGCTGCGAAGATGCTTATCGAGGTCGCTAAGGCTCAGGACACAAGCGTTGGAGATGGAACAACTACAGTAGTGGTGTTAACAGGAGAGCTCCTAAAGCATGCTGAAGAATTAATTGATCAAAAGATTCATCCAAGCACGGTCATCACTGGTTATAGGAGGGCGCTCGACATAGCTCTCCGAGAGCTTGAGAAGATCGCTAAGCCGATTAAGCTTGATGATAAGAAGACTTTGAAGAAGATTGTGAACACTTCTCTTGGAAGCAAGAGCCTAGGGTTCGCCACAGATCACATAGCCGATCTAGCGATCAACGCTGTTCTAAGCATAGTGGAGGAGAGGGATGGGAAACTCTACGCCGATAAGGAGAACATCCAGATCGTCAAGAAGATGGGTAAGAGCTTACTGGAGAGCGAACTTATCAATGGCATAATTGTCGATAAAGAAGTCGTTCATCCAGCTATGCCGAAGCGCGTCACGAATGCAAAAATCGCTTTAATCAACGCGCCATTTGAGATCGAGAAGACGGAGTTCAGCGCTGAGATCAGGATAAGAGATCCACTCAAGATGAAGGAGTTCCTAGATGAAGAAACTAGAATATTGAAGGAGATGGTTGACAAGGTAGTCAAGGTCGGCGCAAACGTCGTCTTCTGCCAGAAGGGAATCGACGACATAGCACAATTCTTCCTAGCGAAAGCTGGAATCCTCGCAGTTAGAAGAGTTAAGGCATCCGATATGGAGAAGCTTGCCAAGGCGACTGGCGCCAGAATCGTTACAGACTTCGATGATCTATCTGAGAAAGATCTTGGATACGCTGGCCTCGTTGAGGAGAGGAAGATCGGAGAAGATAAGATGGTGTTTGTGCAAGATTGCAAGAACCCGAAGGCG
>Ga0190363_1002490_pt1 | contig 10478 bp, 14 predicted proteins | sample 48721867_MG_FD_161272 | JGI IMG/M metagenome (GOLD analysis project Ga0190363, IMG submission 161272) | Hydrothermal vent microbial mat bacterial communities from Southern Trench, Guaymas Basin, Mexico - 4872-18-6-7_MG | ecosystem: Environmental > Aquatic > Marine > Hydrothermal vents >...
TTCTTCTAAAGCTTTTCTTAACTCATCAGCTGCATTTTCACTAACTCTATATGCGCCTCCAGCAGCCTTTTTAATTAACCTATGTAAAGGTGCAAGAGACATTTCTTTTTCAGCCAATTTTTCTCACGTTAAACTTTTATTTTTCCTTAAACTATTTAAGTTGTTTGCTTAAATTGTTTTTTACTATATAATACCCCAATAATTGGGTTGAGAAAAAAATACGGTTAAAAAATGGGTTTTCAAGGATAAAATTTGTGGTGGAAACTTGGGACGTATAAAAACAACACTAATCAAAAGAATTTCCACTTATTTAATGGAAAAGTATCCAGATAAGTTTACAGAAGATTTTGGGGAAAACAAAAAAATTGTTAATGAAGTTTTGGTTGTTGAATCAAAAAAGATTAAAGACCAAGTTGCAGGTTATATTACCAGACTAAAAAAATTAGGTTGATACTATAGTTTAAATAAAAGATTAATTTTGGTATGTTTTATTGCCTAATTTTAAACTTGTTCTGTTTCCGATGATGTTTCCTCTGTTGGAGGTGCTGCTTCCTCAACAGTTTCTGGTTTGGTAATTTTAGATTCTAAGTCTGAAATTTTTTGGGTAAGTTCTTGAATTTTTACTTTAAGTTCTTCAACATCTTTTTGTAAGTTTTTAACCACTGGGGAAACTGCTGGTTTTTTCTTCTTCTTTTTAGCTTTTACAGCCTTTTTTTTAGCTTTTTTTGCCATTTTTCAACCCAATTTTTTAGTTATGATTGATAAAGATATATATAGCTTATTGTTAAACAACATTTTATCAGTTTTACTGTTTCTTTTAAAAGATTTAAAGCTAAAAATTTTTAAATCAGTTGTTAAACTAAAATCTATTGGAATCTAATAGTAAAAAATTTTTGGGGTTATTTGATTCAAACAATGTTTATATTACATCAAACACCAAAGATGGTAGACATTAACTACAGGTTTATTTTAGGCTAACTCTTTAAACATGTTTTAATATACAGGTGGATAGAGGTATGGTGACGGAAGTTCAGTTAAGGGTTGCTGAAGCTAAACAAAGGGATGTTGGTAGAGGTAAGGCTAGAATTGACCAAAGAACCATGGATATTCTAGGTGTTATGGCTGGTGACATTTTAGAAATTAGAGGTAAACGTGTAACCTCAGCCATAGCATGGCCAGCTTACCCTGAAGACCAAGGAACAGATATCATCAGAATTGATGGTCTTATCAGAAAAAATGCTAATGTTTCCTTAAATGATTATGTTATTGTTAGAAAAGCTAATGTTCAAAATGCTCAATATGTAACATTAGCACCAGTTGATGTAAGAATAGAGTTTGACCCAGATTTTACAAATTTTGTTAAATCTAGACTTTTAGAAATGCCTCTTGTTCAAGGAGATGTTGTTTTACTTTCAGTTTTTGGAAATGCTATGCCCTTTACCGTTGTACGTACAAAACCTAGCGGAATTGTTAAGGTTACACCGGCAACAACCTTCCAAGTTTTAAGTGAACCTGCACCTGAAAAGAAAGGAATTCCAAGAGTAACCTACGAGGATATTGGTGGTCTTAAAGAAGAAGTTCAAAGAATTAGGGAGATGGTTGAGCTTCCCTTACGCCATCCTGAACTTTTCCAAAGATTAGGTATTGAGCCTCCTAAGGGTGTTTTGCTTTATGGTCCTCCTGGTTGTGGAAAAACCTTACTAGCCAAAGCTGTAGCCAATGAATCTAATGCTTACTTTATCAACATTAACGGTCCAGAAATTATGAGTAAGTTTTATGGTGAGTCTGAGGCTAGGTTAAGAGAAATTTTCCAGAAAGCTCAAGAAAATGCTCCATCTATCATTTTTATTGATGAGATTGATGCTATTGCACCTAAAAGAGAGGAGGTTATAGGTGAAGTTGAAAAAAGAGTGGTTGCTCAACTTTTATCCCTTATGGATGGTTTGCAATCCAGAGGAAACATTATTGTGATTGGTGCAACAAACGTTCCCAACATTTTAGACCCTGCTCTTCGTAGACCTGGAAGATTTGACAGAGAAATTGAGATTGGTGTTCCTGATAAGGATGGAAGGTATGAGATATTGTTAATTCATACTCGAGGTATGCCTTTATCCAAAGATGTAAACTTAAGAAAACTTGCTGAAATGACTCATGGTTATACTGGGGCTGATATTGCTGCCTTATGTAGAGAAGCAGCCATGAAAGCTTTACGTAGATATCTTCCTGACATAAATTTGGATGAGGAAAAGATTCCTCAACATATTCTTGAATCTATGGAAATAACCATGGATGATTTTATGGCTGCTTACAGGGAAATTACACCAACAGCTATGCGTGAGGTTTATGTTGAAGTTCCCAATGTTAGATGGGATGAAATTGGAGGTTTAGAAAAGGTTAAGGAGGAGCTTAGAGAAGCTGTTGAATGGCCTTTAAAGTATCCTCAAGCTTTTGAGAAGATAGGTATTGAGCCTCCTAAGGGTGTTTTGCTTTATGGTCCTCCTGGTTGTGGAAAAACCTTACTAGCCAAAGCTGTTGCAACTGAAAGTGAATCTAACTTTATCAGTATTAAGGGTCCTGAAGTTTTTAGTAAATGGGTTGGTGAATCTGAAAAAGCTATAAGAGAAGTTTTTAGGAAGGCTAGGATGGCTTCACCTGCTGTTATCTTTTTTGATGAGTTTGATGCTCTTGTTCCAAAAAGAGGTATGGGATTTGCTGACCAAGGTGTTTCTGAAAGAGTTATAAGTCAACTTTTAACTGAAATGGATGGAATTTCAACTCTTGAAAACATTGTTGTTTTAGCTGCAACCAACAGACCTGATATGCTTGACCCAGCTGTTTTAAGACCTGGAAGATTTGATAAGCTTGTTTATGTTCCTTCACCTGATGAGAAGGCTAGATACCAGATTTTCAAGATTTACACGAAAAAAATGCCTTTAGCAAGTGATGTTGACTTAAAAGAGTTAGCTTCTATGACTAAAGGGTATAGTGGTGCTGATATTCAAGCTGTTTGTAATGAGGCTGGAATGCAAGCTCTTAGAAGAAATATTGCTGCTAAGGAGGTTAAAAAGGAAGATTTTAAGGCAGCATTGAACAAGATTGGTCCAAGTTTAACACCAGATATGGAGAAGTTTTATGAAAGTTTTGCTCAAAGCTTTAAGCGGATGGAAAAAGCTCTTATCCCTCCACCTATAGCTTAACCTAATTAACATTTTCTTTTTTGGAGGTATGAACATTTTATGGGTAAGATTTGGAAACCTATCCCTCTCCACCATTTAGTAATTGAAACATTAAGAAATTTAGGTTCATGTGATGATAGTGAACTTTTAAGAAGTTTAAGAAAAGAAGTTGATATAACTTCTGATATTTTAAATAAAGTTTTACTTCAGCTTGAAATTCGAGGCTTAATTCATGTTTCCAATGCTACGCGGGGTAGAAAAAAGGTTGAGTTAAGGAAGATTTCCACCTAAATTTTTGGTTAATCTTTAAATGTTAGTTAGGTTAAGGTTTACTTAGATCAAAGTTGGGTGTAAATCTTAAAGACCTTCTTCCTAAAAAAACTGTTGATTTAGAGTATCTTAAAGGTAAAAGTTTGGCTGTTGATGCGTATAATGCTCTTTACCAATTTTTAGCTATTATTCGACAGCCAACAGGTGAACCATTAGTTGATAAACGGGGAAGAATAACAAGTCATCTTAGCGGTCTACTTTATAGAAACTCTAATCTTGTTGAATTAGGAATAAAGCTTGTTTATGTTTTTGATGGTAAACCTCCCTCCCTTAAAACTGCTGAAGTTGAACGTAGAAGAATGGTTAAGGAAGAGGCTGCTGTAAAATATGAGGAGGCTTTAAGAAGAGGTGACCTTGAAGAGGCAAGAATTTATGCTCAAATGACCTCTAGATTGGAGGATTCGATGGTTGAGGATGCGAAACGATTGTTAAGTTTAATGGGGATACCTTGGGTTCAAGCACCTTCTGAAGGTGAGGCTCAAGCAGCATATTTAGCTATGAAAAATGATGTTTGGGCAACAGCAAGCCAAGATTATGATTCTCTGCTTTTTGGTGCACCTAGACTTGTTAGAAACCTAACCATAACAGGGAAAAGAAAACTTCCTAGAAAAAAAGCCTATGTTGAAGTTAATCCTGAAATTGTTGAGTTAAACCAAGTCCTAAACGAGTTAGGTATATCTCGTGAACAATTGATTGATATTGGAATTTTGATAGGAACAGATTTTAATCCTGATGGGGTTAAAGGTGTTGGTCCAAAAACAGCCTTAAAACTTATCAAGGAAAATGGATGCTTAGAAAAAGCTTTAATCAAACTTCCAGAAGCAAAATTTCCAGAGGAACCAGCAAAAATTAGGGAAATTTTCCTAAAACCGGAGGTTACTGATGATTATAAGCTTGAATGGAAACCTCCGGATGTTGAAGGTGTTGTTAAATTTTTGTGTGGTGAAAGAGATTTTTCAGAGGATAGGGTTAGAAAAGCCCTAGAAAAAATGGTTGCAGCCTATAAAGAAACTAAAGCTGAAGGAAAACTAGAAGCATGGTTTGGATAAGTTTTTGGAGGTTTAGATTATGGCTAATTTTGCTGTTTTGGTTATTGATATGTTAAATGATTTTGTTAAAGGTGCTTTAAAATGTGAAAGAGCAATCAGAATAATTCCTAACATTAAACGTTTACTTGAAAAAGCTCGTGAAAAAAATATTCCATGTATCTATCTTAATGATGCACATTTGCCTGATGTTGATAAAGAGTTTGATATTTGGGGTCCTCATGCTGTTGTTGGAACGGAAGGAGCAAAGGTTATTGAAGAATTAAAACCTCAACCTAAAGATTATGTTATTCCTAAAAGAAGGTATAGTGGATTTTACCAAACAGACCTTGAACTTTTACTCAGAGAACTTAAAATTAATATTCTAATTTTGACAGGTCTTCATACAAATTGTTGTGTAAAACATACAGCATGTGATGCTTATCTTCTAGGTTACGAGGTCTGGATTCCTGAAGATTGCGTTGAAGCTTTTACCCAACAAGACCATGAATGGGGATTAAACTACATGAAAACATTTTATAAAGCAAAAATAACAAACCTAGAAGAAATCTTAAAAATAGTGGATTAAAGTAAACTTTATTTTTTCTCCCACTCCTTAACAGCTTTCTCAAAACTTTTCCTAAATTCCTCAGCTTTTTCACCAATTTTTTTGGAGGCTTCCAACAATGCTTTAACAGGCTTTTCTTCACCGTTTGTTTTGATGTAAAATACAGCTGAACCAACTAACCTATGAGAAATGTTATATCCCGCAATCAAAACTCCATTATCCTCTAAAAGAGTTTTTTGAAGTAAATTTAACAAAGTATGGTCTTCACCTTGAACTTCAAACCTTAACTCATCAGATGTTTTTTTAACAAGAATTAGTTTCATTTTAAATTTTAACCCCTAAACTTCTTTACCATAGAACTCGCTTATTTTTCTTTTCTCCACATTTTTACATTTTGAGCATACAAGTTGTTTTTTGCTTAAAATTAAAGGTTCACCACAAATTGAACAGTAAGCCTCTAAAACACCAAAATCTTTACCTGCAGTTGTTAATTGACATGGTAAATTTTTATCTCCAATAATTTGAGCATGAATAAGGTCTCCTGGTTTTAAAGCATCATAAACAGTTTTTGTAAAAAATTTGCTGATAAATGAAACATGTAAAACTGCTGTAAATGGATTTTTAAGCTCAAATCCATTAACCTTAAAAATTTTGACTATTGCAAATTTATCTTGAACTTGTTGAACCTTACCCACAACTTTTTGTCCTTTAACAGGAAAAACTGGGATTTTTGTTTTTTGAATAACCTCTATTCGTCTATTTTCCCTACTAACCAAAGCATAACCAGTAACCTTAGCATAAACAACACCATTATTTACATAGGTACCTTTTCCAGGTGTAAATTCTTCAATAACCCCAAGCCTATCCCCAGGAGTTACTGGTTTAACAAGCTTTTTTTGTTCACTCATTTTTTCACTATCCGGTAAATATCAACTTTAACCCGGTATTTTGGTTTTTTATGAAAATTAAAAAGATAAGGAATTACAAGGTTTGTTTCAACCATGGTTGTTATTCTACCACAAAGATTCTTAGTTACTGTTTTCTCTATAAATCTTCTGTTTTTCTCCCCACTTTTATGGATGCTGTAAACAGTGTTGGCTAAGCTTAATGCTTTTCTTAAAAATTTTAGGTCTGCACCATGTTTTTTAACACCAAAAGGCGGATTTTGAATTACCGTATCAAATTTTCCTGTTAAAACTTCTATATCTCCAACAATCCATTCAACTTTTACATCCACCATTCTTGAATTTGTTTTCGCTGTTTGGATAGCTGCTAGGTCTAGGTCTATTCCTACAACTTCTTTAGCTCCAAGATAGGCTGCACCAATAGCTAATCTTCCACTTCCACAACCAAGGTCACAAACAGTTTTACCTACAATATCGTTAAAACTATAAGTAGCCATATAGAGTAGGTTTGCTGCGATTTCTGGTGGAGTTGAATATTGTTCAAGAAGTATTTTAGGGTTAGGAGTTGGTTGAAGCTTTGTAAGTATAATCTCAAGTTCCTTTTTACGGATCATTTTTAAATACTTCAAAAAACTCTTTAACCGAAATTATGGGTTTTCTAAACTTAAAATCATCATCAAAACCAACTCTTGGACATGCTGTATTAACAAAAGCTTCGACTTGAGGAAAATTATCAAGATTTTCAGGTATAATTTCCCTTAAACAAATAAGCACCGGATTTCTACCTTCCCTCCTAAGTTTTCTACATATTTTTTCAGCAAGTTGAGGATTTGATTGGCCAAATTTTAATCCAACTAACACACCAACATTTTTTGCTTGAGAAAATTTTGTTATGATGGTATTTCTACGTTTTAAAAATTTTTCCCCAATCTCTTTTACATTCAAAATTTTTTCAGTGTAGGGGTCAACTATGATAACTGGTTTTTTTGTTGTATAAAAAACTCCAAGAGGATGAAAAATTCCACCACCAATATAAAGAAAAACTTCAACTTTATCCTTAATTTTTTCAGCTGTTGAACAATCACAACCAAGAACTTGTCCATCATATTTTACAAGCCCACTTGCAGAACCAATAAAAACTTTTTTACCATTTTTTTCAAGAATTTTTTTAGCTTCCTCCAGCTTATGAACATGTTGAACGGTTGCAACTAAACCTATATTCCTATATTCTTTAAGGAAGGAAAGAGATTTTTCAACAACTTTGCCAATATCCAAATTTGATTTAGCCTCAACATACAAAATTTTTATTCTTTTTTGAGTTTCCTTTAAAATTTCACTATGTCCATAATGAATTATTAAGTCTACATTTAAAATTTCAGCTTCTTGAATAGGTAGGTCACATGCTCCATAACATGGGTCAGCTGAAACGTAAGCAGTCACACCAGCTTTTTCCTCAATTTCCTTAGCTAAACCTACACCATATGGTTTTAAACCTTCTGGAAGTTGAATCAAAACTTTTTTAACAGAATTTTTTAAAATAAAATCTACAACCTTTTCTGTTTCAAACTGATAACCCAATTTTCTACTCCTAAAATTTTCTAAGAAAATAAAAGTTTTAAAGACCTAAGTTTTATTTATTTTCCTCAACCTGAATAAGACATGGAGTTGGAAGTTTACTTGCACCAAACCTTAAACTTTGTTTTGCAATTTCAACACCTTCAGGGTTAGTGTAAACCTCCATTACTGTTTGACCTGGATTAACTCTTGCAGCTAAACCTACTGGTTTACCAAAAGCTCTACGCATACCTTCCTGAATTCTGTCAGCACCAGCAAAAGCCATCATTTTATTTTCTCTAAGAACCACATGTGGATAAATTAAAATTTTTAAACAATAACCTTTTTCACCAAGCTTATCAGCTAAAACTTTATTTGTTGCTATACGTGCAGCTTCAAGAGCATTATGGGTTATCTGCACTCTTCTTTCAGCAACCAATCTAACCTTTATAGGAAAATTCCCTTTAGAATCACCCATAACAAACTTTGTTATTCTGGGTTGAGGTGCTCCCTTAATATACTCCTTTCTAGCATAAGGCATTCCGGCTGGAATCTTGTATTCACTTCCTCTCACTTTTATGCCTCCACCTTAAAAATGGATAACAAACAAGTATTTTAGGTTTATAGGGAAAAATATCTTATACAGTAAATATCATGGAGGCTATTTAATGATTCTTTCAAATTCTGAGCTTCGTAAACTTGTTGAAGGAAAATATTTAATCATTAACCCTTTAAAACCGGATACTATCCGTGAAAATGGTGTTGACCTACATTTAGGAAACAAAATTGCAAGATTTAAACAAACAGTTAAAACTATGGATACAAAAGAAAATTTTAATCCGGAAGAATTTTTCGAGGTTGAGGTTGGAGATAAATTTTTATTAAAACCTAATGAGAAAATTTTGGTTTACACTTTAGAATACTTAGAGTTACCCAACGACTTAATGGGGTTTATTGAGCTTCGTTCAACCTATGCTAGATGCGGTTTAACATTACCTCCAACAGTTGTTGATGGAGGATTTAAAGGAAATTTAACCTTAGCAATTTCAGGTTCAACTTTTCCGGTTAAACTTTATGCTGGAGAAAGATTTATCCATGTTGTTTTTGCTAAATTATCTTTTCCAATCCAAAAACCTTATAGTGGAAAATATCAAAAACAAAAAGGTTTAACTTTCCCAAAATTTGACTAAATCTTTAAAGCTTCAAAACAAATTAGGGTTTCAAAACTAAAATTTTTTCTACTTAAAATTTTAACCTTAAATCTTTTTTCAGTCAATCTTTGAATAGTTTTTTCAACGTTGGATAGGGTTGATTGAACTATCAAAATCCTACCTTTTTTATTCAGAAACTTTTCAACTTCATCAATAAATCTATCAATAATTTTTCTACCATTTGGGCCTCCATCCCACGCTTTTTCCAGCCAGCCACCCACCTTATTTCCTTTACTGGTTGGAAGATAGGGTGGATTAAAAATTATCAAATCAAATTTTTCATTTGAATTTAATGGTTGAAAAAGGTTTCCTATTCTAACTTCAACTTTCCCTTCTAAACCATTTAATTTAACATTTTCTTTGGTTGTTTGAACAGCGTAAGGGTTTAGGTCTACAGCAACAACCTTACCTGCTTTTTTAGCAGCAATAAGTGTAACAATTCCACAACCACAACCCATCTCCAAAACTTTTTCACCTTTCTTAACGTGAAGATTATCAATCAAAAGATAAGTATCATCAGAAGGTTTGTAAACCTCAGTAGGAATTTTAAGTTTAAATCCTTCAATAATAAAAAAGGAATCGTTAGGTTGTTTATCCATAATTACCATCCATCATAATGGATAAACTGGTCTACAGGTAAACGTTTAGGTGGACTAAATTTTCCAACAGGATAACCAACATTTATTAAGGCTAAAGGTTTAACATGGTCTGGAATTTTTAAAAGCTGTTTAACCTCATATTCATAAAAAAGATGAAACATGGATATGCAGGTACCCAAACCTAACCCTCTAGCAGCCAACAAAATATTTTGAACGGCTGGAAAAATAGACCCATAATTTCCCATTTCTTCAATCCATATCCATTGGTTTTTTACCCGTCTAGCTCGTTGTGTATTTAAACATACAAGAATTAAAACTGGAACCTTATCTGTTTCTTCAGCCAATTTTAAAACTTTTGTTTCCATTTCTGGAGGTAACCTGTAAAGTCTTGATTCTAGGTAGATTTTACATCCCTTAGCCACATAATCTTTAAGCTTTCTTTTAATTTCAGGGTCTTTTATAACTATAAATTCCCAAGGTTGAGAATTTCCACCTGAGGGAGCTTTTGTTGCAGCCTCCAAAATTAACCTAATTTTTTCATCTTCAACAGGTATAGGCTTAAATTTTCTGATACTTCTAAGCGTATTAATTGCTTCAAAAAGACCAATTTCCTTAGACATTTTTTACACCATGTAAAGCTAAAAACTTTAGCCTTAATTTAAGTTTTCAGGTTTACAATTAAATTTGAAATTTCACAAATTTCCTCCGGTTTAAGAGTAAAAACTCTTCTTTCAAGATAAGGAAAATCCTTAAAATCATCAACATTTAACCAGCCAAAATTTTTATGTTTTAAAAAAATTTTAAGAGCATTTCGTAATTTTCTGTTTTTTTGAGTAAATAATAATCTAACCGTTTCTTCAAAAATTTTCCAATCATTTACTTTGAATGGTGGCTCTTTTTTGGGTTTTATTTTGACAAGTATGGAAGAAACTTTAGGTTTTGGATAAAAAGCTATGCTTGGCACTTCTTCCAAAACTTCAACCTCAGATTTTACATATGCCATAACTGTAAGTCTCCCATAATCTTTTTCACCTGGTTTAGCTAAAAGTCTTAAAGCAATTTCTTTTTGAAGCAGTAAAATAGCAACATCAAAACTTTCTTCTAACAATT
>Ga0190363_1002491_pt1 | contig 10476 bp, 11 predicted proteins | sample 48721867_MG_FD_161272 | JGI IMG/M metagenome (GOLD analysis project Ga0190363, IMG submission 161272) | Hydrothermal vent microbial mat bacterial communities from Southern Trench, Guaymas Basin, Mexico - 4872-18-6-7_MG | ecosystem: Environmental > Aquatic > Marine > Hydrothermal vents >...
CGTCGTCCAGTTCTCCGCTTACCAGCACGCTTACAAGGCTTGACTTCCCTGAGTCCACGTTTCCAAGCACTGGAATGTAAAGCCATACTGGAAAGCTTTCAGCCTCCTTGGTTCTCCTTATGAGAACCTCGGCTGCAACCCCCATTTTACCGTGGATTTTCCTGATAAGCGTGGTTTTCGCTCCAACCTTCTCTGCGGCTGCCTCGAGAGTTTTCAAGGTTTCCTCTAGGTCTCGGCTGTCAAGCCCTAAGACTTCGCCTTCATCGGTTACTCCAAGCTCGTAGATGGCTTCGCCCATGCCCTCCTCAAGCCTGTATTTAAGCTGGCTTGCCAGCTCCTCTAAGCGTTCAGGCGGAACCTCCACTAGCTTAAGCTTGTACTCCAAGTTTCCGTCGGGCTCTTCCCTTTTCAAGCCTTCCTTCAGCCTCAAAATGAGAGGAGCACGCTTCTTAATTAGTTTTACCGGGTTCTTTAAGTTTTCCAAGCTGGCTGAGCATGCTGCATACTTCGCAGACATCCTTGGAGGAGGCTTCTCCGCAGAGCCTGCATCTTAATATTTCGGCTTTAACACCGCTTCTGACCAGGGGTTTAAGCTTCTCGAAGGAATGGTATAGAGTGAATTTTATGCCTGGATGCCGGGCTTCAAGCCTGTTCAGAAACCATCTGACCTCTCCCCGGAGGGCGTAGCCAGCGTAGGGGCATGGCTTAGACTGGAATTTCACCCCTGTAAGGTAGGCGTAGAAGGCTACTTCAGCCTCAGGAATCTCCCTGAAGGGCTTAACCCTTGGAATGAAGCCTTCAGCCTCAGGGGCTTCAGGGTCTATGCGTCCAAGCTTGTAAACGTCGCCGTGGATGAGGTTTAAAATGAGGGTTTGAACCTCGTCGTCGAGGTTGTGGGCTGTAGCGATTTTCGTGGCTTCAAGCTTTTCTGCTGCCAGGTTAAGGGCTCTCCTCCTCAGGACGCCGCAGTAGGAGCAGGGGGCCGGAGCGTCTTCAAGGCTTTGAGAAGCTTTAACCACCTCGTCTAGGGTGCACCCGAAAAGCTCCTTGAAGCTTACCACCACATGTTTCACTCCAAGCCTCCGGCATGCTTCAGCGGCGTGTTCCACGGCTTCCTCCCGGTAGCCTTCTATCCCCTCGTTCACGGTTACAGCGTAAAGCTCGGATTCCGGGAAGGATGCTTCAAGCCTGTGTAGGATTTGCAGGAGGGAGAGGCTGTCCTTTCCGCCTGAGAGGGCTAGGGCTATCCTGTCGTCAGGGTTGAACATGGCATATTTGGAGATGGTTCTACGCACCTTACGCTCGAGGGAGTGTATGAAGCATAGGCGGCAGAGCCTCTCCCCAGAGTAAGGCCTAAAATAAACTGTCTTACGCTTTCCGCATAGGCTGCACGGTTTCTCCTCGTCTTTCAGGGCCAACAGACTTCAAGGCTGAAGTGTTTGAAGGTCTTAAAGAAGGTATCGCCGCGTGCTACCTGGCTCTCTTCCCTTCGATGAACTCTTCAACCCATCTCACAGCAACGTGGTCTGGCACCTGCTCGGGAGGATGCTTGAAGGCGTAGGCTGAAATGCTTGTTAAGGGGCCCCCGACTTCACGGTCTAAGGCCAGCTTCACGGCTCTAATCACGTCAACCATTATTCCAGCACTGTTCGGCGAGTCTTCAACGGAAAGTTTGACATCGATGGTTAAGGGTACATCACCGAATTTTCTTCCTTTAATGTAGATGTAGCATATTTTCCTGTCGTTGAGGAAGTGCACATAGTCGGAGGGGCCTATTCGCACGTTGACATCGTAGGGGAGCAGGGAGGTTACTGCCTCCGTTTTGCTTATACGCTTGCTTTTAAGCCTTGACTCGTCCGTCATGTTGAGGAAGTCAGTGTTTCCCCCTATGTTAAGCTGGTAGGTTTCATCCACTTTGACACCTCTGATTTCCAGCAGGTTTACCAGGGTTCGGTGGAGGATGGTGGCTCCAACCTGGCTTTTTATGTCGTCTCCAGCCAGGGGAATCCCTGCCTCCTCAAACTTTTTAGCCCAGAAGCTGTCGGAGGCTATGAACTCTGGTATGGCGTTGATGAAGGCGCAGCCAGCCTTTAAGGCTGCTTCAGCGTAGAACCTTGTAGCGTTGTAGCTTCCAACAGGCAAATAGTTTATCACCATGTCAGCGTTGGAGGCTTCGAGAATTCTTGAAACCTCGCTGGCTTCCACAGGCCCCCTCTCAGATAGGCCGAAGGCTTCTTCCATGTGGGGTGCTACACCGTCCAGGATGGGCCCCGGCTGAACTGTAACGTCTAGGGGTGGCACGTCGCAGAATTTCACGGTGCAGTTGGGCTCGGTGAAGATGGCTTGAGACAGGTCTTTCCCGATTTTTCTGGGGTCCACGTCGAAGGCTGCTACGAAGTTTATGTCTCTTATCCGGTATCCTCCGAAAACTGTGTGGATTAGCCCTGGAACCTTTTCGTCGTCTTTAACATTCCGATAATAGTGAATGCCTTGAATGAGGGAGGAAGCGCAGTTTCCAACACCTATCACTGCCACGTTTATCCTGCTCAAGCCTCTCCCCTCATCCTAAGGCTTAACCGCTCATGGAGCGGCTATCATCTGTAAACAATATTTTAAATTGTTCTGTCAGATTTAAAGGAAACGGTTATTGAGGCTTAAACCGTCCTTTAACCCCGATTAACCCTTTAGGCTTAACAATCAGCCTTCTCTCAGCATCCTTCACAGCACAGCCTAAAACGTAGGCTTCAACCCCATGCCTTTCAGCCCTGTCCACAGCCTCGTCGACGCTGGACTTCGAAACGACCAGGCAGAAGCCTACCCCCATGTTGAAGACCTGATACATTTCGCTGTCCGGGAGGCTGCCGTACTTCTGAATTAGCTTGAAGATGGGCTGAGGCTCAGGCAGGCTTTCCAAGACGTATCCGGCGTGGGGGCTGGCTCTTGCAAGGTTCAGCAGCCCCTTACCGGTGATGTTAGCCATACCGTGAATTTCAACCCCGCCTTTGAGCATGTCTAAAACAGGCTTAACGTAGATGCGGGTTGGAGTTAGAAGCTCCTCGCCGAGAGGCTGCTCAAGGTCTTCCACAGGCTCGAAGAGGCTTAGCCCAGCCTTTTCAAGCAGAACCTTCCTGGCGAGGGTAAGCCCGTTGCTGTGTATTCCTGAGCTTCTAAGCCCCACTACAACATCGCCTTCCTCAACTTTTCCACCGTCTATGAGGCGGGCGAGGTCTACCAGCCCCACGCACATGCCTGCTAGGTCGAAGCCGAAGCCTTCCCGCTTGCCTCGAATCATTTCTGGAAGCTGGGCTATTTCTCCTCCGACAATGGTTACGCCTGCCTGCTTCGCTCCTTCAGCAAGCCCCCTGGCGATTTCCTGGAGAAGCCTTGGGTCGGGCTTCTGCAGGGCGATGTAGTCTATGAAGGATATAGGCTCAGCCCCAATACATATAATGTCGTTGACGTTCATGGCTACGCAGTCTATTCCAACCGTGTCGTACCTGTCCATTAGCTGAGCTAGGAAAACCTTGGTTCCAACCCCGTCTGTTTTCAGGGCTAAGCCGAGCTTCTCATTAAGCTTTACCACGCCTGCGAAGTGGGCTATAGGGATTACAGGGCTGCCGGCACCAGTTCTGAGGCTGAAGGTTTTACGGCATTCCTCAACGACAAGCTTTAAGGCTTCATCTTCAGCCTCAACGTCCACGCCAGCCCTCCTATAGCTTTCAGCCAACAGTTTAACCTCCAAGCATGGGAGAATCCGGGGGAAGCCAGGCTTCCAGCCTTACTCTACTATTATCCTGTACCCGTAGATTTTCTTCGGGAGAATAACCCGGAGGATTCCGTCTTTGAACTTCGCCCTGGTTTTCTCAGGGTCTATGATGGCTGGCAGAGTTATAGTTCTGCGGAAGCATTCAAATTCTACTTCCTTCTGGTATGGTCCCCACCTGCTCATTCTGATACGCTCTCTTACGGGAGCCTCGATTTTAAGCGTGTTCTCGCTGGCTGAAAGCCGGATGTCCTCCTTTCTAACGTAGGGCAAGTCTATGGTGACGATAACTTCGTCTTCTGTTTCGTACATGTGGACTAGGGGTTTAAGCTCCCGCTTGGAAACATCGCAGAGGGGAGTTTCGAAGGGAACTACTCCGACCAGTTCCTCGAAAACCTTGTCTACGTGGCCTATAAACTCTTCAAAGATCTCGAAAATTGATTTCCTTTTACGCTGGGACATGCTTTATCCCTCCTTAAACGTATATGCCTGGAAGCTCCTGCTCCTGGACTTTTCTAAGGCTTCTAAGCTGCTCCTGGGTTTTCTTCATAAGCTCTCTAGCCTTAACCCTTATCTCCTCAGCCTTATCTAGAAGTTCACCTACGTCTATGTTAAGGTTTAGAAGCGTATTCAAGGTTTCAATGATAGAGGCAGAGGCTCCGGGGTCCGGAAACTGGAGGTGTGCTTCGGCTAGCAGCGTAATGTTAGGCTGCTCAGCCCTCATGCACTCCCTTAGCAGGGTTGCATAGGTTCCCACGAGAAGCCCCTCATCGAAGCTTTTTATTCCAGCCTTGCTCAGCAGCTCTCTTGCCTGAGGCGTGCTTCCCACCCCGTATACAGCAGGCTTCTCTATTTCAAGCCTGTTGGGCGTAGCTAAGCCAGTAAGCCCTATTATGGTGTCCACCCCCTTCTCCTTAGCCCACTTGGTTATGCTTCTCGAAACTGTGAGGATGGTTTGGGCTGGAAGCACTATTTCGGTGGTAAGCACTATGAAGTCTCCTGAATTGTAGATTCTTATCGGCGATTTGGGCTCGTTATCGTGGATTACCACTATGGGAGGAATCTCATCTGAGTCTAGGTATCCTGCCTCCACCATGTTTAAGGACTGAACAATATGGGAGGCTGCTATAACACCTACGAGGCCTACGTCAGGTATTCCAACCAGCATCTTGGCTCCTGCCTTAACCTTAAAAGCCCCCACGATCCTAACAGGCGTTTCAAATCCCAAATAAACCCACCTGAAACCTTCAAAAATAAGAATAGGGGGCAAAACTAATAAGACTTCGCCTAAAGGCAAGGTAAGCCCACAAGCTCCTCCAGCCACCTAAGCTCAGACTCTTCCAGTTCAAGTGCCCTGTCGATGGTTTCAAGCAGAACAGATTTCTCTTCTGGAAGCTTGTACCCTTCGTAGTCCTGCCTGAATATGGGGAACCCGTTTTTCAGGGAGGGGTTTATGAAGTGGTCGAAGCATATTCTGCCTGTTATCTCAAGCTTTTCCACCATAAGCCTTATCTCGCTGAGGCATTGGTGGGGTGAAAGAAGCTTGAAGTTTCCCTTCCTATACTCGTCGAAAAGCGGGGTTCCTGGGAGGGGTAGGAAGGTTCTAACCCTTACGAAGTGGGGGTTTATCCTGTTCAGAACGTCCGCCGTGTTTTCCGCGTGCTGCCTTGAAAGGGAAACTCCTCCGAGCCCGGACATGACGTATAGGGAAAGCTCTATTCCGGCTTCAATAACTTTTCTTCCAGCTTCAACGTGCTCCCGGCTGGTTACGCCTTTATTGACTTTTTTCAGAACTTCGTCGTCTCCGCTTTCAAGTCCTACATGAAGTCTTGACAGGCCTGAGCTTCTCAGGAGTTTAAGGTCTTCAAGAGGTTTAGCCGTCAGGGTTTTAGCTCTGGCGTAAGATGTAACCCTTTCAACCTGTGGGAAGAGCTTCTTTAAGTGTTTGAGGATTTCGACGAGGTTTCGGGTTGGAATTATGAGGCTGTCAGCGTCCTGGAGGAAAACTGTTTTCCCTCCTGAGCTAAGCCAGTTGAACAGGTTTAGGAAGCTTTCATGGTGGCCTAACGTTGGGTCCAGCTTTAACAGCGCCCCAAGCAGGCTTTCACCGGTTTTCCCTTCGTAGCCGAGTTTCAGGGATATTTCCTTTAGGAGGTCTGCCATGGACTTCGCTTGGTCCAGGTCTTCCATAACCTCCTTCACCGGTCTAAGCTGGAACTTCTGTCTTCGGTAGGGGATTCCATAGCAGAAGGTGCACAGCCTCCAGGGGCAGTTCCTGGTAACCCTTAAAAGCAGCGAGCGGCTTCCACCCTCACTGGGAGGCCTTATAGGGCCTATTTCGAAGGATAAGCCTCCAAGCTTCTCAACGAGCAGGATAGCCTCGCGAAGCTTTTTATGGTTCAGCACATGCTCCACCCTGTAGAGGGCAGGGGTTAGGCAAGCATTTTCAGGATGGTCAGAGCGTACACTTTGGCTGAGGCTACCAGCTCTTCAACTGGAACATACTCGTCTGCTGCGTGAGCCTTCTCTAGGACGCCGGGACCGTAGATGGCAGACGGCATATGCTGGCTGAAGAAGTGCATGTCGGTGAAGACCGGTAGGCCTGATATTTGAGGTTTCACGCCTGCAACTTTTTCAGCAGCCTCAACGAGAACCCTGCAGATTTCTTCGTTTTCAGGGGTGAAGGCTGCTTCAACGTGGAGGATTCTTTTAACTTCGGCTTGAAGCTGGGGGTCTTCCTTTTCCATTTTTTCTATTAGGCTGACTATTTCAGCTTCAGCTTCTTCAACGTTTTCTTCCGGTATGAGCCTTCTGTCCACGGTGAACACGCAGAGTTCTGGAACTATGTTTGCTTTCACTCCTCCACGGATTACTCCTCCAACGTTCATGATGGGGTTTTCATGGCCGCTTAGCATGGGGGTTCTGGTGGCTTTAGCCTTGAAGCCCTCTTTAAGCTTTCCAAGCTCAACGATTATTTTCGCAGCCTTTTCCACGGCGTTTACGGCTTTATGGGACATACACGTGTGGGCTGCTTCTCCTTTAACAGCCACTTCAAGCCATAGGGCTCCCTTATGGGCTACACACACCCTGTTTATGCCGGATGCCTCCCCTACCAGGGCGGCTTTTCCCCTCATCAGCCCAAGCTCAGCCAGGCATCCGGTTCCAGCCTGCCCTCCGATTTCCTCGTCTGGAACGAAGGAAAGCTTCAAGTCTCCTCTAAGGCTTACTCCCGCCTTTTTCACGGCTTCAACTGCTGCCAGCATAGCTGCTATTCCGCCCTTCATGTCTGAGGAGCCTCTCCCGTACAGTCTGCCGTTTCTAATCGTAGGCTTGAAGGGCTCCACGGTCCAGCCTTTACCGGGAGGAACCACATCGTAGTGGCCGTTGAAGTGAAGAGCTTCTTCAGGTTTTCCAGCTTCCAGGGTTCCTATGACGATGGGTCTTGGAGGTTTTAGACTTAGCTCCCTAAGCTTGGATTCGGGGGCTTGGAAGACTTCGACTTTTAATCCTATTTCATCCATTTTCTTGGATAGGAAGCTTGAGATTTCGCTGTAGTTTTCTCCTGGAGGGTTCACTGTGGGAATCTGGATTAGGTCTGAGGCAAGCCTTACGATGGTGTCCCGCATGTTTTCCAGGCTTTCCAGAATTCTCTTTTCAGCCTTTTCCAAGGCTTCAGAGCCGCCTGAAAACTTCAACTTTCCACACCTAAGACTTTAAAACCTGTTTAATCCTATTAACGGGGTGGTTAATATTCATGTTGGAAGCTTTCTGGCTGGCCTGCCTGGGATTCATGGTTGCCATGTCAGGCGTAGTGGTTCCAGGCCCCATCCTGATACTGGTTCTCCACCAGGCCACCACAGGAGGCTTCAGAAGCGGCTTCCTCGTAACTTTAGCCCACGCCCTTGTGGCTGGGGTAGCCCTGCTTCCGCTTGTAGCAGGCTTATCCTACCTCTTCCAGTTGGAATCCTTCCAGTTTTACGTTGGAACCTTAGGAGGCTTCTTGCTGACGGCACTCGGATTAATACTTCTGAAAGGTTTTAGAGCGGAACCTTTAAAGCTGAGAGTTCAGGCTAAAGCCGGTTCTGTGAACCCTTTTCTCGGAGGATTGATTGTAAGCGTTTCGAACCCGCAGTTTTTCCTGTGGTGGGCTGTGATAGGCCTGCCGATGTTAAGTTATGCCGTAGAGGTTGGAGGGGTTGCAGGCGTGCTTTCGTGGGCGGCTGGAGGCTTGACAGCCGTCTTCACTTGGTATGGAGGCATTTCATATCTTCTGGCTCGAAGCCGAAGGAAAATTGAAGGCTTCCTACCCTACCTCACCTTTACCTGCAGCCTCTTCCTCATCGCTATGGGCGTGTTTTTCCTCTTGAAGTATTTGGCGGGGTTATTCTAAGCACGTTTAGGAGAGCCCCGCAGCACTGCCGGGGTTTTGCCGAGAAGCTCTGCGGCTGTAGCCATTTTTACTCCCAGCTTCACGGCTTTTTCCCATACGGTTTTTGTATGCTCCTTGAATCTTGGTTCTCGTGGAAGGTGGTGGTCGTAGATTATCAGTTTGCATTCCGCGTTTTCTACGATGTTTAACGCGTTCTCGATGGTTCGGTTGAAGTTTATCAGGTTCAGGGTGTAGCCGAGCATGTAGGTCATGGGGCCGTCGAGAAATAGGATGTCTGGTTTCTCGTTTACTATCCATTGGGCGTAGTCTTCTATGACGGGTCCGTTAAGGTCTGAGCTGTGAACCAGTTTTTCGCCGCCGTATTCCACTGTGGTTGAGAAAACCCATCCAACTCTTGAATATTCTACGCCGTGGAATAGGGGTCCGCTAAACCGGAGCCTCGTCCCTCCGATTTTTATTTCCCTTCCCTCGGCAAACCTGACTTCAACCTCTTTAAGTTTCAGCTCAGGTATTCTTTTCGCTTTTTTCCAGCGGGCGGCTCTCGCCTTAAACCATTTATCGCCTATTCTTAGAACTTCTCTTCTACGCTCTTCGTAGTCTCCGAAGTCTTTGCTTAGGGCTATTTTAAGGCTTTTAGCAGGGTCCACGTATTCTTGGGGTTTAGGCTCCTCCAAGACTTCTTGGAGGCTGACTTTTCCGAGAGTTTGGTAGAGGCTGCTGAAGAAGCTTTCAGCTCTGCTCCTCTGGGAGTCGTTAATGTACTGGTTTGGGTTTTTGGTTAGGAGCAGTTTTCCCCTGTAGAGTTCTGCCTCGAAGTCTGTGAAGTGGTCGTAGTGGTAGTGGGATATTACGATTATTTCTGCTTTGCGGGAGGCGGCCATTATAGCCCTCTCAGCCTGCTCGCACCACCGCCACTTATCTGAGGAGGAGGCTGGGAAGCTTGGATGCATAACAGCTACTCCAGGGTCTATCAGAATTCTGGCGTCTGGAGTTGACACTAGGGTGCAGGAGGACTTAGCTCCAAGCGAGTCGAACCATACGGGTTTAAACTTGATGTTGGAAGTCATTAAGCTAGAATTTCGGTTATTATGCATGTAAAGCTTTGCCGGTGGAAAACCTGCCTTTAAGCCTTCTGGCAACAGCTAGGCCTACTGCGAGGGATACGTACAGGTCTATTATGCCTTGAACGGTGTTCCAGAAAAATATTTCTCCTACTGCAGCCCATATGCCCATTAAGCCTAGCGATAGTCCAAGGAAGCTTTGGAAGGCAGGGTTTGAGAAGAACTCTATTATCTGGTCTAAACTCATGCCGAAAAAGACTGGGATAGCGAAATACAGGTTAAGGAATACTGTGGCTACACCTCTTACTGCTACGGAGGCTGCGACTGTGACCCCGTAGAGAAGCCTGTTTGCCAGCAGCCTCTCCACCCCGTATTTCAGGGAGAAGAAGGCTGGAACAAGTATCATCCATATGCTTGCCATAGCCTTCATGATGGCGCCAACCCATCCTCCGGCGAAAGGACCTAAAACGCCGACTATGGGTATACTTATAGCGAGGCTTAGAAGGGAGGTCTTAAACCCGAAGAGAATCCAGGCGACCACCCAGGGAACAGCAACCAAGTCTATTCTCATGAACCAAGGAGTTACGAAGATTGGTGGAAGGGCTTGAAGGACGACGGAAACCGTGGCGAGGACCGCTGCTCCAGCAACCTCCATCGACCGCATGGTTCCACCTTGAAGAGGCTTGATAGTTAAGCTTATTATAAAAGAGTTTTTACTCATAAATGAGTTGAAAAAGTTACGGTCCAGCTTCCGCCTTAACTTCCGTTGAGGATGCGCAGGCGTCCTCAGCTTTTGGCTACACTTATTTCGTCTATGCTTCGGATGGTTGAGCCGTGGTCTACCATAACCTTTGAGAGTTCGTCGTAGTTTATGTTGCTTCCTCTTATTACCAGCCTTATGGTTTCGGTTTTCACGTCGACTTCTGTAACTGTTATGTCAACCTCGTTGACGCCTTTCACGGAGCATAGGGCTTGGGAAAGCTCTATTATGGAAGCCTCCCGCGGTTTCAGGGAGTCCAGCACAATCCTCCTTATGCTCGCTGTCACCTGTCTGAACACCAAAATATGGAAGACTCGGCTTTAGAGTTAAATTTTTCTTTTGGGAAGCCTTAATTACTTGTTGGAGGCCGGAGGCTTCTGCCTGGCCTTTGGAGGCATTCTTGAAGTAAAGTGGACTGGAAAAAGCATACGCCAAGCATACTTAAAGAATTCTTAAGCAGGGTGAAACGGTATAGGGGATTTTTGGAGTTAGCCAACGCCGG
>Ga0190363_1002492_pt1 | contig 10472 bp, 12 predicted proteins | sample 48721867_MG_FD_161272 | JGI IMG/M metagenome (GOLD analysis project Ga0190363, IMG submission 161272) | Hydrothermal vent microbial mat bacterial communities from Southern Trench, Guaymas Basin, Mexico - 4872-18-6-7_MG | ecosystem: Environmental > Aquatic > Marine > Hydrothermal vents >...
ATATAACCGCCCATGGTAAATGAGTTGAAAGGAGGTAGGTAATGGAGGAGATCTGCCCGGTCTGCGGTCTTCCGAAATCGATCTGCGTATGCGGCACGATAAGCCGCGAGCAACAACGAGTAAAAATAAAGCTTGAAACGAGGAAATGGGGCAGACCAGTAACTATTATCGAAGGACTAGACGATGGTAAAGAAGATCTCCACAAGCTGGCGAAGAAGCTGAAAGCTGCATGCGCATCTGGAGGAACGGTCAAAAATAACGTGATAATCCTACAGGGGGATCATAGACAGAAGGTGAAAGAGATTTTACTATCAATGGGCTTGGTCGAGGAGAATATTGAAGTCCTATAAAGAAAAGAGGAAGATTAAGTAAGCTGCTGCTCGAGGACTTCCTTCAAGCCCTTAAACCTATTCCTAACAGTAACTTCGGTAACTCCCGCGGCTCGTGCAATATCCTTCTGAGTTATCGGCTGATTTCTCTCCTGACAAGCCATATAAAGTGCAGCTGCAGCCATTCCGACAGGGTCTTTTCCAATCGTCGCTCCCTTCTTATGAGCCTCCTGTAAAATTCTTAATGCCTCTTGGACGGTTTCTTGATCAAGACCAACCTTAGAAGCGATCTTATTCAGATAGATTGCAGGATCGGCTACAGGAACCTTCAGATTCAAATGCTTTAGAAGAAGTCTATAACCTTGAGCAATAGTCTTCCTCTTGACAATTGGATAAGCTTTCTCCAATTCCCTCAAGTCTCTAGGAGCACCCATAAGCCTACATGCAGCATAAACAGCCGCAGCCATAATAGATCTAATAGATCTACCACGAACGAGCCCGGCCTTTAAGGCCTTTCTATAAATTAGCATGGCTCGCTCGGCTATCGCTTGGCTTAGGTGAAGCTTATCGACATAGATTTGTAAGATATTAACTGCTTGCTGAAGATTTCTCGCCTCCGAAGCGCTTACCTGAGAAGTTGCATCAAGCTTCTTCAATCTTAAGAGTTTCTCCCTAGTCTCCTTCGGAAGCCTCCTACCAGTAGCATCCTCATCTATTCTATCTATCACGGTTGAAAGACCATGATCACGATACATTATCGATAAGGGAGCTCCGGCTCTACTCCTATCTTCCTCTTCGTCAAGGTTTCTCCATTCTGGACCTCTATCGACGCCTCTTTCTTGGACTACGTAGCCGCAGCTTGGGCAGCTAACTTCCCCGCTCTTTGGATCGTAGACTAGGACGTCGTTGCCGCACTCGGGGCAGATCATCCCCTCTTTCCAAATCCTAAACTTTTTAGACGATGACACGTTTTATCACCCTTAAATTTTTATTCCCCCGCTTCTGCTTGATGGACTGCTATTTATAAGTTTTCCCTACAGGTATAAGATAACGATTTTTATAATCAAGTCTTCCTAAAGATCCTCAGATGCCGATAAGGGTCTTCAACACCCTCGGAAGGAGATATGAAGTTTTCGAGCCTCTTCAGCCGGGCTTGGTTAAGATTTACGTCTGTGGGCCGACGGTTCAGGATGTAGCCCATCTGGGTCACGCCAGAACGTATATAGCTTTCGACGCGATTATACGCTTTCTCGAGTACTATGGCTACAAGGTGTTCTATGTCAGGAATATAACGGATGTGGGGCATATACGGGAAGAGACGGGCGAGGATAGGGTAATCGAGGGTGCGAAGCGTGAGAAGCTTCAGCCGATGGAGCTTGTTGACAAGTACATGTTTTCATTTTTCCAAGACATGGACGCGCTTGGAATTAGGAGGCCGAATATCCAGCCTAGAGCATCCATGCACATACTTGACATGATCGAGATGATTAAGGGGCTTATCGAGAAAGGCTATGCCTACGTTGTTGATGGAAATGTTTACTTTGATGTATCAGCATTCCCAGAGTACGGTAAACTTTCAGGAATAAGATACGAGGAATTGATTAAGCATAGAGTCGAACCAGATCCTCGAAAGAGAAATCCAGCGGACTTTGCGCTCTGGAAGAAAGCTGAGAAAGGTTATCTCCTGAAATGGAATAGTCCATGGGGTGAGGGATTCCCAGGCTGGCATATTGAGTGCTGTGTGATGGCGATAAAGTATCTCGGGGAGCAGATAGACATCCACGGCGGGGGTCAAGAACTTATTCTCCCCCACCATGAAAACGAGATAGCTCAAGCCGAAGCCTATACTGGTAAGAAGCCTTTTGCGAAATATTGGCTTCACACGGGTTACCTTACGATTAACGGCGAGAAGATGAGCAAAAGCCTTGGAAACTTCATCTCGATCAAGGATGCTTTAAAGAAATACGAAGCCGACGTGATCAGAATATTCATACTCTCAGCACACTATCGAAGCCAAATAGACTATAATGAGGAATCTCTCAAACAAGCGCAAGCAAATCTCGAAAAAGTGAGAAAGACCCTAGACGATCTCAGCGACCTGATAGCCGAATCAGAATCTCATGGAGAAGAAGCTCCACGAGACATCGAAGAAGCAAAGAAAAGCTTTATCCAAGCTATGGAAGACGACTTCAATACCCCAAGAGCTCTCGCGGAGATCTATAAACTCGTAAAAGCCGCGAACACCTATATCCAGACGCGATCCAGACACGATAAAGCCGTCCTACAACTCTATTATGACTCAATTCTAGAACTCTCCAGAGCCCTAGGCTTACTCCAGAAATATTCTCCAAAGAAGCTAGGCTACCCGGAGGACTTATCCAAGGTCTTGGATATATTGCTAAGGGTCAGGGAAGAACTTCGGAAGAGAAAGCTCTACGAGCTAAGTGACAGCATAAGAGAGCAATTAGCCAAAATAGGCATATTTATCGAAGATACGGATAGAGGTCCCAAGATTAGATTCCAAACTAGGGGATGAGTATCCCAAATGATGAAGAGTTAATGATTATAATTCTCCAACGAGCTTTTCTCTTTGATGAAAGCGGTTATATTGGCTGGAGGATATGGAAAAAGACTGAGACCCTTTACTGAGACAACTCCTAAGCCTCTTCTCCCCGTAGCTGGCAGAGGTATAATCGAGTGGCAGATAAAATGGCTGAAGCATTATGGAATTGACGAGATAGTGATCTGCGCAGGCTATCTCAAAGAGAAGATAATTGAGCAGATAGGGAATGGCTCGAGATATGGCGTTAAGGTGGGCTACGTGGTTGAGGAGGAGCCCCTTGGAACTGGTGGAGCTTTGAAAAACGCTGAACACATCTTGAAAAATGAGGCGAGTTTTCTCGTGTTAAATGGCGATGTGCTAACCGACTTTAATCCTATGGAGCTGGTAGAAGATTTGAAAGACGACTTTGTGGGCGCTATGGCTCTCGTTCATCTGCCATCGCCCTTCGGCGTAGTGAACTTCGATCAAAAGACGATGAAGATCGTTTCCTTCGTCGAGAAGCCTAGGATCAGCGAATATTGGATAAATGCAGGCGTTTATGCCTTCAAATCGGAGATCTTCAATTATCTTCCAGAATCAGGAGACATAGAGAGGACTGTTTTCCCCAAGCTCGCTGAAGAGGGGAAGCTCAGAGCTCATCTCTTCGAATCATGCGTCTGGATGAGTATAGATAGTCATAAAGACCTCGAGGAGGCGTCAAAGATAATTCCAAACCTAGACATTTTCAAGGAGTAGGCGAAGAATGGAAGAATAGAGATATATTCCAGTCGTAGATCGAGAAGTTGATGAGCGGTAAAGCATCGGAATCCTTCAAGATCCAGGTCTCATCGCTCGAAGAGCTCGCATTCTTGGCTTCGGCTCTCCACTCATCGGTAATTCACTTGGATGAAGAGAAGAAGATAGCATTTAGCTTCTTAACTCCAGTTGCTTCCCTTAGTCCGATAATATACTTCTGTAAGCTCGATAAGCTTCCCGAAGGACGTTTTGTCCATGTTAATAGGCTGACTGGAAGAGTGAAATTCAGTAATGAGATTTCAGCCGAGCCTAATGAGGTTAGCATATTGATTGTTAGAGTGAAGTCTGGAGACCTCTTCTCCAAATGAGCATTCATTGGGCATAAATGTTTCAGGTTAGAGTTTTCTTGCCATCACATATGCGTCTTCCCCGTCAATGTAATATCTCCTTGAAACCTTAACTATGGTGAATCCGAGCTTTTGGTAAAGTGCTAGTGCTGGTGAATTCGATATCCTGACTTCGAGGTAGGCTTCCTCACATCCATAATGTTCTTTCAAAGCTTTGAGGGCGTTGCTGAGTAGGGTTTTGGCTATACCTCTTCTCCTGTATTCTGGGAGAACTGCTATCGAAATAACGTGGCCAAGTTTCTTGAGGCTCAGCCTATCGAATTTGGAGAACCCCCTCTCAACCCTGCACATTATGTAGCCAGCGATTTTTCCATCGACTTCGGCTATGAGAAACGTTCTAGGGTAATTTCTGAGAATCGATTCGAAGAAGAAATAGGTATAGTTTTCCGGTAGGCATAGCCTGTTTATCATCATGACTTGGGGGAGGTCGTCTAGGGAGGCTTCCCTTACTTGGAACATCTGCTCCTTCTCGTAGCTCTCCATTCCATCTTATCTCGGAATCGGGTTAGTATAAAATTCTCCGTTTTTATCACTCCCACCACATCTTCTTTAACGGCATGGCCAGAATCTCTTTAATCTCAAGTCTCTCATCGGGATCTGGCGAGAACATTTTACGTGTTGATGACGCTTTCAAGACTATGGCTGTATCCGCTCCCTTCTCGGTTCCTCCGACTCCTATAACTTCTTCGCCCAGTCTTACGACTTCTTCATCAACTGATATGAGCGTGACTTCAACTGCAACCTTGAAGCCTTGACCGAGAGTATAGAAGGCGTTTCTGACCTTATCCATTCCTCGCTTATGGAGCGGTAGATCAGCTTTTTCGATAACCGTGCCCCCGAGCTCAAGTATCCTCTCCTTAATTCTCGGCCTCATTTCCTGATAAGATACCGCTATGACTTTCGCCTTGTTCTTGAGAGCCTCAGCGAATTTGAGGCCAGTTGCGCCTGAGGTGCTGGCTACGATTACCGTTTTAAGATCTCCTTCCTTAAGCCTCCTTAAGACCGCTTCTATTACGCCTTCGGTGTTGCGTGCTCCATACCTTGCAAAATACCTACACTTCCTCTCAACGAACTGCATATGGTTAGAGTGGTTTCACCAGATTTATCTCCTTTCCTTAAGAGCATTTGGAAAAGATTAAAAATCGAGGCTTTCGCATCATGAATGGCTTGGAGGTTTACTACGATAGGCTCGATGAGATAAAGCAAGCTGTTGAGCGATACTTCACGATAGAGGATGTGTTCTATGAAGCTGGAACCCTAACCTTCCTAATAACGGATAAGGAGATAAAAGAGAGGTTCAAGCGCCTCTATCGAGATTTGAAAAAACTAGGCTTCATTCCAGCCGCGAGAAAGCAGGATGGAAAAATAGTGATAAGGGTCTTCAGATACCGCGAGCCGGTTTTCAAGCCTCTGAAGATGAAGAATCTCCCGTTGATCCTATTCTTGGTGACCTTCGTGATAGTGGCTGCTGATGGTTTTCTTAGAGCATCTTCCCCAGCATATGAAATATTCTACGGAAAGACCGCTTTCATCGATAAGCTAGCTGAGGCGATCTTCTTCACCGTCGCTTTAATGATGATAATAGGCTTACATGAGCTCGGCCATTTAATAGCCGCGAAGAAGGGTGGAATGGAAGCAACCCTGCCATATTTCATTCCAGGGATTCCTGGAATTATGCCTACCTTCGGAGCCGTGATCTTCCAGAAGGAGCCCATCGTGAATAGGGATGAGATGTTTGATCTCGGGATAAGCGGCCCAGTAATGAGCTTCGTGATAAGCCTGCTCATAGCGTTGTTTGCCATAAGGACTTCGGTGATTTGGATGACTCCAGACGAATATCAGAAGGCTATAGAAACCATACGATCAATGCATGGAGTATTTCTTCCAACGCCTCTCATCCTAGATCTCTTAATCTATCTCTTTAGAGTTCCTGGAAAGCTGCCCTTCGTGAGCGGAGCGGTGATGTTCGCGGTCTGGCTCGGCTTCTTCATCACAGCATTAAATCTCTTCCCGATCTGGCAGCTTGACGGATCTAAGATTTTCAGAAGCCTGCTTACGGCTAAACAGCATAGAATAGCAAATTATGTTTCCTTAGCAATCTTGGCGCTGGCCGGTCATGTCTTAATCGCGCTCCTCTTCTTCTTCCTCATGTCCAGAACTCCTGATATCCCGCCGCTCGACGAGGTATCTCCTCTTTCGAGAGGTAGAAAGCTTGCTTTCATCGGAGTATTCCTCATGATCGCCTTAAGCTTTGTTCCAGCTATCTACTCCTGACGGGCTTCAGCCTCGGCTCTTCGAGAATCAGTATTCGCGCCTCCCTACTATAGATTCTGAGAGCGTAGGTTAGCATGTCCTGCGGGGTGTCAAATCCTCTAACCCCTAGAACATTTCTTAGAATCGATTTTGGGAGAGCTGATGTGAAGACGACTCTCCTGTTTCCCACTACTTTTTTCGCAAGCTTGATTAGCTCCCAATCCAATCCGCTTCCATTTCCTTGGAGGAGCATCTTCAGGAAGAAACTTGATCCAACTCCACCTTTACATTCCGCTATAACTGCTATCAATCCTTCATCGATTACGGCGTTTTCGAGAAGTCCGAGGATGTGGATTACTGATTGAAGAGTATGATCTTTAGGGTAACCGCCTCCTCCGGCGAAAACTATGTCGAAGTCCTCAACTGGAGTTGTGAACTTTTCTTCTGAAATCCCTCTATCTACCTCTCTCGCATCGCCGAGATAGACTTCTCCATTAAAAGCTGTTATAGCGTGAAGTGGAAGCCGAGAAGAAATTTCATCCCAAGCCTCATTAAGCTTTTCAAAGGGATTTTCATCGAGATCTATTTCCACGTATCCTCCAAGGGTTAAGGCTTCTTTAAGTGAGGCTTTTCCCAGGAGTCCATGAGGCTCTGAAGTGGTTATCAGGATTCGCGTAGATGCTTCAGCGAGTTCTCTCGCCATGGAAAGTCCGAAGTATGAGCTTTTCTCCGCCTCGCTCGCCGTTAAGCTTCTAACCCGTATTCCATGCTTTTTCAAAATCTTCTGTAGATGGTCTTTCCCAGAAGTTGGATCAAGTCTCCAATGGGAGGTTAGTAGTGTAAGTTTTTCTTCTCTCCCTTCCTCGATGAAGCACTCCACCACGTGTTTTAGTATAATTGTCGAGAATTCGTCCCCCGAATGATCATATAAGATCGTAATCCTTCCAGATCCCGAGTCTTTAATGAGGTCATATACGAAATCTCGGATCTTTTCCCATAGTTTTTCATCCATTTCTCCGCGCTTGAATTCGAGATTCTTCTGAGCTATCTCTCCTGGTATCTCCATCGAGACTTCGGTAACTCCATATTTGAACCAGTATTCTGGCATGTTTTCTTGCCTGAAGGCTTTGGGCTTGACGAGTATTTTAGCGTGAAGGCGAGACTTAAAGCGAAGTTATCCCCTTTCTTAGAGGACGCTTAGATGCTCGTGGAGGAGCGCGGCGACTTCAAAGAGGCTTGCCGCATGGTGGCTAAGCTTGTCTTAGAGGAAGCTAGGAAAGTGGATGAAGCGAAGAGGATGTCTGCAAAGCTGTTCAGGCTCGAAAGAGTTCCATCGAATATTGAGATCTTGGAAAATCTTCCTGAAGATCTTAGAGAGAAGCTTAGGAAGGTCTTAGTTAAGAAGCCTGTGAAGACTATTTCAGGCGTAACCGTCGTCACGGTGGTAACTCCTATGAAATCATGTCCTCATGGAGGCTGCATATATTGTCCAGGAGGATCTAATGCTCCGAAAAGCCACACGGGAGAGGAGGATGTGATAAGGCTTGCGGACATGATTGACTACGAGCCATATCTCCAAGTCAAAAATCAGATTGGAAGATTGGAGAAAATGGGCCACGACGTTGATAAAGTCGAACTCATATTCATAGCTGGAACGTTCACCGCTCTCCCCCAAGGCTATCAGAAATGGTTTGTGAAGAGATGCTTAGACGCTCTGAACGGCAGAGACTCCTCCTCCATCGAAGAAGCATTAAAGATAGCTGAAGAATCTCCAAAACATAGGATATCCGGGATAACGGTTGAGACCAGGCCAGACTGGGCTAAGCTCAATCAGGCTCAGAGGCTCCTCGAACTCGGCGTAACCCGCGTGGAGCTTGGAGTGCAGGCGATAGATGATGAAATCTACAGGATCATAAACCGAGGTCACACGGTTGAAGATGTCGTAGAAGCTACTCAGATCCTAAAAGATTTGGCCTTCAAGGTAGGTTATCACCTAATGCCAAACCTCCCCGGGTCGAGTATCGAGAAGGATTTGGAAATGTATAAGCAACTTTGGGGGGATCCGCGCTTCAGGCCAGACATGGTGAAGATTTATCCAACCCTAGTTCTACCTGGGACGAAGCTTTACGAGCTTTGGAGGAGGGGGGAATATGAGCCATATAGCGATGAAGAGTTGGTGAGGCTTCTTGCAGAATGGTTTAAGCTCACTCCTCCCTACGTCAGAATACAGCGAGTTCAGCGGGAGATTCCGCTTAGGCTAGCAGCTGCTGGAAATAGGATCGCGAACCTGAGAGAAGTCGTTGAGAATTATCTGAAGAGCCGCGGAGCTAGATGTAGATGTATTAGATGTAGAGAGTTTGGCCATAGGGTAGTTAAAGATGGCGTAAAAGTCGATTTCGATCGAGTCGAATTAATCGTGAGGCGATATGAGGCATCCGAAGGACTCGAATACTTCATCTCCTATGAAGATCGTAGAAACGACGTTCTCATAGGCTTTCTCAGACTTAGACATCCATCAAAAATACTCAGAAGAGAGCTTGAAGGAGCAGCTCTCGTTAGAGAACTCCACGTATATGGAAAAATGATTCCGGTGGGAAGTCGAGATCTAGATGAGGCGGCAGCTCAGCATAGGGAATTCGGATCTAAGCTTCTAAATGAAGCTGAGAGGATAGCTGCCGAAGAACTCGATGCGAGAAAAATCGTTGTGATAAGCGGGGTGGGTGTGAGAAAATACTATTACAAACGCGGTTACAAACCTGATGGCCCATACGTGAGTAAGAAGCTGACCGGGTGAAGCTGATGAAGCTGGATAAGGATACGGTTTACGCGGCGGCGATAACTTGCTTTTTCTTCTCCTACCTAATACATCATCCAATCCTTAGTATGAGGCTTTACTCGGATATCATGACATTTTGGAATCGCGGCTTCCTCCAGCTTCTTGAGCCGCCTTACATCAAAGTGGGCTTCGAGTATCCTCCCCTTGCCGGGCTGATAACTTATATCTCCGCTCTGGGACGCGAGATGACGGCATACTACACAATCTTCTCTCTAATCATCTTCGTCTTCTATCTCGCTTTAGTCGAAATGGTGGTTAAAGCTTCTTCCGAGAGAGGGGTGGGGCTAGAGTATGCTTTAATATTCCTCGCCTTGAGCCCCTCAATGATCTTATACTCGGTCTACAATTTCGATGTAATCTTCGCGTCGCTCCTCTTCGCATCCATTTACGCGTTCACGAAGAAGAGACTCAACCTTTCAGCCTTCCTATTCTCCGCAGCGGCCTTAGCTAAGCTTATCAATTTATTCATACTTCCCTTCATCTTAATGCATATTGATGGATGGAGGAAGAGGCTTCGCTATTCACTAATCTCCTTGGGAATTTTCGCCGCGGTAAACCTCGCATTATGGGCTATTAATCCAAGCTTCATTGAGGAGACTTATCTCTATCACGCGAAGTGGGGGCTTGAGAATGCTTGGTTTATCGCCCTCTTCCCAGATGAGAATACTTGGAATACGGCGAAGATTTTCAGCATCTTTCTAATGGGCTATGCTTTACTGAAGGTTTACCTATGCGATGTCGAAGACGTTTACATGAGGGTTTTCATGGCCTTAACAGCATATCTGCTCACAACCTATGTCTTCACGCCGCAGATGGCTCTCTGGATACTTCCCTTCCTCGCCGTTCTAGGAAGAATTCCGATACCCTATTTCTTCTTCGAGCTATCGAATTCGGCGATAATTCTCACATGGTTCGAGACATTGACTCCGACGAAATTCGGCTCGCTTCCACAGAGCTTCGCAATCATCAGAGCCATATTCCTCTTCATGATTTTACTCGATATGTATTATTCCTACAAGAGAGAGCACTTGGAATTCATCAAGAAGTCATGATTCTTCTTTAGGTCTGGGAGGCGCTGTCGCCATAACGTATCCAAGCCACGCGGCGATAAAGCATACAGCTAAAACCAGTACGAGGACGGGGAGTTTCACTGCCAGCTCTGGATCTATTGGGAGAAATCCGAAGAACCAAAGGATGTAGAACACCGAGAAGCCTATTGAAACTACGGAGATAAGCGTTCCAACTATTACCGCCAGCCTCATCAAGCTGAAGCAGAGACTCGACTTAAAATAAATGCTATCCTTAAGGCTGACTTCTACGTGAAGTTATGCGCTGCTGATGGGTATGAG
>Ga0190363_1002493_pt1 | contig 10472 bp, 11 predicted proteins | sample 48721867_MG_FD_161272 | JGI IMG/M metagenome (GOLD analysis project Ga0190363, IMG submission 161272) | Hydrothermal vent microbial mat bacterial communities from Southern Trench, Guaymas Basin, Mexico - 4872-18-6-7_MG | ecosystem: Environmental > Aquatic > Marine > Hydrothermal vents >...
AGGTTGAGCTGCCAAAGAAGGAAGAAGTAGATGTAGTTGAGTTACTTAAGAAGCTTCTTGAGACTATTAGCGCTGAAGCAGAAGGAAGAAGGTCCCCGAGGGAGTGAGGCATGCCGGGCTTTAATCCATATGAGGTGAGGAAGGACTTCCCAATATTAAATAGGAAGGTAAATGACAGACCCCTAGTCTATCTTGATAATGCAGCAACTACTCAGAAGCCTAAGCAGGTTATTGCTGCCATAGTTAAGTACTACTTCTGGCATAATGCAAACGTGCATAGGGGGTTCCACACACTGAGTCAGGAAGCTAGCGAAGAGTATGAGAGAGCTCATGAAGTAATTGCTCACTTCATTAATGCCTACTCATGGGAGGAGGTGGTCTTCACCTTTAATTCCACTGAGTCAGCTAACCTAGTAGCCTACACTTGGGGCATGAAGAATGTGGGTCCTGGTGACGAGATAGTTATGACTGTTATGGAGCACCACAGCAACATGCTGCCTTGGAGGAAGCTGGCTAAGTTAAAGGGAGCTAAGGTCAAGTACGTGGATATAACAGATGACGGACTCTTAATGTATGAGGAGTTCGAGAAGCTAATTACTGAGCGAACCAAGGTCGTGGCTGTCACGATGATGAGTAATGTTTTGGGAACTATTAATGATGTTAAGCGGATTGCTAAGCTGGCACGTGAGGTAGGTGCTGTAGTTATTGCTGACGGTGCTCAGGCAGTACCGCACATGCCAGTAAATGTCAGGGAGTTAGGCGTGGACTTCCTAATATTTAGTGGCCACAAGATGTTGGGGCCTACGGGAATAGGTGTACTTTGGGGTAGGAGGGACGTTCTGGAGGAGTTAGAACCATTTAAGTGTGGTGGCGACACAATCAAGGATGTTACACTTGATGATGTAGTCTGGCACGACCTGCCTTGGAGGTTTGAGGCAGGAACCCCTAACATTGCTGGTGGAATAGGTCTGGCTGCAGCTGCTGAGTACTTAATGAGGCTGGGTATGGAGAATGTGAGAGAGCATGAGAAGCAGCTGACACTCTACACTTTCAAGAGGTTTGAGGAGTTAGGTGTTGATGTCGAGATATATGGACCGAGAAACGTTGAGGTCAGAGGTGGTGTGGTATCATTTAATGTTAAGGGACTCCATCACCATACCGTAGGTAAGGCTCTGGACTTAATGGGCATAGCTGTTAGGACTGGAATGCACTGTGCTCACCCTCTACACTACAGGTTAGGGCTTAAGGGTACTGTCAGAGCCAGCTACTATATATACAACACTGAAGAGGATGTTGACGCTTTAGTTGATTCATTAAAGCTCATCATTAAGTTAAGGAGTAGACTTGCTAAGGAACGGGTAGAGGACGTATGTACGGGTGGTTAAAAATACCGGGCAGCAATCTTAGATGATTTAGGAAATAAAATTAAGTTATTTTTACTTAGGTAGGTTAGCTGTTATTACTCTAAGTGCATTCTCGTATGCTACTTTTCTTAAGTCACTGTCTGATAGTCCCTTATTCTTTAGTTTCTCTAGTAACCCCTGTATTTTATCTATTGACTCAAGTCCTTCAGGAGCTGGCAGTCCTAAGAGGCCCATGAAGTCTGTTCCTATTGCAATAATGTCCGCACCGTATCTCTCGTAGATGTAGAGGAAGTGCTGGATTAGGTCATCTAGTGATGGCTTGGGCTTCTTGGCGATTAGGGGTCCTATCACTGATAGCCCTATTACTCCCTTATTCTTGCTTAAGGCCTCTAGTATTTCATCATCTACATTTCTGGGTGTGTCCACAAATTTGCGTATGTTTGCATGGCTTATCATGACTGGCTTGTTTGATGTCTCTATTGCCTCAAGAGCTGTTTTCTTGCTGGCGTGAGCTAAGTCAATAATTATACCGAGTTTATTCGCCATCTTAACGAGCTCCTCCCCCTCAGGTGTTAGGCCAAAATCTTTCTTTGTACCGCAGCCAGAGCCGTACTTGTTGTTGTAGTTCCATGTAATACCTATGCTCCTCAGCCCGAGCTTTTTTAGTAGAACTAGGTCGTAGGGGTCGTCAATAGGTTCAGTGCCTTCCAGGTGTATTAAGAACCCTACTTTGGTGTCCTCCCTAAGAACTTTCTCTACGTCACCTGCTGTCTCAACTAAAGTAATTTCATCATAAGTCTCAGCAAGTCTATAGTAGATAGTGAAGTGCTCAAAAATTATTGACTGAGGAACCCTATACCCTATAGCAGGTAACCACTTACCGTAAATCTCCTCCAGCTTCTTAGACTCTTCAGGGCGGAACGTCTCAACGCCTGGGAAAATAGCTGCGAACACGAGTTTTACATTACCTTTAATGTACTTAGGTATATCTACATCACGGCCTGCAATGTCCGCACTGAAGTCACCTAGTGGCTCACCACCCCCATGATAAAGGAAGTAAGCTGATACGTCTTCATGTAAATCAATAACAGGTAATTTCATGAAGTACACCACAGGATTTCTTATGTGTAATTAAGTAATTAATTTTGCTCTATCAAATAACTGCTGCCACCTAACTTAATGCTTAGTAATCTAAGTTTAAGTAGTAATAACTTTATGAAGAAGTTTTCTTAGACAATACGTTAGTAGAATACCTCGTACAACATACGGATACTGAGCAAATATCGAAGATAACTGCATAGATTATTGAAGTAACTGGGGGGAGGAACTAATTTAAATGTTTTTGCATTAAGTAACATATCAGCTAGTAATAGTATTTATTTGGGTACTTTAAATAATTTAAAGAACTACTTTTATAAACCCCTCCTGGTAGTGAATACGGTGATATCATCCCTACCGGTAGGAGGTACGGCATCTTCTATCGGTGGTTGCTGCCGGCTATAATATTCCAGTCTGTATTCATGGGCGGTGGCTTCACTACTGGACGTGAGGTAATGGAGTACTGCGGTAAGTACGGAACCCTGGGAATCTACAGTATTATGGGTGCTACTCTAGGATTCCTAATATCTACAGTGCTTTCGTATGAGTTAGCTAGAGTAACTAAAAGTTTTGACTACAGATCCTTAATGAAGCAAATACTCTGGAAGGCCTGGCCCGCATTCGAGATTAGCTATATTATCCTAGCAATAATAGTCATAGCAGTAGTTGGTTCTGCTGCAGCCAGCATATTCGAGGACATGACAGGCATCCCCTATATTGTAGGAGCGGTAATCGTTATTGGGCTAGTAGGTATTCTTCACTTCTGGGGTAGGGCAGCAATAGAGTGGTTCGAGACTATAGGAACGGTAATCCTATACATAATGTACGCCATATTGTGGGCTATAACTATAGCTGCTACATGGGGACACGCTAGTGAAGTATTGAGTAGCGGGCTTGCTGAGGGAACACCTTCAGATACTTTCGTGGCAGGCATCCAGTACTTCGCCTACAACATGGTTGTTATACCTGCAGTACTATTCACTCTAGACAGGCTAGAGGAGAGAAAGGACTCTCTCATGGCTGGGTTCTTCTCAACACTACTAATCATGATAGCCTTCACACTGACTTGGTTATCAATACTAGGGTTCTACCCTGACCCTGAAGTAATAGGTGCTCCGGTACCATGGTTTGCCATAATGAAGAAGATTGGAGGACTCTGGCTAACTTGGTTCTACGTACTAGCCGTAACATGGACTCTCATAGAGACCGGCACCGGCATGATACACTCAATAATCAGGAGAATTGATGTAAATCTTGAGGAGAAGAGAGGTTACGGACTCTCGAGGAAGTGGGAAGGAATACTAGCAACAATAATCATAGTAATAGCTATACTAATGGCTAGATACGGCATAATAGCACTCGTAGCACAAGGCTACGGTACTATGGCGTGGGTATTCTTCGGCATATACTTCATACCATTGGTTACAATAGGAATTATCAGGATAGTGAACCCGGAATGGAAGAAGGAGTTCTGGGCCAAAGCATAACAAATAAAATTTTTACTTTCTCATAGTAATTATATACATCATGCTGCGTACTTAGTTAAAGAGAAAAATTATTTACTGTTTTTTACCAGCCAGCCAGGTAGCTCAGTACTTCATTAGGTACTGCACCACTTAATGCATCTTTTAGTGACTCTTCTATTATGTCAATGCCTTTGTCTAGGTCTTCCTTAGATATAGTTAGTGGTGGTGCTATTCTTAGCACGTTTCCGTGCTTGCCGAATGATATGAGTATCAGGCCTTTCTCCCAGGCCCTCCAGCACGTCTTTAGGGCTAGCTCTCTGGATGGCTCCTTAGACTTTCTGTCCTTAACGAGCTCTACACCTATCATTAAGCCCTTACCTCTTACATCACCTATGACATCATACTTGTCCTGCAGCTCCCTAAACCTCTTTAGGGCGTACTCACCTAGCTCCTTAGATTTCTCCACGAGCTTTTCCTCCATTACTATCTTGAGCGTCTGAATAGCTGCTACAGCAGTTACTGCGTGACCTACGTGCGTAAAGACTAGGAGAGGTGATGGGACAGACTCCATGACCTCAGCCCTACCCACTACAGCTGAAATAGGCATTCCACCACCAAGTGCCTTCGCTGAAAGCAGTATGTCTGGCTCTATACCGAAGTGCTCTATAGCCCAGAACTTACCTGTCCTCCCAACACCTGTCTGAACCTCCTCATCAATAAGGAGTATACCGTACTTCTCAGTTAAGCTACGCAACTCCTTCATGTAGTCCTCGGGTGGTATGACAACACCTGCATCACCTTGAATAGGCTCTACCAGCACCCCAGCTACTTTTTCGTGTGAGATCTTCTTGATTTCGTCCTCAAGATGCTTTACTGCTTCAGCTACTAGGTCGCTTTCACGTTCATAACCGTCAATACCCCACACATTCCTGTATGGGTCAGGGTAGCGTACTAAGTGTATGTAAGGGTGCGGGTAAATTAGTGACTTTACTTCATCCTTAACTATACCGGTAGCTGATAGAGAGCCATAGGTCATTCCATGGTATGAGTCATAGTATGATATTATGTAGGGTCTCTTAGTGTATGCTCTAGCAACCTTCATAGCTGAGTCAACAGAGTCCGAGCCCGAGAACCCGAATGATACCTTCTTTGGGAATGTACCTGGCGTTACCTTAATGAGTAGCTTAGCTAGCTCAACTGGGGGTTCAGCATAGAGGTACGCAATGGTGTAGTTGAGGAACTTATTGATCTGTTCCTTAATTGCACTAACTACCCTGCTGTGGGTGTGACCTATGTTGAATACTGCTGCACTAGTTAGGAAGTCTATGTAGCGGTTACCGTCGAGATCCCACACATATGAGCCTTCACTTCTTGCTATAGCTAGAGGATAGTACTTCAGAGCTATTGCAGTAGCAAGGTATTTCCTGTCTTCTTCAGCAACCTTAAGGCATTCATCTATTTTCTTTTTAGTTAACTTCTTAACACCCGAAAAGTCCACCATTAATACCAGCTCCAAGATCACTAGTATCAGTACTATATTTTAAATAATCACTATCTTACTTTCCTAAACAATCACCTCTGAATATGAGTGGCAGTGACCATGAACCTCAGCACTCCACAGCAGTTACATAAATAAAATCAAGAATTTCTTGGTATGAGTGAACTCATGCAGTCGCTGTGTGTGGAAGAGGGAATAAAGAAAATGAGGAAAAAGTCTGTTTTATTATCCTACTGCCTGCGCAACCTACATCTGCATGAGTATCTTAGGACTTATGTAGGCTATGACGTCTACCTCAAGGCCTGCGTCCTTAGGTATCTTGGCCTCTACTACTGACCTAGCTGGCTTGTGGTCTTTAAAGTACTCACTATATACTTCATTAAATTCGCTGAACTTACTGATGTCACCTAAGTATACCGTAACCTTAACCACATTCTTTAAGGTACCTCCCGCAGCTTCTACAATAGCCTTAATATTCTCCATAACCCTTCTGACCTTCTCCTTAAAGCCCCCTTCAACTAACTTTCCTGTCTCCGGGTCTATTGGTAGCTGCCCTGACACGAATAACCAGCCATCAACACTTATTGCCTGACTGTAGGGCCCTACCGGCTTAGGTGCCTTATTTGTTTGAATTACCTTTATCGACGCCATAAAATACTACACCATAAAGAAATCTCACACGTTATACATAAAACTATGCTTAAGTACTGCAAGGTAAGTTCATTAACTACTTACTATTAATCAAATCTTTATTAGTTTTGTTCCCTATATAGCATTCATGGTGATGGCAGTGACTGAGGTGCCCGTAAAACCTGTCGGAAGACAGGACATCCACAAGCTAGAGACCTACTTACTAATAGGTACGTTACTCAGGAAGGACGTTATTGAGAGAATAAAGAATGCTGAAGATAGGCTTACGTGGATTGACTCACTAGCTGTTGCTGCCGGCGCACTAGCTAGGGGAAAGGCAGGAATGCCTGTTACCGAGATAGCTGAGGAACTAGGCAGGTCAGAAGCAACTATTAGAAATCACTTAAATAAGAAGACTGAAGCCGGCAAACTTGTTTGGGAAACATATGAAATGCTAGTTAAAGGTCAGATTGATCCTGTAGCTGCAGTACTTAGCGCAGCTGGTGACATTGAGAAGTTTAAGGAGGAACTGGATAAGGTAGTTAAGGAGAGAGATGAACTTAAAGAGAAAGTAAAGAAACTTGAAGAAGAAAGTAAAAAGCTTAGGGAAAAACTCGAGGAAATTAGAAGTAAGCTCTCGGAAATACTGTCTAGTATTTAGTACTTAAACACTAACGCAGGTACGGCCTCAAAAACTCAGCCATGTACAACAGTAGTTACTCTATAATTAATTACTGAATCAAGTTTGCTTAGGGAGAAAAGTGAAGTGGCTCAAAGCACTTACAGCAAAATATAATGGCTGTTCCCCTACATACATATATTTACTTTTAAGCAATAAACCACCTAATACGTCTTGGTTCTCCCTTAGCGACTCACCCTACCCAGCACACGTACTGGGTTATGCTGCAGATATTTATGCTCCATACCCCTACATGCCTGCTGAGGAAGGAGTTGTCTCAAAAATCCTTAAAGTACCTACACCAAAATACCGGGATGACTCCATAACTACTGATTGGGTAGTAATTATTGACTTAGGCAATGGCAGCGTACTTAAGGTTCTCCATGTAAGGCCTCAGGTCCGTATTGGTGATAAGGTATTTCTTGGCGACCAACTAGGTAATTACGTAATCTCCGGGTACTTTCAGCCCTGGTCTGAAGCCCACATGCATGTTGAGGTGAGACCCTCTAAGGACTTACTAAGAGTTAGGGGAGGCTGTAAGTTAGCACCAACTAATGAGCTGATGGATATTTTAGGAGCTGCAGTACCCGTACATACCAATGAATTTAAGGTTACATTCACTAGTAAGTCATTTTACCTAGTTAAGCCAGTTAACGGTAGTTTCATATTCACGAATTTAGGAAACCTCAAATATGTATGTGATTGTGGAATACCGCACTACGGGTACGGTGCTGCAATAGGAAATAATACAATAAGACATAATGAACTGGAAGGGAAATACCTGAGAATTCTCGGCTATGATGTAGGAGTTGTCGAGCTTATTGATACTTACAGGCTGGTTTTTACTCCTAGATCTGTTCCATACATCAATAGAGTTCCTGCTTATGGTCTAGGTACTTACATACTTAGGAATGAGGTAAAAATTATACCGTCACAGCAGTTACAGCAGCTTAACTTAAAGGAGGGCGATGTAATTACTTTAGAGTTCGAGTACTCGAGTGAGTGCAAAATAAACCATGCGTTAAAGTACCTTAAGAAAAGATAGTATATTACCTTCTAATAAAATCATAATTAATGGGCTCTCTCAATGAAGATTATAGTAATTAGTGATACACATGGCGAATTAGATCAAGTCGATTTCCTAATAGGTAAGTTAAAGAATGAAAAACCCGACCTAATTATTCACTTAGGTGATGACTCACCAGATACTAAGCCCATAGAAGATGCGGGATTCAAGATAATTAAGGTGCCAGGGGTCTTTGAGGAAGTTTATAAGGATGTTAAGATTACTAATAGAATCATAGTTAAGCTGGGTAATTGGTATGTGTTACTAACTCACACACCTGAGTCTCATAAGAATGACTTACCCACAGATCCTAAGCCTGAGGAATTAGTGAGTAGGAGAGCAGTAGATGCTGTATTTCACGGACACACGCACATACCTAGGTTAGAAGAAATTAACGATATAGTATACCTGAATCCCGGACACTTAAAGAAGTCCGATAAGAAAGGGTGGCCAGCTACATATGCTGTAGTTATTGTAGAGGATGAAAAACTAAGTATTGAAGTAAGAAAGTTAAGTGACGACGACACATTATATAGTAAAGTATTCAGCAGGTAATAGACATGACCGCAGATACAGGTAGGTGGTACTGCCCAAAATGTGGTTTCGTATATAGTCTGAACAGATATTTCTGGAAGTGCCCTAAGTGCGGTAATCCATTAGACTTGGTTTACCGCCCCAGGTGGGAGCCGATTGAAGGAAGGAGAGGTATGGTGAGGTACTTAAGTGCTCTACCACCTGTCGGTGAACTTACTACGCTAGGTGAGGGAGGGACACCCACTGTTGTTAGAAGAGTAGATGGTATTAAAGTGTGGTTTAAGCTTGAGTATCTTAACCCTACAGGCAGCTTCAAGGATAGAGGAGCATCACTAGCTATATCGCTAGCTGCTAAACTGGGCTTTAGGGAAGTAGTTGAGGACACATCAGGTAATACCGGAATTGCTGTAACTGCTTACTCACGTATTAAAGGGCTGGATGTAACCATTGTAATGCCTGAAACCGCGCCGCCAGGCAAGAAAATATTGTGTAAGTTGCTTGGAGCAAACATATTAGAAACGAGGACACGCGGCGAGGCAGCAGAAAGGGTACTCAAGCTCGTTAACGGTAAGACATACTATGTAGCACACACGTGGTCTCCTCTCTTTGTTGAAGCAGCCAAGACTGTAGCTTATGAGGCTTTTGAGAGTGGTTTCAGGGGTAATGTAGTAGTCGTGCCTGTAGGGTCTGGCGGACTAATGCTCGGCATTTACAGAGGCTTCAAAGACTTAATAAATTGGGGATTACTTAATGAACTTCCTAAAATTATAGCTGTTCAGGGGACCTCGGTAGCACCTCTCTACGAGGAAATTTACAGCTCACTACCTAGTGATTTACAGCCCTCCGACCTAGCTGACGGAATTATGGTTCCTGACCCACCCAGACTTAGGGAGTTAAAAGAGACAGTACTTGAGAGTAAAGGAGATGTAGTACTTGTAAATAATGATGATATAGTAGGTGCTCTGAAAGAACTACTTAACACAGGATTTATTGTAGAGCCTACTTCAGCAGCTCCATATGCAGCCTTAATGAAGGCTATTGAAGCAGGCTTAATAAGTAGGGGTGATGAAGTACTAATACCTCTGACTGGTTCAGGACTTAAGACGGCAAGAATGTATGAGGTATTATTAAGTACTTAAATAAATACAAAGAATTTTTCTTTTATATTCTAACATCCTTACCTAAATACTTCCTAGCTATCTGCTCTGTTCTTAAGTACCACTCAGGCACTCTAATCTCAGAAACTGCTCTATCAGGCGTGTACGCTTTAATATCAAGCACTGGAGTGCCGTCAAATAAGTCTAAACCTCTAACGTAAAGAAATCTTCCACTTCTCCTAATTAGCTCAACTATTGAGATACCTATAGGGTTAGGCCTGACGGGTGAGTCAGTAGTGAATACGCCAACTAGTGGAAGTTCTCTTAGTGGAATTCCGAACCTAGCTAAGCGCTTAGGCCTGACCTTAAGTATCGACCTGTGCTCAGGCCTGATCTTATGTAGCCAAGTAACTAATATAATGTGAGAAAAGCCGTCTATACCTTCTAAGCCTGCCTCAAATTCCGGGAGTACCTCAACAATACCTTCAACACCTTCCGAAATCCATGAGTCCCTGACTTCATCATCACTAGCACTAACCCTGACAATACCTATAGGTCTTACATTAATTTCTAAGTTGCTGCTCACGGCCTGCGACCCGAATAGGATATATCTCTTCGATGCATATTATTAATTGCTGAGGTGCGTTCTGAATGCCTAAAGTACTTATTCTTAAGGGAGAGGAACTTGAGAAAATCCTTAGGCCAGAGGTTCTAGTTAATGAAATAGCTCAGGCATTCAAGGTGTTCTCTGAAGGTAAGACAGTTACACCACCCCGAACAGTTATGTGGATTGAGGGTAACTGGTGGGGCATTATGCAGTCCTACGTCCCTGGCTATGGAGTAGGTGTTAAGATAGTTAATATCGTACGTGAGAACGTAAAGCGTGGACTACCTACGATACAGGCAATAGTAACTCTCTTCGACCCAATAACTGGGAGCCCGCTAGCTGTTATGGAGGGAGGCGTCCTAACAGCCTTAAGGACCGCTGCTGCAAGTGCTGTATCAGCTAAGTACATGGCACCTAAGGAGCCTGGCGCGCT
>Ga0190363_1002494_pt1 | contig 10470 bp, 9 predicted proteins | sample 48721867_MG_FD_161272 | JGI IMG/M metagenome (GOLD analysis project Ga0190363, IMG submission 161272) | Hydrothermal vent microbial mat bacterial communities from Southern Trench, Guaymas Basin, Mexico - 4872-18-6-7_MG | ecosystem: Environmental > Aquatic > Marine > Hydrothermal vents > Microbial...
AGGCAGTGAATCTCGATATTTGAAGAAATATGGCTGTGCAGCGTAAAGCGTACAGCGGGCAGCGGAAAGGGATAGGGATTATATTTTATTCTATTCTCGTCTACCGTTTACCGTTTCCTGTCTACCGAATCTCCCCTGTCCGCTTTACGCTGCACGCTTTACGTCCTTTTTAAATTCTTATTCGTCTACCGTTTACCGTTTCCCGTCTACCGAATCTTTTCCTGTCCGCTTTCCGCTGCACGCTTTACGTCTCTCCGAGATTCTTTGTCGTCCGCCTGAGGCGGACTCCTCAGAATGACAAAAAGTAATCCACTCTCAATCGTTTCCATCCACCGAACTTCCCATGCCCGCTTTCCGCTTCACGCTTTACGTCCTTTTTAGATTCTTCTTCGTCTACCGAAACTAGGGGATTCCTAAAAATTAATAATCACATCGTCATCCGTTTCTCCACCCACACCATTACCATTGCCGTCCAGTGGATAACCATCTGTTGATTCTACAGTTTTGGAGATAAAGATGTATCCATGGTCTATATTCGTTTTTAAAATACATCTACACCCATCACCAGTGGCCAGATATTCTATGTCACAGGGAATATATGTACTGTCTGTTCTGTAAATCTGAATGTTGGCGCTGTTCAAAGTGTATTCATTCATATCTGTTGTGAATCTCACTGTAATGAGATTGTTATCTCTATCGAAACTGCTCACTCTGGGGTATTCTACAGGAGTAGAATCACTTTTCAGAGTAGTGAATACGAGTTCGTAGCTCTCATCACTTTCTATGATACCATTCCCATCACAATCCAGAGGATTGCCGGCAGTATCCTTTATCTCAGGGGTTATTTTTAGTATATACCTTTCGGCATTTTCAAGACCCGAGAAAGCCAGAGAAACTCTCAATCTTCTGCTCCATGGAGGACCAGCAGTATCTATACCGGTCACAGTAAGGTTACCCTGGACAGTGAGGTCTGTGTATTTGAGGAGTGAAATCCCTTGTAATAAAGTGGAGGTATCAATATCAAAGTCATCAAATTGTATTTCAATGGTATCCTCCAGAGGTATTTGGTCAGGAAGTGTTCCCACCAGGAAATCTACACTATGGAGAGTTGGAGAATTCAAGTCGGGAGTGTCTGCATCTGGGGCCGGACCTCTGAAAACCAGATAGATGTCATCGTAAGAATCATCATTTAAACCATTGTTATTCCCATCAAGAGGATTAGATGAAAGATCCCTCAATCTATCCTGGATTATATGGAGTATATAAGTGGTGGAGTCCAGAAGTGGAACAAGTGGAGTTATAATCACTGTATGGGTCTCTCTCTGGTAATCCACATTTATTGAGATATTACCCTGAGTTTTACCGCTGTACGCTGTCAGCTCAAATGCGCTACCTAGCTGTGTATTGTCCAGGATCTCATCGAATTTGAGGATTATCTCATCCTGTATATCACTCTGTATAGTATCAATATCTTCAAACCGTGTGGGACTTGAAGAAAGACCGAGATCAAAGGACAATGTATAGTAATCAAGGAGGTGCGGTGGAGTGGATTCATACTTATCTACCTTGCCAAGGTCACTCCCTGGAGAAAGGGGTAAATCTTTAGGGCTGCATCCAAATATTAAAATTATTGTTAATATAAGGATTTTTTTCATTTTTTCCTCCTAAAATCTGATAACTATCTGGACTTTCCAGTTTGTTAAATCAGTTAGATTTGCAAAATTCATAATATCAAGAGTTGCCCTGTCCCATATTGTGAAGGAAGCTCCATAATAAAATCTTGTTTCAGTATGATGTGTTTTGGAATCCGAAGTTCTTGATTCAAGTTGTGTGTCCTGAGTGGTTATTATGGTGCTACTGTCACCGTAAGTTATAATGGTCTGAGGTGGGTGATATTCCTTTATGTTTATTGTATATTTATCCTGCATCTCATAGTATGTAAAGCATGAGCCGAGTCTTAAGTAAATTTCCTTGTTCTTCAAGGGCCTGAATTCTATACCCACCGGGAGGAAGAAATAGTTAATGACGGAAGATTTGAGGCTATCATAAACCATATTTTCTCTCGTTATTTCAGTATAATCATCAGGATCCAGTATCTGGTCATCACCATCATTAAATGCAAAATACGTTGAATCTCTCTCAACTATTGAATACTCTTCATTCAAAACCTCAGATCTGAACCCAAGACCTATACCAAATCTAAACATAGGAGAAGCTTTTACTATATTCCTTAAATATAATGCAAGAATTCTGCGGCTCTTTTCAGCTTTGCTGAAATCACGATCGAAGAAATCTTCTTGATAGGTATATCTGGTGCCAAGAGGCATGTCATCGTATGTTCCTGTGTAGAACTCTCTTATTTCGTAAAAATCTTTATCTTTTTCCTGATTCTCAGTCATTCCGTACAAGATTGCATCAAACAGATTATTCTCTCCCCACGGTTTCTTGAACTGTAGATATGCCTCTACCCCGGTACCTGGAAATAGAAATCTTCTGTAATAATATCCCTGAGATCGCTTGTTATGAACCTCACTTCCTCCTGGATTGTAGTCAGTAATAACATCGTATTCTGTTTTGCGTTCTTCCAATTCTTTAAGTGTTCTATAGCCCAGAATTAAATTGAGGGAAGTGGAATCCTCAAAAATGTACATCCCTCCCAGCGAAGCAATACTCAGGTCTTCGGTATATTCGCGGGAATCGGAACCCAATCCTTCTTCAGTTTGTATAAGACTCTGGGAATTAAGATCGTAAGTGGAGCTTACAGAATAAAAAGACCCCCACGGGTCAAGAAGAGTGCCCGGGTTCTTCGTTTTAGTAGAGCTTGTATTTTTATAGAAGGAGGCACCTATAGAATAGCTATCTCTTTTAAGCTCAAGGGCTATATATCCCAGTAAAGAGTTATAGCTCTCATTGGCATCTTCTCTCTCATATTTTGAGTACTCAGTATCGGGATTCCCATCCCCGTCTGTATCCGTTCGCAGGAGGCTATCCACCTCTACATGTCCGTTTGTTCCATAATAATTGGGAAGAGGTATCTCATATCCGGAGAGCAGAAAGAGAAGAGCTTCACTTGTGGAGGAGTACGTGTTCTTCATTCCGACAAGAAGATAATCTTCTGTGGTATCCTTGAAGAAAGTTGAGGTCCCCTTTAGGTCAGAGAGAGATGAGAAAAATAGATTACCGTCAATTTCATGAAGTCTCACTGGATTCTGGATAATGTCTATGGCGTCTTCAAAAATGTAGCCTGTGGAAAGAAGTCTAAAGGACAGAATGCTATCTATCTTTGTGGTTGTATTAATATTTGGACTCTGAGCCTTAATAGAACCAAGCATTGTGAGTATAGATATAACAATTAATTTTTTCATACCCTCACTCCTTTGTTAGATTAATATACCGCCATTGCTTCAATTTTTCAAATTTACAATACCAATCTTGATTCACACAAGCATATGGATTTAAAATTTAACAATGAATAAACAGGTTATTTTAATATTATTATCCGGCCTGATATCCCTTATGGGCTGTCAGCAGCGGGAAGCCGAGCTGGATATTGATCTCCTTGAGGCACAGGATACTGTGAGACTGGTAGATCCTGACCAGGATCCTTCCAACAGCTGGCTCAGTGCTGACAGTACTGTGGTAAAAGACTCAATATATCTCAGAGTCCGGGTTATACTACATAATGCCCCCGATGGGTTTATATACGAAATTCGCTGGAGAATGCTTACTGTGAATGATTCTATTTTAAAGACTGATAGAGGAATTTTCAGTCCTGAGATTTATTTAGAAGAAGATCAAAGTAAAGATATTAATCTTTATATCCCGGTAGATAATTACATTGCATATGGCGCTGATTTAAGTGACGATGATACACTCAATTATAAGGGCAGTATGAGATGTGAAGTATGGGTCTACGGGTCCACACCCCGTGAATATGTAACTTCTGATACTGTTAAATTCTGGGTGAATTTCACCCTTGACTGAACAATGAAAAATAACTATAATAAAACACAGTCGGGGCGTAGCGCAGGTTGGATAGCGCACCAGCATGGGGGGCTGGGGGTCGGTGGTTCAAGTCCACTCGCCCCGACCATTAATTTTTTTGTAATTGTTCCAGCATATAATGAAGAGAGGAAAATAGGCATTTTTTTGGAAGAGCTTGCTAAGATTGTGCCTCTGGAAAAGGTTATTGTGATTGATGATGGTTCCACTGATCATACTTATGAACTGGCTAAGAAAACTGGCTGTATTGTTTTAAAAAATAAGATTAATTCTGGCAAAGGAGCAGCTCAGAAAGCAGGTTTCGAGGAGGCAATGAAAAGGGGTGCCGAATATATCATCACGATGGATGCAGATCTCCAGCATGACCCGGCGTATATTCCACTCTTTATTGATAAACTAATGGCAGGGTATGACATTGTTATCGGTTCTCGTTGGCAAGAGTTACACAAGATGCCCCGGGATAGATATCTTTCAAACAGACTAACAACACTGGCTATATCTTTGCTCACCGGACGAAAAGTTATGGACACTCAGAGTGGATTTAGAGCAATAAGAAGCGAAGTTTTAAAGCGAATCGAATTGAAGACTAACAAGTACGAAACAGAATCTGAGCTTCTTATTAAAGCTCTTTTAAAGGGATTTAAAGTAGGCTATGTGGAAATAGAAGCTAGGTATGGAGATGAAAGTTCTAAAATCAACAGATTTGTGGATACATTGAGATTTTTGAGAATGTATGTGGGGTTAGTATGGCAAAGCGGTTAATTCTTCTGTCAAATGATGATGGATATGATTCGCCTGGAATACGCATACTTAAAGATGGCCTTAAAGATCTCGGAAGAGTGGTAATATCAGCTCCTTTGCGGGAAATGAGTGCATCCAGTCATTCTATAACATTGAGAAGAGAGATTAAAGTTGAGGAGGTTGAGCCCGACGTTTTTGCAGTTAGTGGCACGCCGGCTGACTCCGTACTGATTGCCATTTATGGTATCCTTGAAAGGATGCCCGATATAATAATCTCAGGGATAAATGATGGACACAATCTTGGGGAGGATGTATTTTATTCCGGTACCGTTGCTGCAGCAAGGGAGGGCGCCATGTATGGAGTCCCATCACTGGCAGCCTCTCTGGTTTTAAATCAGGATCCTCATAGACACTACGAATCTGCTGTTTATTTCGTTAGGAAAATAGCTCTTGTGATGATGGAGGAGAAAATGCAGGGAGAATTAATGAATCTCAATGTTCCAAATTCACCACTTGATGAAATCAAGGGATTGAAGATAACACGTCTCTCCACAAGAAGATATAAAGACCCGGTTATGAAACTCAGGGAAAATCTCTATGTGATAGGGGGAGAACCTCTCTGGAACAGAGAAAAAGGTACAGATTTAGAGGCTGTCCTTGAAGGATATGCCTCATTAACACCTCTTTTAAAGGATATAACTGATTATGAGAAAATCGGATTCCTGGAAAGAATTAAGGAAAGAATTAGTTGATAGACAGCTTATAGCTAGGGGCATAAAAGATAAAAAGGTTCTAGATGCCTTTTTAAAGGTGCCCCGACATGAATTTGTACTTCCTGAGTATCTTGATGAATCTTATAATGATTATCCTTTGCCCATTGGATTCGGCCAGACCATTTCACAACCTTATATGATCGCTTATATGATGGAAGCCCTGGAACTCCAGGGAGGAGAAAAAGTCCTTGAAATAGGAACAGGATCTGGTTATACCACTGCATTGCTTGCTGAGATAGCAAAAGAAATCTATACAGTAGAAAGAATTGGTCCTCTTCTTGAACGTGCAAGAAAGATCCTGGAGGAACTTGGATACAATAATATTTATTTTAAGGAGGGAGACGGTACCTTGGGTTGGCCGGAATACGCCCCTTATGAGAGGATTATTGTCACAGCTTCTGCTCCTTCTGTTCCAACCCCCTTATTTGAACAGCTGGACGAGGGGGGTATTCTTCTAATACCTGTTGCATCAGGATTTGGTGATGTTCTAAAAAGAGTGAAAAAAATTAAGGGCAAGATGGTAGAAGAGAACCTTACATACTGTGCCTTTGTGCCCTTAATAGGAAAATATGGCTTTAAGGAGAAGTAATCTCTTACAGTCTGATAAACTCTCATTTTAATCTTTAAAAAGCAGCCTGTATAATTTCTCTATGCGTTTTATAGGTATTTCCTGTCAGTCAAGTAGTGAGCATTATTATCTTGCTAAAGCTTATGTTGAAGCCCTTGCATTACATGGAGTTCGTCCACTTCTGCTCTCTCATTTTGACGATGAGGTTTTTGTAAACCAGATTGTCAAGGAACTCAGAGGTGTGGTACTTACGGGAGGATGGGATATAGCCCCTGAATTTTATGGTAGCAATTATGGAGGAAGGCGCCATGATCCGGTGAGAGATAGATTTGAGATCCTTCTTGCAAAGATGATGTTCCAAATGAAAAAGCCGGTTCTTGGTATATGCAGGGGTATGCAGCTTATAAATGTGGCCTTTGGTGGTAGTCTTTACAGTGATGTGAGTGAGGTCACCACGAAAAACCACTGGCAAAAAATCCCGGTGGATAAAGCCAGTCACAGGATATTTATAAAGAGGAACACCAAACTCTTTCAGATATTGGAGACAGATAAAATGGAGGTAAATAGTTTTCATCATCAGGCAATCAAAAAAATTGCAAAAGGATTCATAATTTCTGCAGTTTCTGAGGATGGGGTTATTGAAGCCATAGAACATAAGGAACATCCATACTTTATAGGAGTGCAGTTTCATCCGGAATATATGTTTGAAAGAGAACCCTTTATTAAACTTTTCAGAAGCTTCGTGGAGCAGTGCAATGGTTGAGAGAGTGGTGGTGAAGATTAGAAGTATCCGAATAATTGATAAATTCCAGGAGGATGGTATCGAGTTTATAAAAGTAAAACTCAAGGTATCGCCGATTTCCGCAATTCCTGCCGTTAAAATGCCGGGCATTTTGAAAAGAAGAGTTATAAATATCGAGAGGAACTATGTTACTCCTCACGTTCCTGAAATTGGTGATGAAATTGTGCTTACCAAGGAAGAGACAGAAGCTTTTTCGAATTATTTTCAAAGAAATATGCTGACCCGAGAGAATCAGTATGTGAAAGTTTCTGTAGATAATCTTCTGGGAGCAAGAATTTCTTCCATTAGATACAAGCCGCTGGATTTCGAATTTTTTGAAATGAAGCTACATATTTCAGAAGGGAAATGGGGGTTTAAAGGAGGCGCTCTGGATTTTCTTGATGACTCTAAATTTGGTTTATGGAATTCGAGATTTAAAAGAACTGAATCTGGTTTTCTGGAATATAAACCAAAAGATACCGTATTACGAAAGAAGTTTATACTCAAGAGAGATCTTCCTCTTCTGGAAGTGAAACTTGAATTGCGTTCTCGCAAGAAAAAGAAGGCACGAATAAGCCATTTTATGACCTTCAATGTAAATGATAGTGGTGGGGATACAGTTTTTTACTATCTGTCTGATAGAGGAGTAAAGTATGAAAGAGGAACTGTGAGAAACGTACCATGGCCTTGGCAGAAAACATTGAGATGCGATACTACTGGTATACTGCTTTTCCATAAAGAAAAAGAAGGAATAAGCTTGATGATGGGGGTGAATCCCTCTGATTTAGAGGTGGTGAATTTATACAGAACTATGGATGGTCCTGAACTAATTTTTACTTTTAACAGAGAGGAAATATCCAAAAAGAAAATCCTGAAAAGAAGAATTATTTATATCGTAGGAGAAAAACATTTCCTCGATGAACATAGCTTTACCATAGGAGCGAGGGGCATTAACGAGTTTGTGGTGATCTCTTCCAGTGTAAAACCCATCCGGTTCTTTGACGTCGACTTAGAGAATAATTTAATAAAGATAGAGGCTAAGGAGTACAGGATAGATGGGATGAGGCCACTTTATCTCTCGAGGATTCCTCTTAAAGAAACACAGAGTATACCCGAGATAAAAGGGGTGCATTATGGCTGAGTTCTTTGAACCCAGAACATTCGGCTATGAATGGGAAATAATGCTTCTGAACCGGGACCTTTCTGTTCCTGAGAGAGCGGAAATACTGGAGATTGCTCATGAAATAAGAAAAAGCGTGACTGGTTCAGAGTCAGGGTTTGATTTTCTCACGGGAGGCGTGGGTAATATGTTGGAGATTCGTTCGGGCATTTTGTATAGCGTTGGTGACTTGCTGAGATCCACGGATTCCCACCTGACAAATACGAGAGAAATATTAAAGAAAAAGAAATTTTTACTTCTACCTCTTGGAACACATCCTGGTGTGGGAAAGGCTATAGGCTTCCATATCCATATAGGTTCCATTTATGATGTAAAGTTATCAAAAAAAATTGCAGATTCTCTGATTAGATATGTGCCTGTATTCATAAGTATAGCTGCCAATTCTCCCTTTGGGAAGGGTGAATATGGAAGATTCAAAAGCTACAGAATGGCATCTTCTGCTGAACTGATGTCAATTCCAGAAAACATATACAATGACAGACTCTTCCACTGGCAATGGGGTCAGGATATAACCCTCACCACAGATGAACATTCAACCATTGAATTCAGAGTGAATGATTCCCCACTCTCGGAAACCTTTGTTAATGAATATACATCCTTTGTAGCTGCATTTGTTTTCAGTTTTAAAGAAGAGGATTTTATTGAGCTTAATGAAGAGAGTTATGAGGAATATATAATTAACAGATGGAGGGCTACGAAATATGGACTTCAGGCTATCCTTAAATGGGAGGGTAACGAAGTTCCGGTGACAGAAATAATCGAGGGCATGATTGAGAGGTGTGATTTTAAAGTTATTGGTGGAGAGAAACCTTCTTTGATAATGGAAATGCTGAAAAAAAGAAGAACTCAAGCTGATTGGCAACTAGATATTATGAAAAAGGTAAATGATTTTTTTCAGGTTGCTGAAAATATCTCTTCACTTTTCCTTCAAGGCGATTATTTTCCAGATTACATAGAGAATTCCAATGCTCTTCCTGTTGCAAAGCCGGAAGCCCTGGAAGATTTTATCCTCTCCCGGATCGGCAAGGAGACACAGTACAGAGATATTTATCAACTGCTTCTCATGCCCTATCCATTGCTTGATAAATATCTGGATAAACTTGTTCTTGAAGGTAAAGTCAAGGTTGAGATGGATCCTGAGAAGGGCAAGAGATACACAAAAATTGACAGGAAGAATCAGTAAAAAGGAGGGTATAAAACGAGGCTTAGATCTCTTCTTTCTTTTTCCGGTGGGACCCTTATTTCACGGGTTTTTGGTTTTCTGAGAGATGCTACAATTGCTTTTTTACTGGGAGCATCACGCTATGCCGATGTCTTTTATGTTGCCTTCCGCATTCCCAATTTTTTGAGAGATATACTGGCAGAAAATGTTATGCAGACTGCCTTTGTTCCCACTTATATAAAGGCAAGAGAAAAGGACATTCATCCTGAAAGATTTTTGAGAATTATATTTACCATTTTTCTCTGTGCCAGTGTTATACTAACCATACTGGGAATAATTTTTACCCCTCAAATTGTTTCACTTATTGCATACGGTTTCCGGAGAATACCTGATAAATTTACTTTGACTGTAAAAGTAACCCGTTTGACCTTTCCTTTCCTCATACTTGTTTCTGTATCTGCATTCTTTCAGGCTGTTTTGAATGCCTTCAAAAGATTTTTTGCACCCGCCATTTCTCCTACTTTATTTAACATCTCGATAGTATCCCTGGGTATAGCAGCATATTTTATACTACCCCAAAATTATTATATATGGGCAATTGCGGCTGGTGTAATACTGGGAGGTATAATACAGCTTACATTTTTACTTTCTCAGACTGCCCTTCTGGGAATTAAACCAAAAATTACTTTAACATTAAAGCACCCACTCCTCAAGCAATTTGGAAAACTTCTGGTTCCTGTTTTTTTAAGTACAGGTTTTACGCGAATTACCCTTTTTGTTAACACTCTCATAGCGTCATTTTTAAGAGAAGGTTCTGTTGCATACCTGAATTATGCCTTCAGGATTATGCACCTCCCTATAGGACTTTTTGCAGTTGGCGTCCAAACTGTGTCCATGCCATCCATTACTGAGGCAGTTACAGGAGATAGAGATGTGGGCGAACCTGTATGGAAAAGTATAACCTACAACATTCTTTTTACACTACCTGCTTCCTTATTTATCTTATTTGACGCCCATCTACTTGTGAAATTTTTGTTTGAGAGGGGAGCTTTTAAAAACCTGGATACTCTTTTTACTTCCCAGGCGCTGGTATTTTATGCCCTCACGATATTGCCAACGGGTATAAGTAAAGTATTTCTTAATTATTATTATGCTACATCGAGAATAAGAATACCCAATATTACCATGGCCGTTGCCGCTTTGGTTAATGTACTTATTGCTCTCACACTTTCAAAGACATTGAGTTTTCCTGCCCTGGCACTT
>Ga0190363_1002495_pt1 | contig 10469 bp, 7 predicted proteins | sample 48721867_MG_FD_161272 | JGI IMG/M metagenome (GOLD analysis project Ga0190363, IMG submission 161272) | Hydrothermal vent microbial mat bacterial communities from Southern Trench, Guaymas Basin, Mexico - 4872-18-6-7_MG | ecosystem: Environmental > Aquatic > Marine > Hydrothermal vents > Microbial...
CTATTAAAAGAACTGGATGAAAATCCCGAGATCTATCAGAAGATAAATTCTCTGGGAGAGAAGGCGATGAAGGAGATCGAAGACCTATTCCAAAGATATGATTTCAAGGCACACGTAACGGGAATCGGATCCATGTTCGGAATACATTTTACACCGGAAAAGCCTAAGGACGCGAGGGCGGCTCAGACGCTCAAGGATCAGAAATTGGCAGAATCCTTCTTTAAACATATGCTGGATAACGGGGTGTTATACATGACTCAAAGCATGCCGCATCTCTACGTCTCAGCAGCCCATACAAGCGAAGACATAGACAACCTCGTATCATTCGTCGAAGACTTCATTCGAAAAACCCGCTAACTTTCAAAATCATTCTCTCATGTATGGTCTAAGTATCGCTCGCGGCGCTCTGGATTTCTTTCCTAGGATTGCTGAAAGAGCGACCGTTAGGATGTATGGGATTGATTGGAAAAATTGATATGGTATCTGGACGACTACGGTTACGAGCCAAGCCTGCAAAGCGTTTAAGAATCCGAAGAATAGGCATGCCGCCCAAATCCAAGCTGGCTCCCAATTTCCTAGAACAACGAGGGCCATGGCTATCCAGCTCCACTCTCCTCCCACGTTTAAGTTAAACGATCTCAAATCCACAAGCGAGTAGAAAGCTCCTCCAATAGCCATTAAAGCCCCTCCAATTATGGTTGCTGCATATCTCGCGGCATGAACTCTGACGAGAGAAGCATCTGCCGCTCTCGGATTCTCTCCAACGGACTTGATTATAAGACCCCACTTAGTCCTAGTCAGAATGAATGCCAGAACGAGTGGAAGAACATATACGCCGATATAGACGTAGGGGCTCTGAGAGAACAGCGGCCCTATGAATGGAAGGTTTGCTAATGATCCAAGTTTAAGAGTTGGGGTCGATGGCACGGTTGGCTCGACTAGCGGCGACCCTATCAAGACCCTATGTATAAAGTATGTCAAGTTCATGGCGTAGAAGGTTACTGCTATTCCTGCGATATGCTGCTGATTTCCAAGGCTCACGACTAGGAATGCGTGAAGCAATCCAAACAATGCTCCTATTAATGCTGCGGCAAGCACTCCAACCAATACGTTCCCTGAGAAGTATGCTGCCATAAATCCCCAACCAGCTCCAGCAATCATTATCCCTAAAATCCCCAGGTTTATGACCCCGGATTTTTCTGTGAGCATCTCTCCGAAGGATGCGAAGATTATAGGCGTCGCGGCTATGAGAGTCATTCCAATTATGCTCGAAATCATTCTCTCGAAGTACGTCCCGCTTACAAATGGTGCTGAGAGCGCTGAAAAAGCAATCAAGAGAATGATCGCCGTAATCGCGGTCCTGACGCTTTTCGGAATCCGAATCCTTAACCGATTTGGAGAATCTGGTTGAAGCTTTATTGGCTCTACTCTCTTTTCGAGCTTAGGTATCCTCTTGAATCTTAAGATGATTTTGTAATTCCCGAGGACTCCTATTATCAGGAAGAGGATTAGGGTTTGAGCTTGGATTAGATCTGATAAGAATGAGGGGACGCCGGTGTTCCAGCTCATGGCGTTTGCTCCATTAATCAAGATGCTGAAGAAGAGTCCTGCTATGGTTGCGCCTATCGGGTCAAGTCCACCGAGCATGGCTATCGCCAACGCCACGAGCCCATAGTTCGGGCCGACGAATGGGGTCATGTAGTATAGAATTCCCATAACCTCGCATGCTCCAGCTAGTCCAGCAAGTCCTCCGCTAATGAATGAAACCCAAAAGTAGATTTTCGAGACGCTTAAGCCTTCGAGCTGAGCGACTCTAGGAGCTGTAGCAGCTATAATCCAATCTCTCAAAATCGTTCTATTCATCAGAAACCAGAGAGCGGCTAAGGTTACGAATGGAATGATCACGCCGAGATGAAGCCTGGTCCCTGGAATAAGTATCGGAAGCTTTGCATTAGCTCCTATCTCCTCGGATTGAGGATATGTCGTATAGGGAGAGCGCATAGGTCCAGTCAATAACCCAGCGCATATCTGGAGGATCGCGCTCCAAATTAGAAGCGTGGTTAAAATCTCATCCTGATTCCTGTAAACTTTTAGCCACCAGCTTATCAGGCAGACAAGAGCTCCACCGAGCCAAGCCATAACCATTATGAACGGGATTAGTAAGTAAGGTGGAAGATATTTTAGCTGGACTCCGAGATATGCTGCTATAAGTCCTCCCACTATAAACTGGCCGTGTGGACCTAAGTTCCAGAACCTAGCTCTGAAAGCTACGGCGACCGAGAACGCGAGCATGATCAAGGGAGTTGCTGTAACGAATATCTCGGATGGGTTTTCGAACGGCCAGGTCATGAGATAGTAGTATACGCTTCCGAGATCGCCTCCAGCGATGAGAACGTAGATCGATGAGGTTGCGAGAGCGATTGCTGCAGCTAAGATCGGTAAGCTCATCCTCTTTGCGGGCGGCAACGGCTCTCTGCGTTGAAGCTTTAGCTCGAGCAATTTACCATCAACCCGCTTATGATCATTCCAAGTTTCTCAACATCTATCTCTGAAGGACGATATGTTCCAACAATTTTACCATTAACGAAGGCTGAGACTCTATCGCATGTTGAAAGTAACTCCTTAATGTTCGGCGAGAATATTATCGTTGTCAACCCTCTTCTCTTCCGCTCCATAACCTTATCAAAAAAGAGTTTAACCCCTCTCGGATCCAATCCGACTGTTGGGTGGAGTGCTATCAGGAGCTTATCCCATCTCCCCAGGACTCTGCCGATGTAAGCTCTCTGCATATTCCCTCCCGAAAGGGTCTCAATGGGATCTCCAAGCCTCTTCAACACTATTGAGAATTCCTTCACCAATTTCTCAGCGATCTCTCTTCTCTTCTTCGGGTTCAGCATCAATTTATGAGCGAAGTAGATTTCGCTTCCAATCGTTAAGTTATCTTCTATGCTCGCATTCGGTATCAATCCGTCAGCAATCCTATCATCTGATAGGAATCCAACGCCCCGCTTCCTAAGCTCTTGAGTACTCTTTCCAGTTACATCTTCCCCGAATAAGATTACCTTTCCCTTTTCAGGCGGTCTGATGCCGTAAATGCACTCCGCTAATTCTTTTTCACCCGTACCTGGGATTGTTGCCACTCCGTGGATTTCTCCGCGCATTACCGTTAGGTTTAGGTTCTTGACTACAAGTTCTCCTCGATCATCTTTAACGCTGAGATCTTCGATTTTCAAGGCTTCATCGGAAGGTGGAGGTAGATCTTTTCTCCTGGCCTCAAATTCTATTAGCGGCACTTCTTCAAACATCTTCTTCATGAGATCGCTGAAGTCCGCGCCCCTCGAACTCATTCTAGACACGATCCTTCCTCCAGACATGATCAAAACTTCATCTGAGACATCTAAGATCTCGGATAGGTCATGTGAAATTATGATAATGGTATACTCCAAGTCAATGAGCTGCCTGAGATATTTTTTAAGAGAATCTTTCTGCTGAATTGGAAGATAAGCGGTGCTTTCATCTAGTATTAGGACCGGCTTCTTGCCAGATTCATACAGAATCTTGCATAAAATTAAGGCACGTATGATTTCGAATATCCTCTGCTGGCTTATCGAGAGTTTTTCAACATGCTGATCGAGATCGACTCTAACTCCAAGTTCCTTTACTATGCTTTCAGCTTCCCTTCTTAGGGAATTTAGGTCAAAGAAAATGGTGGGAAAGAGGAGGGCGAGGTGCTCGAGGGGGGTTAGAGCTAGTGCGAGGTTTGGATGCTGCTCGACTCGAACGACTCCTGCCTCGATCATTGCTTGATGGAAGTCCTCTATCTTCACTCCATTAACGTAGACTTCTCCTTTGTCCGGCATTATGTAGCCCGCGATTATGTTCGTTAACGTGGATTTCCCCGCTCCATTCGGCCCGACGAGTCCGTAGACTTTCCCTGCTTCCAGTTCTAAGCTTACATTATCTAATGCTGTTACTCCGCCGATGTACGTCTTCGTTAATCCGATTGTTTTAACGGCGATTCTATTCACCGCACCTCGCTCTCCTCACTTGCTAATCACTTGCTTGCTTTAGCAGTTTTACTAGATTTTCTCCTAATGATAGTATAGATCATTAGGATTGTTTCGATCACTACTATCGCCAGTAGCGCATAGGTTACGTATTCAAAAGTGGTGGTCGGTTGCTTCACCTGCTGGAGTTCAGGCCAGACCTGTTCTGGCGGTAATTCTATGATCGGTATCCACGTCATTCCGCTTATGATCTTCTGTTCCCATTCGTTCACGAGGTCTAGGATTTCCTGTGTTAACGGTGGGCTCGGCTTTCCGAAGTGGTGGAATGGCGCCAGGTATGAGCCGTTAAAGCTCATCCATGAATAGGTTCCTAGGTTGTCGGCTGTGAAGGTTCCCCTCAGAACTCTCTCGAACACGACTCTAACCGTTGGTCTCATATCCCATACTAGGCTTGTTATAGTAACGTCCGGCGCTCTCGAATATTGGTCAGCCATGTTGCCGATTATCCAAACCTCCTTCCCTTCCTTGTAAGCTTCTTCAGCAGCCTCTTCCGCTCCAACTCTCTCAGCAAATATCACGTCTACGCCATTATCGATCAAGGTTTTTGCAAGCCTTTTGGCAGTTGCTGGATGATACCAAGGCGATTCTCCGGGCGGAATGTTTCCAAGCAGGTAGACGACCATTACCTTGACATCTGGATTAACGGTCTTCGCTCCGTAGATGAAGGCGTTCACGATTCTATTGACTTCATTAATCGGCATCGCGGCCACTACACCTATCTTGTTAGTCTTAGTAATCTTTCCAGCAATTACCCCAGCGAGGAATGCTGGCTGATGCAGCCAGTTATCGAAAACGGCGAAGTTCGGGGGAGTTGGCGAATACTCGCTTCCAGCCGCGAAGGCCACGTTCGGAAAATCTTTTGCAACTCTTCTCGCGATATCTTCTTTCAGGAAAGCATCTAGGAAAACTATGTCAGCGACTTTCGCGGCATCTCTTAATGCAAGTTCAAACTCCTTGGGGTCGCTCTTCCTGTCAACGAACTTGTAGTCGACCTCTATCCCCTTTGCCTCATATTCTTTAGCCACAGCTAAGATTGCTTGATGTATCGCTCCATCCCATGGCTCGCTAACCGGAGTCTGGAAAACTGCTCTAACAACGAGCTTTTTTGGATTTTTAGCACTTATAGGCTCTGATGCATTAACAATTGGTAGCGTTGATGTGGCGAGCATAGCAACAATTAACAACACAACAGCGGCTGTTTTTCCCACTCCAATTTTCCTACTCTCTAAGGGCATATTGTCCTATGGATTATGGACAATTTATGCATTTTTCACCGCAATTTTTCCAATATCGTGGGATGGTTGAACGAATTATTTTCCAAAATTTAACCTCTACCAACTAAGAACTAGTGAAGTATATTCCTCCGTATAAATCAGACTAAAATTTGGGGGAGCTTCGCTCAATTTTTCAAAGAACGTTTTTAAGTCGGCATGGAAAATATCAAAAACGGCCCCGGTAGCTCAGAGGGAGAGCGCCCGGCTGAAGACCGGGTTGTCGTGGGTTCGAATCCCACCCGGGGCACATTTTTGATCCTTTGTTCCTAAGCTGTTCACAGCTTTGGCCATTTGTGAGGTCTTCAAGGTTTTTCGAGAATTTTCTCAAATTCCGCTAATGCTTGATTGATGTATTCTTTTGAGATCTTTCCTAGCGGGGTTGGCGTTTGATAAATTCTCTCAGGTATTCTTAACTTACTTGGCTGAAATCCTTCTTCCCGCTTTATCTTCTGCTTCTCGAAGTAGATTTTCCTGCCGAGTTCTCTTAATTTATTTTCATCATATTGGTATCCTAGAATTTTAAGCGCTTTTGCAATTCTGTCTGGGGTGTAGATTGATCTTGCGAAGAGGCAGGCAACGAGCGAATTGAGAACCTGTCTCCAAGATTCTTCTTCAACTATTCTCTCGACAGCGTCATGAGGTGAAGGTAGCTTACCTCCCTGCGCGAAGATTTTTTCATCAATGGAATAGGCGCCAGCGTCCAGGTGTGAATGCCTGAATCCTATCGCTATGGAGATGAAGTATAGCGGGCCAGTAACATAGCCAGCAGGCTCGACTTTGTTAAATGCCATAGCATACTCGAGTCCGCCATATCTTTTCGCCGCTTCCTCGACTCCGAGAGCAAGAGCTTTGTAGAATTCATTCGGCTGCATCACTATGTTTTTAACAGCCTCCATGTATGTTCTCCAATCTCCCCACTTTAGATCAAGCAATGTTTCAGCCTTAGTTATCACTCCTCGTTCCAGCGCCTCTGTGGCCCAAGCTAAGACTACCCCAGTCGAGATCGCGTCTAATCCCCAGTCTTCAACGGTCTTAATCAGCTTTAGGAGGCCGAATCTATCACTTATTCCGAGATTTGTTCCCAAAGCGTAGATGGGCTCGTAGTCATAGGAGATGAACTCTGTTTTGTATAGGTATTTTTCATCCTCGTATTCTTCCCTAATAGCTGCTAGGTGGATGCATGCGACAGGGCAGCCTACGCAGGCAACTCTTCTCGCCAGCATTTCTTCTGCCAGCTTTTCTCCGCTTATTTCTTCGGCTTTCTCAAATTCTCCGCTGCTAAAGTTTCTCGTCGGCAGAGCTTTAATCACATTAAGGGTAGTGATGTTGGCGGCGGTTCCGAGATCATGATATTTCTTGGTTCCAGGCCCCCTCGTAAGCTCATAAACTTCCTTGTAGATCTCCCTATACTCTCTTAGGTTGGGTATCCGGAAGTTTCTGCCAGCGATTATTGTTATCGCTTTAAGCTTCTTTGATCCAAAGACCGCGCCTAATCCCATTCTTCCAAAGTGTCTGAAGGTTTCAACCATCACAGAGGCATATCTTACGAGCCTTTCTCCAGCTCCACCTATTCTCAGGATGCTTCTTAATCCAGCGCCGCTCGTAACTTCTCTGAGAATTCTCCCCACTGTTTCAGCGCTTCTCACACCCCATAGCGCGCTAGCATCTCTAAACCTAACCTTCTCAGGCTCAATTACAAGGTAAACAGGTCTATCGCTTACTCCTCTAATCACGATCGCTCCATATCCTGCGAATCTTATAGCGGAGGCAGATCTCCCGCCTGCATGCGATTCCGCGAAGAACCCGTTCAAGGGTGACTTGAAAACGGCAACGGTTTTCGATATCATGGGATAAATCGATGTTAGTGGACCTACTGAGAATATGATAACATTTTCAGGTCCCAGAGGATCGGCTTTTCGCGGAACTTCTTCCTCATACAAGCGTGTTGCGACACCTATTCCTCCAAGCCACTCTTCGAAGAGATCTTCCCTATTCTCAATCCAATAACTCTTCCTCGTTAAATCGATGTAAAGGACTCTTGAAAGAGTATTGATCCAAGGATTGCTCATTACCCTACACCTCCTCCAAAGCTATAACTCCATGCGGGCAAAATTCCGCGCAATATCCACAGTACACGCAGATTATCGGCTTCAGATTTTCAGGATCCATGTTGATCGCGCCTATCGTGCAGGCTTCAACGCAATGCCCGCATCCTATGCACTTACTCTGATCCAAGATTACGCCGCCTCCAGGCCTAACTTTCAAAGCGTTTTCAGGGCAAACCTTCGCGCAAGGAGGATCTGAACATGCTCTGCAAACGATCACAGTGAATCCGCGTTCCACACCTCCTGGAGTGAGAACTCTTATCGCAGACTTAGTTAAACCAGCATATCCAAGCCTGCTAGAACAGGCGAGCATGCATAGTTGGCAGCCAACGCACCTATTTGCATCCAGGATAGCTAACCGCTTCGCCAAGATCAAAGTAACTTTGGAATATCTCTCTTAAAAACCTCTTGATAGACTACCTCATAATCCTATGCTAAAGATTTAAAGTGAATTACTTCACGTCCAGTATCGTGAGCGTAAAGCTGAGGAGATCTAAGAGAAACCCGATACTCACAGCTCGTGGTGATGATTGGGAATCGCTTGCAGTCTTTAATTGCGGGGCTCTAAAACTAGGCGATAAGATTCACCTACTCTATCGCACTGTTGGAGATTATGTAAAATATGCTTCAAGCCTCGGCCACGCGGTTCTCGATGAAGAACTAAATGTTATAGAAAGAAGCGATATACCCGTATTTGGTCCAGATCTGAAATTCTGGGAGCTATCGATCGAGGATCCTCGTATTACGAGGATCGGCGATGAAATATACGTAACCTACGTCACGACGATTACGCCAGCGCCTCCCTGGGCTATCAGAAGAAAATTAGGTCTCCCAAAACCTAGGCAAGCTCGCTCAAGATGCGCAGTAGCTAGAACCAGCGACTTCAAGAATTTTGAAAGACTTGGCATAATAACTCCTTACGATGCGGAGGAGAGAAACCTTGTCCTCTTTCCAAGGAAGTTCAACGGCAAATATGCGGCGTTGCATAGGCCAGCTAACTGGATTGGAGAAAAATATCGAACAGATAAGCCTGGAATATGGTTTGCATTACTCGATTCAATTCCTGGAATAATGCATGATCACAAGCTTGTGATGAAGCCTGAAGAAGAATGGGAGAGCAGGAAGATAGGCGCTGGGCCTCCGCCAATAGAAACTGAGAAGGGTTGGCTATTGATTTATCACGGAGTGGATGAAGAAGAGGTTTATCGAGCTGGAGTTGCGTTACTCGATCTAAGAGAGCCTTGGAAGGTGGTTGCGAGGTTTTCTGAACCAATATTGGAGCCGGAAGAAGATTACGAGAAGTATGGCGACGTTCCCAACGTTGTTTTCCCAGAAGGTGCAATTGTTATGGGAGAGGAGCTTCTCGTGTTCTACGGAGCCGCTGATAAAGTATGCTGTGCTGCTAGCATAAATATTGATGATTTACTAAATGAGTTGCTGCGATGAAGATAGGGCTTCTTTCAAGATGGAATACTGCTTGCGGCGTCTCTCTTCACGCGGAGCTTATTGGTAGAGAATGGGTTAGAATGGGGCATAAGCTCACGGTTTTTGCTCCAAACAATATTCGACCCGTAGGAGAAGACGAAGAATACGTCATCAGATGTTTCTCGGATGAAGGAGATCACGTAGTGGAAACTTTTCTGGATCCTGAGCCGTTTCTAACGGAAGACTATGAGATATTCGTTGCGGAACGAATCGAATGGGCTCCGCTAAAGCTTCTCCGCGAAATTTTCCCAGAGATAAGAAGTAGAGCAAAGACTGTTTACGTAGTCCATGAACGAAAGCCGCCATCTAATCCAATCTTTTATGAATTTGAGTGGGATGCTATAGTCTGCTTTGATGAGCGATATGAGAAACAGTGGTCGAAGCTATATCCAGGAAAGATAAGGATAATTCCATATCCCGTCCCCCGAATTCGAAGAGGGAATAAATTTGAAGCGAGGAAAAAGCTTAGACTCCCGCTAGATGAATTCATCATAATTAGCTATGGATGGGCTCCAAAACTCCACGTATTCCCGGTTCTACCATACTTACGAGAATTAGCCGAGAAATATTCGTTCACATATCTCCTGCTCGTAGATCCTGAAGCCTCCGAAGCCTTACCAAATCTTTCTTTCATGATCGTGAGAAGGGAAAGACCTCCATTAGACAGGATATATGACTATCTCCACGCCGCGGATCTCTGCCTGATACATAAGCAACCTGAAGAAGTTAGAGAGGGAGAAGTCGTTGTCTCAAGCTCCGTATTAATGTGCTTAGGAGCGCTAACCCCCATAATGACCTCAGACACCGAGTTCGTCTCCTTCCTAAATCGAGAAGTGATAAAATACCGAGACCCCAGCGAATTTAAGGAACTATTATCAAAGATCATACGAAGGGAACTAGACTTAAATGAAGTCTTAAAAGCAGCTGAAGAATATGCGGAGAAAAACTCCCAGACGAATGTAGCCCGAGAATTCTTGAGACTATTCGATGAGCTTTAATCAGGCTTACGATTTCTCCGAGAATTCCTAGGCTATTTCTATGAGTGATGGGGCGTGATAAAGTTAGGTGAGTTAGCGCGATCCCCTAATATGGTCGGATGCACGAGTTTCGTGAGAGGTTTTAGGTGGGTTCTAGTTTCTTAATTATCGGATCTGGTGCAGGTAGAGCGGTTCTAGCAAAGACGCTTGCCTCGAAACTTGTCGCCGAATAAACTTACTCTCGAGCAGTCATAAAACAAACAATTTCATGAGCCAGCTTAGCTCTAGAATGTGTTTAGGATTTATAGCAGAGCAGCGTCAGAATGAATACTGAACTGAGAACTTGATTAGCATAGGATTCTACGGCGGAGTCGGGGAGATCGGAGGAAACAAGATCCTGATATCTAGCAGAGATGGCTCGATCTTCCTAGACTTCGGGCTTAGCATGAAGAGAAAAAGAGAATACAGTCTTGGATACGGGCATGAGAGGATCTCTAGGATCCTTAGGAATTATCTCTTGCTCGAGATCTTGCCGAGGATCAGGGGAGTCTATAGACGTGA
>Ga0190363_1002496_pt1 | contig 10467 bp, 20 predicted proteins | sample 48721867_MG_FD_161272 | JGI IMG/M metagenome (GOLD analysis project Ga0190363, IMG submission 161272) | Hydrothermal vent microbial mat bacterial communities from Southern Trench, Guaymas Basin, Mexico - 4872-18-6-7_MG | ecosystem: Environmental > Aquatic > Marine > Hydrothermal vents >...
ACGATACTGATGCAAGCGTTAGACGAGGTCACAATCATGGAGCGCTCCCATTAGCCACAATTTGAGAGAAGGAATGTAGCTTAAGGCTGTAATTCTCATGTTCGCATCTTCTATGGAGATCGATACCTCCTATGGATAAGTTGCTGAAATCGAGGATATCTTAAGTAAGGTTGATCAAGCGATAGCTTATTAGACGAAAGATTGACAGCAGAAGAATATTTACTTAATTACTCAATAGAAATTTATATCACCACTATGAAGCTTCTTCGATAAGAATGACCGAGGAAAACTAATTTAACTTGGGACATCTTGAGGAGATTGTCAGAAAAGTAAAGATAACCACGAAGCCTGTTAAGCTCGATCTTCAGATAGTAACAACGGTTCCCATTACTTTTGAGAAGGTTTCAGAAGTTACAGTTACCATTAAGGTTCCATCTCTAGAAGAGATATTGAACAGATTTAGCGGAAAGGAATGGTGAAAAGTATTTGCAAATAATAGTCCATGCAAATCTATTTGAGCTGGCTGCAAAAACACTTCTAATGAATTATTTTGCAAAGAAAGGAATAGATGTTGATGAATGGCGAGAACATATTTCTAGATTAACTTTGGGAAACACTGTTAAATGGCTCTACAGGTCCTCCCCAGAGCTCTCGAAGAAGATTGAGGTGAAGGGGCGGAGGGAGAAGAGGTCGAGTTCAAGTTGAGGCTAGACGGAGAGACGGCTAGGACTCATGAATTAGGGACGTTATGGATCAAACCCGTGTTAAATTTTCGTAGATTGATTCTCTTCTTCCTATGTGCGTGATATAGATTGTCTTATCTTCTTTGTCAACTAGGAAGATTATCCTGTATTCTCCAACGCGTATTCTGTATGCTCTTTTTAAGCCTTCAAGCTTCTCCACGTCCGAGCCTTCTTAGTGCGATTGGGTAGTTCTGAAGTTCCGCGAGGGCTTCCTTTAACCTAGCTTTCAATCTCTCATCTTGAAGACCCTTGAGAAATTTTAGAACTCTTCTATGGGCTAATACCTTGTATTCAGGCATTAAGCAGCTCCTCTAGGGTGGTGTATTCTCCTTTCCGGATCTCTTCTACGGACTTCTTGATCTCATCTATCTCCTTCTCCGAGAGCTTAACCCTCGGAAGCTCCCTCAGAATAATCCCCCATAAGCTCCTCTAGGATATCCATCCTCCTGTTCAATCTCCTTAACTCCTCGTAGATAACATCCAAGGTAACTTTGGTCATCTTCGGATAGGAGCTAGGGGTAAGACCGTATTAAAGCCTTCCTCGCCCACTCGCTGATATAGAATCCCGCTACGTTCGATTATAGAAGAAGGTATATTGAGGGGTGATTTTGCTACGAAGCCAGAGTTACTCCATCATTCCAACTCGCATCCTTTCTTCTGCCGATGTTCTCGGCTCCATCTTCGCCGTCATCTTATCCAGCCATTTATTCATGATCTCAAGGCGCGCCCGTCTCTGAGAACACATTTTTCTTCCTGAAGAATAGGAGTTTATTAAGGAGGAGCTAACAGAGGTGGAGAAGAGGAAATTAGAGGAATCGAAGAAATGGATATACAAACGGCAAATGGATAATCGGAGGTAGTGACTATAACTTTACCGCTACTGCACCTTCCTTCTCAGCTATTTGTGATTATATCTTCTTTTCATACTCTCTAAGCATTTCTATTAATGGGTGATCTAGATATATCTTGTATAACTTTGCTCTACCTGTCTTTCTAGACACCTTAACTATCCCATACTTCTCTAAATTTGGAAAGCATTTGTAAAATGTCTGCTTGCTCATACCTAACGCTTCGATTACTTCCTTCTTAGTAAAGTCGAATAATGGATTGTCTAGGAAGAGTCTATAATCCTTAACTTTGGAGAATCTCCCAGAATCTTTATCAAAATCAATTCATATTCTTTCTTCACGTATAATTCTGTTCGGTTCGCTTCCTCTGCTTCGCTTCTAAGCTCCTTTAATTCTCCCAAGATACCGTGATATCGTCTCATTCAGATCTTCGAGCCTCTCCTATAGTACGCTCTCAACCTCGCCTCTCGCAGCATTCCCGGCCTCGCGCCCTTGGAGTAGCCGCTCCAGAACGTTATCAGAAATGATTTGGATAAGAAAGGTTTAAACGTACTTATGATCAGTATGTACTTATGGTCGAGATAATAAAGGCGGAAGTTCCAGAGGCTTTAGCCAAGAAATTCAGGAGAAAGGCCATGGAAGTCTATGGATACAAAAAGGGAGCGATGAAGGCTGCGCTGGAAGACATGTTAAGGCGATTTATAACCCTAGGAGACGTCGATTGGGAAAGATTGAAAGGCGTAATTAAATCAGAACTGACATCGGTCGAGTTACAGCATCAAGCATGGAAAAAGGTGGACTAACAATGCTCTTAATTGATACGAATATCTTCCTCGAACTATTACTTGGACAGGAAAAGGCTGACGAGTGTCAAAAGTTCCTAGAAATGGTTTCGGAGGGCGAGCTGGAGGCCGTGGCCACGAAATTTAGCATTCACGCGATAGAGGCAATACTCGATGACTCGGAGCTAATCCTAATATTCCTAAGAAACCTTCGGAACTCCATAGGGTTACACGTTTATGAGACGAGCATGGATGACGAAATTGCCGCATCAATGTTGATGAAAAAATTGAAATTAGATTTCGACGACAGCCTCCAGTATTACGTCGCAAAGAAATTGGGCGCAAAAGCGATAGTAAGCTACGATAAGCATTTCGACAAGACAGATATTCAGAGAAAAGAACCATCAGACTTCATTTAGATCTCTGAACTTCATCTTCCTTAGTTAAGGCGCTTCTGGAGCGTCTGATGTTAGAGAGCTTCCTTCCTTAGAGAGGATGTCATAAGGAAGGCCAAGAGCAAGCTCGCCTAAAATCGAATACGACTAGAATAGGAGGAATTGCTTGATCTATCTTTACGAGATCGGTTAATAGTAAGCTATCTTCTTGATCCTCGACCAGTTTAAAGCGTATTTCAATAGAGAGGGGGTCTTTGCTAAGCACTTTTAGGATTGTTTTTCCAATCCCAGAGCCTGAGCGATATTCTTCCGCAACATGTCTGATTAGCTTTTGTCCTTTCGGATTCGAGTAGATTCCTGATCTCTATTGCGGATATGTAGTTTCTCCCAACGAGCCCCCACCACTCTTTTTCATACTCCCTTAGCTGATTAGCCGATACATCGTTTTTCTCTAACGCCTTTACGGCAACTTTTCCAGCAATCCTTCCACATGCGATAGAGGATAGGCATCCCATTCCAAATAATGGATTCACTTGTCCAGCCGCTTCTCCTACAGCTATGTATCCATCCGTGTAGCTTGGGGTCATGGGTCCGCCAACGGACACTATTCCAGCCATCTTCCGAATAATCCTGTATCCTTGAAATCTCTCGCTTAACAGTTTCTCAAGATAATATTTCGGCGACCTTCTAGACCTCCTAATCCCAAGCCCCACTCTCAGCATCCCCTCACCTATTGGAACTATCCAAGCATATCCGCCCGGAGCTACATCTGATCCGAGATGCTTTCGATGACATCTTGATCTATTGGACTCCGAACTTCAGTCTCATATTGTAGGCAGACAGCATTATCTCGAGGTCTCTTTAAACCAACCCACTCAACGCTTAAAACCTTGAATCCCTCGGCGCCCACGATCAGCTTCGACTCATACTTCTCGCCGCTTGAGGTTAAAACAACCCAACCATGATCTCTTCTTTTGATCCCCTTAACCCTAGACCCAGTCCTTAAGACTGCCCCGGCTTTAACCGCCTCTTCAGCCAAGTATTTATCGAATCTACTTCTATCCACAACACAGATCTTAAAGGGAAATTCGAAAGAAAAGTTCTTGTAAGATATCTTCACCATCTCAGGTCTTGCCTGAATAACGTGATTGGGAACTTCAACTTTCAATAATCGACGGCCCATGGCCGTCAGCATCCCCGTGCAATGCTGGGGGAACCCCAACTGTTTCGTGCTCCTCAAATAACCCAACCTCAAACCCTGCGGAAGCTATTTCTCTCGCGGCCGAAGAGCCTGCTGGTCCAGCCCCTATGACTATTACGTCGAAATCCATGCTCAAGCCTCTTTGGAGACTCGTTACGTATATGTGTTGATTTAAAAGTTCAAAAAGTCAGTGATGATCCCGAGGCATGGGAAAATATCGGGCTAGTGTGGCGTATAGTGCGGGGGTGGAAGGAAGAGGAGACTGCGAATACGATGTGAAAGATTGTTATGTATTCGAGGGTTGTATCTACCTTAGGCGAAGTCCGTAGTGCGGGCTGTATGTATGGAAATCCTTATATACGCTTATACGTATATACCGATGAAAAAACTTGGCTAGAAAGGTTAAGGTGACTCTTTCCCTCAGAGAGGATGTCGTAAGGAGGGCCAGGAGCAAGCTCGCCATAGAAGGAAGAAGTCTCAGCGATGCCGTGGAAGAGTTCCTGCTAACCTATGATGAACTCTATTTCCTCGACAAACTCTCTGAAAACCTAGGTCTAGAGAGCAGATTCTATACAAGCTCCGAAATCACCTCCAATAGACCTACAGGAATTAAGGCTGAAGAGGTTGTACGGGAGATTCGGGATGAGCGATCGAACAATCTATCTAGACACTAGCGCCATAGTCAAGAGATACGTAATCGAAGAAGAAACCGATAAAATTGATAAATTTTACGAGAAAGCTCATGCTGGAAAAATTAGGCTGAGTTTCTCGGTATGGAATATCGGAGAGACGGCCGTAGTGTTGGACAAATACCATAGGAGAGGTGTTTTAGAAAACGCAAAAGAAGCGTTTTCCAAATTTATTGGCGAAACACGCCTTCTCGTAAAACTCGGACAGTTAAAGCTTATTCCACTAGATCTGAAGATGCTCGTCGAATCCACTACCTACGTATTCAAGCATGGAATCTACATCGCCGACGCAGTCCAGCTAGCATCCGCTAAACGCGCCGACAGCCTCCTAACATTTGATAAAAAATTAGTTCAAATAGCCAAGATCGAGGGACTAAAGGTGACAGAATTATAGCCAAAAGCGGCGTCCATGTAGAAGAGGTGGAGGATGGCGGACGAGATTAAGAAGACTATAGCGTTTATCATCTTCATGTGTGGGCTGGCCTTAGCCGCGTTGTTTGAGGGGTGTGTAACTCCTCGGAAGCCGTGGATTAAAGATCGTTAAATCGGAAAGAGTAATGTTGCCGACCTTTAGATCCATTTCCTCAGGTTAAAAACTCTAGTATAGTTTTCTAAAGAATAAAAATATGTTAGAGGATAACCCGTTTCAAGTGGATGGTCTATACCAGTTATGTAGAACTTCCTCCGCTGGTTTGCCTAGTGGCGTATAACCTTTATCCTCTTTTCTCGAGGCTAGCGATGTATCATAAGCCCATATAAAGCATCCTTTCCACCACTCTTTTCCGGCAAAGGTCTTAAAGAACGCCTCATAACAATCTGCTTGTTCTTGTGGGTCATATCGATTGTCTGAATTGGATATCGTTCCATAGTTCCACGGTTGTTTATTCGCACCATTAACACTTCTGTAACCTATCTCTGTGAAAACGATAGGTCTTTCAAATTTTTCGTAAATATTTTTCAGCTCTGAGATTATATTACTATCTGGACTAATTCCTTTAGTTGTCCATGCGTTCATAAGTTCCTCGACCGTCGGATCATTTTTCGAGGTCAGTTCAAAGTATGCTGACACGCCTATATAATCGAGTTTCTTCAGCCATTTACAAGATAATATTCTTTGGTAACTGGATTTATCATACCACCAATTCACCGCATAGCATAATTTCCCTCGATATTTTTGCCTAACAACTTTTATTATGGACAGCCATTCTTTCTCAAAGTTTGGATCCATCATCGTTTCAAGCTCTGAGCCTAACATGAGTAGATTCACGTCCGCATTATTTGCTTCTGAAGCGATTGACATTAAATGATCTCTATATGATCGGAACCATCTGGTTGGATCATCTGGTTCGATTGCACCTCTCCAAGTCCCATCTTTAACAATTATGAAGGGAAGCCATCCCACTTTCATCCCCTGCATCTTTGCGTACTCCGTAATCTTCAGTACTCTTTCTAAGTTGTATGTTGCGGTTAAACTCGAACTTCCTTTTGACCCCTGATTTAATTCTAAGAGTAACATGACATAATTGACTGATAACGATGCAAGATGATCGATTATCTCTTTTGTGGACGAGAATTCATAGTCTGTCGGCCACCACACAAGATTTACTCCGGAAAATGGAAATCTGGCCTGGATTAGATTAGGCGTCGTCATAGTCTTAGCTTCTGCTTGACCGCTAGTCACGGCCTTAGAAATTTCCTTAGTTGCAGTGGTCTCTCTACTAAGATAGCCTATTACGCCACCTGCAATTCCAGCAGCTACTGCAGATACAGCGATAGCTGCCGAAATCTTTAAAATTTTTCTCCTAGTAACTGCTCTGCCATCCCTACGCATATCAAGGATTTCAAACTCAAAATCGTTTATAACTACTCAATTTGTGAAAATACTAAGATTTTTCATTAGATTCGCCCAATCTTGAAGAAATCAAAAGATTCCTACCATTTTGCCACGTCTTACCCGTGGCGGTCAAGCCGTTGAAGTCGGTCACGTCGGATCTATTCCACTTGATTATCCGCCTAGGCCAAATCCCGATTTATAGGTAAGAGTTTGCCGAGATTTGGAATTGCTACATCTTCGTCTTTGATTCTATGAAAAATTATATCGCCTCCTGTGGGAATATAGGCTTCACCCACTTTATTTTTTCGAAGTCTTTGTCATTTGTGTATATTTCTTGTACTCCGTTTCTTTTCATCTGACATGAGATAATGAGGACATCCCATATTCTGTAGTTGAGATTGAGCTTGCTCATTTCTGTGACGGCTTCCACGAAGTCTAGGAACGTCGTCTCTATGACGATTATTCCTGTTTCGCGGATGTAGTCTATGAAGAGTTTGATTGCTTCACCTTTTTTACGTCTGGCTAAGTGCGCTATGACCTGACTTAATACTAAAGTCGAGGTAATCCCCTGCTCCTCCCCCTTTTCCATTCTCTCCAATATCCTTAGACATGCTTTCCCGTACCTTGGGTCTTTTAACAGAATGTAGATGAAGATGTTTGAGTCTATGAATCTACGTTTCATCTGAGAGGGCATTCTCGATCTCCTCCAAGCTCACCTCCTCCTCGCCCGCAGCCCCAAATAGATCCCGCGCGGTAAGTTTTCTAACTGGGGTTAACACGATTCTCCCATTATCTAGCTCTACAATGAGCTCAGACCCCTCTCTAATTCCGAGAGCCCTTCTTATCTCAGCTGGAATGACTATCCTCCCCCTCTTCTCTACGGTAACTTTGCCCATTTCAATCGACCCACCATGGAACATGAATAAACCCATATTTTAGCATTATCCTCAAACCCGTTTAATATCTCTCCTTAGAGATCTACAAGGACTTAAGGCCGAAGAAGCTCGGATGAGCGATCAACTTGTTTATGCAGGAAGTATATTTCTCCGGCTTTCTCGCTTCTTCGTCGGTCAGGGGGGACCTGTTCTCCGCTAACCCTCACGTATCCTTTTCCCAAGAGCTTTTTCAATGATCTCTCCAGCGAAGGATTCTTTCGCCAAGCTCTCCCGAGGTCTTTAAAGCGGCCTCCACCTTTACCCTCGTATAGGCTTTCGGAGAACATCTTCCTCGGCGAGCCCCTTAACACTGTATCTCCCTTCTTCGCGTTTTTCTGAGAGATTTTTCACCTCAGATGGATAATGGCGTTATTGTGAAATCGTTTAATCGGCTTTGGAGCTCGATTTAAACTGTTTCCACCTCCTCCTCAATATCTATTGGAGAATATCCGCTTGATCGAATATTCATTTTCCCGTTATTCTCGGGTAAAGTTCCCAGAGCCTGGCTAGCTCATCTTTCTCGGGTTGAGGTTTTTCTAGAACTTCGTCTCCCCGGGCTCTATGGATTATGAGCCGTGGGCCGCGTCCCTTTACCTCGCCTATCTCGGCGTAGCCTATCCCCAGCCTTTTCAATACTTCCTCGACTTCGCCTCTCCTATTCTTTGAGATCGTGAATACTAGGGTGCCGGAGCTTATCATCCAGAGCGGGTCGAAGCCGAGGGCCTCGGCGAAGGCTTTGGTCTCATCCCTGACAGGTATTTTGTCTTCCCATACTTCGATCGTCTTCCCCGAGGCTGTTGCAAGCTCTATAAGCGCCTCCGCGACCCCTCCTCTAGTCGCGTCATGCATGGCCGTTACGGCCCCTGTTTTAGCCAGCTCGACCGCCTCCTTCACGACGCTTATCTCATTGATGAGTGATTCAGCTCTCTTCATCAAAACTTCGTCAACCCCCCTCTCGGCCAGCACGTCGCGGAAATCTGCCGCGAGTATTGCCGTGCCCTCGATACCTGCTCCCTTAGTTATGTATACGGAGTCTCCCGTTCTCGCTCCAGCCGAGGTGACGACCCTGCCTAATTTACCTAGGCCGAGGGCTGTGACCACCACGATAGGTCTCGAAGAGCCGGCCGCGTATCCCGAGTGCCCGCCTACGACCGCGACTCCCAGCTCTCTCGCAGCCGCGTCGATGTCCCTGGTGATCTCGTCTACCATGGATTCACTCCATTTTTCGGGTAGCAGGATCGTGGGAAGAATCCATCTAGGCTCGGCGCCCGAGGTCGCGACGTCATTGCACGCGATATGCACCGCCATCCACCCGATCTTTTTCAGAGCTCCGACTATTGGATCTGAGTGCGCGATGATCACTAGGTCTCCTCCGGCGGAGAGAACGGAGACGTCGACGCCCTCTCTAGGCCCTATCACGACATCGCTTCGATGGGAGCCGAGCCTCTTAAGAACGTATTTTCTGAGAAGTTCTCCTGGAATCTTGCCCACCTCTATCACCTGATGAGGGCTAGGGAGGCTTGAGCTTTAGCGTTTTAACAATCGAAGCATTTTTATCCCCGACCCCCATCTTATTACGGCCTCAGCTTGTCGACAGCTCTGAGAAGCCTGCTGACAACTTCCTCCTTCGGTAAGCCCCTGACCTCTATCAGCTTGAGCCTATCCAGCTCTCCCCTAACTATCGAGACGTCGCCGAAAATTTTCCCTAGGAACCTTATTAGATCCCTGTTCACCGCATGCCGCTTCGGATCCTTCTCGCTGTAGAAGAGAAGCTCGCCATCCTTGTAGACGAGCTTGGTCTCCGAGGCTCTAGGCGTGACATATACCTTGAACCTAACCCCTTTCCCGGTCTCGAAGACAATCTTCTCCATCACCCTCCTATCAAGCTCCATAACCCTTCGGAGAAGATGCTCGCACAGGCCACGCTTATAGTTTAAACGCCAAAGTAAACGCCCTTCTAACGGTGTTTTCTCAAAGTCCTTGCCATTCACGCATATTCCCCGCACTCCACCTCCTTTCATCCGACATGAGATGACGAGATCATCCCACATTCTATAGTCAAGCTCTCGCTTGCTCATTTCAAGCGACTTATAGTAAAGATTCTAAGCGCCTAGAAACTCTGATTAGACATTGGGTGAAAACGTTAGCGACGTGTAAACTATTTTTCGAATTTGAGAATTTTAGATATTTATCCGCGCTGATTCTAAAGGAAGATGCATATCCTCCTCCACTTAATTTCGTTTAACTAGATTAGTAAAGTTTGCGGTCTTGAGATCAGTAGGTGTACTAATCTCTTGTCATAAACCGTGTTATAGCCTTTCGGGCAGAATTTGAATCCTTCGAGCCAACGCTTGCTTCCTTAACTTCCTGTCAAAGGTTGCTAGGCTACCCACTTTAATGGCTAATGATAATATGATTTTATCGTTATATCGTGAGAGGTTAAGCCCCTCTTTTTCAATAAGACTGAGTGCCCTCCCAATATCTTCCGGCGTCTCGTTAACTACTTCCGCCTTGTGATGTTGAAGGTATTCTTCAACCTTATAGACTACTTCTCCAGCCTCTATCTTGAGAGCTCTCATAATCCACACGTATTCGTGGATGACGATGCTCGGGATTATCCACCTATCCAGTGAATCTAAAAGCTTTTTGGCTTCAGCGTGATAAATGCTGTCCTCGAAGGTGTCGTAGACCAAGACGTTCGTGTCTATTAGAGCCTTCATAGGTTATCGCCTAAACCTCGTTGAATTAGTTCTTCAATTTCTTCAGGCGTTAAGTCTCTACCTGCTCTAAGAGTTCTCCTCCGCTCCTCGACCTTCTTCAAGATAATCTCCCCTCTCTCTTCATCGCAGCGCACCTCGAGCACATCTCCAAGCTTGATATTCAGGAGCCTTCTTATTTCAGCCGGTATCGAGACTTGATAGTTTCTAGTAACCTTAACCTTCATAGTATGAATACCAAGATAGTAATATTTAATCTAATCTCCTATTCCTCTGCAATAGCGATTATAATCGATGAAAAAATTTTGATTGCTCCACCCCCT
>Ga0190363_1002497_pt1 | contig 10456 bp, 9 predicted proteins | sample 48721867_MG_FD_161272 | JGI IMG/M metagenome (GOLD analysis project Ga0190363, IMG submission 161272) | Hydrothermal vent microbial mat bacterial communities from Southern Trench, Guaymas Basin, Mexico - 4872-18-6-7_MG | ecosystem: Environmental > Aquatic > Marine > Hydrothermal vents > Microbial...
TTGGCGAGGGTGAACTTATGGCAACATTTAACGTCGAATCCGAGATCATAAGGATAGGCGCTGAGGCCATCGTCTCGAAGCTTGAGTGGAATAATTTCAAGCTCGTCTCTAAACATAGGGTTCCAAAGCCTTATCGAATGCCCGATCTCGATAAGTGGGTGAGGGATAGGCGAACCCTCCATGAAGCAAAGATAATCTCAAGCCTAAAGAAGGCGGGCGTCCCGTGTCCAGCCGTGATAATGATGGACAGGAGCGAAGCAACATTATACATGCAGTTTATAGAAGGGAGAGAATTGAAGAAAGCGCTTCAAGACCTTCCCATAAAGGTAATTGAATCGATAGCGAGAAACTTGGGAGAGATCGTTGGAAGAATGCACCAAAGCCGCATAGCTCATGGAGACCTAACGACCTCCAACATCTTAATCGATAAGGCTGGAAGAATCTACTTAGTCGACTTCGGATTAAGCATGGTAACAGACGACCTAGAAGAGCTCGCGGTTGATGTACATCTTCTCGACAGGAGCCTCGAAAGCGCTCATTATTCGATCAGGGAGATATTCATAAAGAACTTTCTTAAAGGATACTCAAGCATAGTTGGAAGAGAATTCACCTTGAAGATAATTGATAAGGTTAAGGAGATAAGGAGAAGGGGGAGATATGTCGAAGAGCGGAGAAAGAGGTCTTAGATTCGTCGTCGTCACTACGAATAAGGGTAAGGCGAAGGAATTCGAAGAAATATTTTTAAAATATGGTCTTAGATTTAGGCTAGAGCCATTAGAAACTCCAGAAGTTCAATCAATGGATCTCAAACAAGTTGCCACTAAAAGCGCGCTCTACGCATACAGCGTCCTAAGAGAACCCGTCATGGTTGAAGATGCAGGCCTTTTCATAGATGCTCTTAAAGGATTTCCAGGACCTTTCAGCAGTTACGTTTTCAAAACGATCGGTATTCAGGGCGTGCTCAAGCTCATGGAGGGAGTCAAGGATAGAAGAGCGCGATTCAAATCCGTTCTAGCATTTTACTGTCCATTAAGTGATTCCGTTTATACCTTCACTGGAGAAGTAGAGGGCTGGATCGCTGAGAAACCTAGGGGGACGAGAGGCTTCGGTTTTGATCCCATATTTGTTCCAGCGGAAGGTGATGGAAGAACTTTCGGAGAAATGGATGTTAAGGAGAAGAATGAGTTTTCGCATAGGGCGAGGTCAGCTGAGAAGTTTGCTAAGTGGTTTGTTGAGAGATATAAGGTGATTCCGCCGCCATATGAGTAAGCTCCTAGATGAGCCCTATTCTCCTCTTCAGCAGCGTGGAAGGCATTCTTCGAATCCAGTTTAAGTCATTGCTATAGAATATTCGAATGTCATCTAAGTCGTAGAGCGCTAGGGCGAGCCTCTCCAATCCGCCACCCCATGCTAAAACCCTATGCTTAACGCCTAGAGGTCTCGTAACCTCGGGTCGGAATATTCCCATTCCAATTAATTCGAGCCATGTTTTCTTATCTTCGAGATACGCCACCGCCTCAGCTGATGGCTCCGTGTAGGGGAAGTAGCTGGGCCTGAATCGAACATTCTTTAGCCCCAGCTTCGCATAAAATTCTTTGATCAATCCCAAGAGATCTCTGAATGAGACATTTTCTCCCATCACTATTCCCTCGATCTGATGAAACTCTGCGAGATGCTTCCAGTCAATTCTCTCATTCCGATAAATCCTATCAACTGAAAAGACTTTGACAGGCGGATCTCGGTGATCAGCCAAATACCTTATTGTCGTGGCGGTAGTATGCGTTCTCAGAATAAGCTTTCTCGCCTCTTCTTCGCTCCACTTATATCTCCAACCAATCGAACCCGTGTCTCCGCCATTCTCATGAGCTGCTTTAACCGGGTTTACTAGGTGGCTGGGGAGATCTCCGCGCTCGGGCTCAGCTAGATAAAACGTGTCATGCATTTCTCTAGCAGGATGATCCTGAGGCTGGAATAAGGCATCGAAGTTCCAGAAAGCGAGTTCGACGAGGGGGCCGCGGATCTCCTCGAAACCCATCTCGACGAAGATCTCCTTGATTATTTTAATGAGCTCTCTTAGAGGATGCCTCTTCGAAGCGAATACTGGAGGGGTCGGCGCATAGATATCGAATTTGCTGAACTTAACTTTCCTCCACTCTCCAGAAGCTATTAGACTCTGGGTAAGCCTTGTAACCTCCCGCTCTTCTAGAATCGAGTCATCTAACTTCAACAGCTTTTCAGTAGGCTTCATTAAATGAATCTTCTCGACCTCTGCTTCGACAACGTTTGGCCTAGTTGCTAGAGAGAGACATGCATCTCTCAGCTCTTCGGGAATCTCCTCAAGTTTCTTCTCACCCTCCTTCAGGAGGTTTAGAACTTTCTCTTCAGGAATTTCTTGAGATTTGTTCAGAAGTTTTACAAAAACTCCTTCTGGCGATTTCTCGATGGTTATCCATCCCTTCTTCCTAGCCCAGCTTATGGCTATATTGAACTCCCTTGCGCCAAGCTTGTTTCTCAAGTCTTCTAGCTTAAGCATTCCACCCACTTTTTCGAGCTCGCCGATTAGCCTTCGCTCGGGCAATCCCTTCTCAGAGTAAATCTTGCCTTCTTCTCCCAGCTTGAAGATCTTCTTCTCCTTCTCCTCCACTTCGATCAAACCCTTATTCTTGAGCCATAACGCGGCCTTCGCGACAGCGCCCACATCTTTCCCAATAATCTTAGCTATCTCATCGAAGGAAAGAGGGCGACCCTGCCTTTTGAGAGCCTTCGCCACGAGTTTTTCCAGCCAGTGAAGAGTTATCTCCGAAACAATAGGCGATCCCTCGGATACTTTGCAAATTATGCGGAATTTTAAGTTTCCACTCGTATTTAGGGGGAGATTCCGATTTTTTCAAGCATCTGGAGGAACCAAAGCGGCTTAACCGGGAAGAATACTATGAACCAAGCCAATTGCATCCCGAGAACCGCGTAGAGCACTAGCTCACTCAGACGGTCGCCGCGAAGCATCTTAGATAAACCTATCGCGATCATTGGTACGGTCATGTAAAAATAGAACGGATATACTGGACGCATAAACGAAATCGGGAAGTATATTAAGTAATTGAATGTAAACCAGCAAATTATGAAGAGATCGAAAACTTTCAGACATCCTTTCCTTATAGATGAAATTAGAGAGAAGACTGAGAAAACGATCACAATCCAAGTCATCCACCAAAGCGGCGTTTGCAATCCATAGTACGCGATCACAGGATACGTCTTCCCATCAATTATGACCGAAACCATACTGTAAATTCGTTTTGGAAACTGGAATAGTGGATTAGTCCATGAGAGAGGAGGGGCTCCCGCATTTGGATTAGGTCCAAGAAGCTTTCCATGGTAGCTTAACATAAAGTCGAGGTGTTCAAATGGTGTTGGATATACTCCGTAATAATAATCATAGGCACCAAGCCCGATGATAAAAATTGCAAATGATATGAAGAAAAGTTTCTCGAAAAATTTCATCCAAGCAGCTAAACCGCTTTTAAGCTCTTTCTCAGCAGCTAAATCAAGTATCAACTTAAGGAAAAGCAGCGAAGCTAAGATGAAGAAAGCCGTAAGCTTACATAAAAGCGCAAGTCCAAACATCAATCCGGCCAAAATCGTTTTTTTACGTAAGAAAAACAGCGTTCCTAAAAGTGAGAACATCAGGGTCGGTGGATCTAGAATGGCGATTGATCCCAGATTGAAGGAAGTTACATCAAATGCGAAGAGCGCGGCGGCGATGAAAGAGGCTTTTTTATCCTTTGTAAGCTCATACGCCACTAAGCCGATTAAATATATCGATGCTGCTCCCGAGAGGGTTATAAAGAATCTCCAGCCTATTGGATTATTTCCAAGAAGCTTTATCCCAAGTATCATCAATGCTTTAGCTAGCGGGGGATGCTCTCTATTGACGCTCCCATCCCCGAGCATCATCCTTCTCACAGCTGGAATATAGTGCACCTCATCGAATACGAATCCACACCCGGTTTTAATCGGAGGATAAACGCATTCCTGGGGTGGAACGCTGGGCCACGGATATGAGATTATCACAAATTTCAGGATAATTATAACCGCTGTTAAAATCGCAAGCCAAAAGCGGAGACTACTTAGTATGCTTTGGAGAGGCGTCTTACTGGCTTTTCTGAAGAGAAGGTCACGGAGGATGCATGAGAATTTCCGTCCAGCTTTCATTTAATTGCCTCCGCCCACAGCCTGTCAAATTCCTCTTCGTAGCTCATAGCTACCTCTTCATCAATTATAACTATGACGTTTTCATCATTTCTATTCTCGGCGGACCATGACCAGTTATAGCTTCCCGTCACTACGATTTTCCCATCGATTATCATAACTTTGTGGTGCATTAAGTATGGATTTGCGTCTAAGGCTACTTTGATGCCAGCTTTGAGAAGTTTATTGACTTCGCTTCCTCGAGCATATGCGTTATCCCTCTCCACGATTACCTTGACATCTACGCTCCTACTATGCGCAGCGATTAAGGCATCTGCGAGATCGTCAAGCGTGAAGCTGTAAACCATTACATGTATGCTTTTATTCGCTCGGCTTATCAAGTCCAGCAATAATTCTTCACATCTCCCCATGGATCTCGGAAAGCAAATGGCATATACTTTGCCTGCAGAAGCCTTAAGCCTAGTTACCGTAGTCGTAGTTGTGGAAAATTCTTTGGCGGTAGTTGTCAGAATCTCCCTAACCGTCGTCACCTCTCTATGGGTCTCGGTTACCGTTAGCGTTATCGTGGATTTCTCGGTGACTATAACCGTTTCGAAGTGGGTTAACGCGACCTCTGGTGCGAGAAAGTAGCCCAAGAATACGCCTAGAATTAGGAAAAGCAGGGAGGCCGCCAGAAAAGCTTTTCCAATAGCCTTATTCAAGTCTATTTTCAGCCCCCAAATCGCTGAGTCAAGTCGAGATACTTAACCATTATCACTTATCACTACGCGATCTCCGCTATCCCTTTAACCAACTCCCTCCAGCATTATTGACGGATGCAGAGCGGCTCAATAGAAGCAAGACTAGTTAACGGCAGGATTGTAGCCGATAGAAGCGAGAAGGCAGTAGAGCTTCTAGCGAAAGGCTATGGAACAGAGGACGAGCAGCAGGGAATAATCGTATACTCACATCCTGAAGCGCTTTATTTAGTCGAGAATAAGAGGATGGACGTATACTCGACCAATGGTAGCAAGTTAGGTTTTAACGAGCTTCTTGATATACTTAAACGCATCGACTACAACGTTTGGAGAGATTATGTTGTCTACAGAGATCTTCGAAGAAGAAAATACGTTGTGAAAGATGGAGTCAGCGCGGAACTCAGGTTTAGAGTCTTTGAACGAGGGAAATATGGCAAGGAGCCCGCCAAATATCTCATCGCGCCTCTAATGGAGGGAAAAAATGTTCAGATATCAAAGCTGGAGGAATGGCTCTCCGCATGCAGGAAGATGAATAAAGAGCTAGTAATCGCTGTGGTGGATCGGAGGAATGAAGTCATATATTATAAGGCCTCTCTAGTGGATTTGAGAAATGTCTAAGAAGGTCAGAGCATTAATAACGTTAACGAGGCCACCGAACGCGATCCTAATGTATATCGCAGTTATAGCTGGAATACTTCTTTCAGACGCCAAAAGCTTTCAAGTCGAAAAACTAGCCTTAGCCTTGCTCACCGCCTACGGTCTCTGCGGAAGCTCCATGGGGTTCAACGACTACTTCGACCGAGAAGTCGATAAAGTGAATGCTCCATGGAGACCAATCCCCTCGGGCGCCATTTCAGAAAAGGAGGCCATAGGATTTTCAGCTGCTTTAGCTTTAATTGGTGGAGCTGCGGCTGCGATAACCTCCCTTGAATGCTTTCTCGTAGCAGCTCTCTCATTCCTCGCAGCATTTACTTACAATGCTGTATTAAAGAAAACGGGATTTCTAGGAAATATGGTTGTCAGCGCAATAGTGGTTGCCCCGTTCATTTACGGAGCAATCCTATCAGATGGCTATCTCTCCCTCAGATTGATAACCTTCATAGTTCCAGCGTATTTCGCAAACCTGGGAAGAGAGGTAATTAAGGGAATCTCCGATATCGAGGGAGACGCGTTAAGAGATGTAAGATCGATCGCTCGAATTAAGGGGGAGGGCTTTGCTTCAAGGTTGGGAGCGCTTCTATATTTAACTGCAGTCGCCATAAGCCCGCTTCCATACATCCTCCAACTCACCTCATGGCTCTACCTACCAATAGTTGCAGTAGCAGACCTTGGATTCATCTTCGAGGCTATTTCAATTCTAAAAGATTCGAGCAAAGCCAATTCCCTAAGAGTTAAGAATAGAACATTGGGATGGATGCTAATCGCATTGCTCGCTTTCATCGCCGGCTCATTCTAGAATCAAAACCTATTTCACTAGCTTTAGGAAAGCTATCCAGCGGATCAGAGATGGATTTACCAGCGATTATTGGAGGAAAGCCCGTTAGAGAGAAGCCTTATCCCAGCTGGCCCATCTACGATCATAGAGAGGAAGAACTCCTACTTCAAGCACTTAGAAGCGGGAGATGGAGCGTTGGAGGAAAGCTTCAAGAAGAATTCGAGAAAAAATTCGCAGAATTCCAGCATGCTAAACACGCGCTCCTATGCTCAAATGGAACCGTCGCATTAAAGATCGCCTTAAGGGCCATGGGCCTAAAGCCCGGAGACGAGGTAATTATCCCAGCATACACGTTCATAGCAACAGCTACTTCAGCTTTGGATCTAGGACTCAAAGTTATCTATGTCGATATAGATCCAGAAAGTTATACGATAGATCCAGAAAGCGTTAGAAAAGCTGTAACCGAAAAAACTAAAGCGATAATTCCGGTTCACGTCGCGGGAAGGCCAGCAGACATGGATGCGCTTAGGGAGATAGCCGAAGAGAAGTCTCTCATGATTCTCGAAGATGCTGCTCAAGCCCATGGAGCAGAATGGAGAGGAAGAAGAGTCGGCGCGCTGGGAGATGCTGGAATCTTCAGCTTCTATCAATCAAAGAACATTACATGCGGCGAGGGAGGAGCGGTAACGACGAATAGTGATGAGATCGCCGATAAAGTTTGGTCGCTTAGAAACGTCGGAAGACCGAAGACAGGGCCATGGTATGAGCATAGAATTTATGGCTGGAACTATAGAATCACAGAATTTCAAGCGGCAATCCTCCTAGCACAACTCGAGAAAGCGCCAAAACTCATGGAAAGAAGAGAAAGAGGGGCCAAGATCTTAGACAAACTCCTTGGAGAAATAGAGGGAGTAGAGCCGCTTAAACTCGATCCACGCATAACGAGGCACGCATACCACCTCTATATCTTCAAATACGATTCAAGTCAATTCGCAAATCTACCAAAGCAGAAATTCGTCGAAGCTCTAAGAGCGGAAGGAATACCATGTAACGCTGGATATAGGCCGCTTTACGACTACCCATTCCTACCTCAAAGCAAACCCCTACCAAACGTCGAAAAAGCATCAAGAAAAGAAGCCATATGGATACCGCAATACGTCCTCCTAGCCGAAGAAAAAGACCTAGAAGACGTGCAAAAAGCCATAGAGAAAATAAAAAAGCATGCAGACAAAATCCCAAGATAACGTTTATGTAGAGAATTAAAGCGAGGAAGAAATAGGAAGGAAAGCGCGGGGGTAGCCAAGCCTGGTCAAAGGCGCAGGACTGAGGCTCCTGTCCCGTAGGGGTTCGTGGGTTCAAATCCCACCCCCCGCATCAAATCCAATATCTTGAAATCTGGAAAGATTACAGGGGATGAATTGGAGAGTTTTCACAGTTCTCAGATTCTTAGGCTTAATTTCTGTGTCATGCAGCTTAGGAACATTAAGTAATGTTACATTGATTTTACTGCGAGAAGTGCTAGGAGTATGCTTAGGAACATGGCGAGGAGTAGAAATGCCATAGCGAATGAGAAGAGTATTTCAGGTTTTGGGAGGGTTATGGTTATACCCTGAGGAGTGCTTGTCACGGTTTTCGTTGTCGTCAAAATAACAGCGGTGGCGGCGGATGTTTTCACATGCTCGATTTCCTCTTTAAGCTCCTTCAAAAGCTCCGTAGAATATGGTTTAACGATCTTCGCTAAGACTTCCTCCAACCCCATGTTTTCAGCCGCTCTATTCAGCTCAACTTCGTTAAACGGTTCTCCTGACACTCCATAAAGCATTATTTCAGATGATGTTTGCTCTCTTCCCGATTGCTTGATCACTATTTTCGATGGTTTCAAGATGTCTCCCTTATCCAAGACAATGAACTTTGATCGGAGCTCATTTTTCTCAGGATCATATTTTATGTAGAGTAGGAGGAGCTGGCATTCAAGCTTATTATCTCTGTTTACAGCTATCGTTTGATTGCATCGAGCGATTACGAGACTCAAGGAGCTGTAAGCCGAGGCTTGTCCATTCTTAACGATCTTGATTCCCTGAAAGTTTACTAAGCTTCCCTTAGGTTGAGCAGGAATCGCCGCGACAAAAGCTGAGGGGTTCAGCAAGGCAAGTAGAATCGCGAGGAAAATAATAACCTGCACAATGGGTAGAGTCTCTAGATTTCGATTTCTCACCCTTCCTTCAAAAGAGTTATCGATAGACGGTTATTCATAAGCTTTTATGATGAATTATTTGATAATCCATTCCCAAGGTATTTTTGGTCAAACAAGGAGCTCTCCGATTAGAATGGAGAGAAGCATTAAGGCTCCGCCGAAGATCATCATTTTTAATCCTATGTTGAAATGCTTTCTACGCTTTTGTTGAAGATATTCTGCGTAATCCTCTAATGTGCCTCCAGACCAGAACCATCTTCCTGGGAACATTAGAGCTATTCCTGAAGCCATGAATGCGCCTATAGCGAAGGTGAAGCCTCCTTCAATGAAGAGGAGATTGCTTAAGGTAAGAGCTACGCTACGGGTCCATAACGCTATGATGAAGTCCAAAAGAAGGACTATGAGAACTAAGGTGATGAACGATGAAAGCTTCACCTCAATCTCGATGAATGCTTAGACATGAGGTAATTTATTGGTTTTCGGAGAGTGATGCCGAAGAGATCACGAAAATTTTTTATAGGCTTCCTTCTTCATAATGAACAACATTTTGGAGGATGAATGAAAATGAGCGGAGACGTTTATGTTAGGAGAGCGTCTGGGCTCGTTCGAAACATCTCCGCATGGGATGCGATGATATTCAATATCATGGTCATGGCGCCGATGGCGATACTGGTCTATGGAGTCTGGGCCTCGATAATCTATCCAGGAGCGCATCTGCCGACGACGGCACTGCTCGCGATTCCGATAAGCATAGTCATTGGATTATTCTACGCGCTGTTCTCGATAGCCATGCCGAGAGCTGGAGGAGATTACATCTGGGTTAGCAGGATACTCCACCCATCGGTGGGATATGCAATAAACTTCTTCCTCTTCATGGTGATTCTCAGCGTCGCCGGAGCTTATATCCCGTGGTTCACGCAATACACTCTAGCGCCGATTCTTGAAGCAAATGGAATGGCCTCGCTTGCCGCGACGGTGTCTTCAAACGAGTTCGCCTTCGCCTTTGCGGTCATCTACTACATAATCTGCGCAATAATAATTTCCAGAGGAGCTAAGGCAACGACGAAAGTTCTGTGGGCCTACTTCCTCCTAGTCTTAATGGGATTAGCGATCTACGCTGGCGCGCTGCTCTTCATCGGAAGAAGCACCTTCGCGGCAAACTTCTCAGCAGCCACAGGAGTCAGCTATAATGAGATCATTCAAGAAGCTGTTAAGGCGGGTTATTCGACAGGCTTCTTGCTGACGGCAACCCTGCTTGGATTAACCTTCACCTACATCAACTTCCTAGGATTCAACTTCTCCATCTACCTCGCTGGAGAGATTAAGAATATCCAGAAGTCGCAGATAATCGCCATCGTCGGCGCGGTTCTGCTCTTCGGATTCATAGACTGGCTCGCATATGAGGCATCCTATATTGGGATGGGCGGAGAATTCCTCGGAGCGCTATCGTATCTCTACGCCATCGGGAGCCCGAAATATCCGCTTGGCTCGAAGGAGCCGTTCTTCATGTGGTTATTCCGATACGCGGTCGATCCGAGGCTCTTCACGCTGATGATGATTGGATGGGGAGCGATGGTTCTAGCGGCGATATTGACCTACGTCGCGACCGCCGTCAGATTCGTCTTCGCATGGTCCTTCGACAGGGTTGTGCCGACATTCCTCTCAAACGTGGATATGCGATATCACTCGCCCTACGCCGCCTTGATCTTCGTAACGATAGTAGCGATAATATTCCAAGCGCTATGGCTCTGGACCCCGCTGCTCCAATACTTCTCCTACATAGTCTTCGGATGGATGATAATGCAGATAATCACATCGATTGCGGCGCTGGTGTTCCCGAAGAGGAGGAAGGATATCTGGGAAAGGTCGCCAGCAATCGTTAAA